>Ga0247833_1005212_pt1 | contig 15323 bp, 7 predicted proteins | sample LaCruzMarch2015__7_FD_187117 | JGI IMG/M metagenome (GOLD analysis project Ga0247833, IMG submission 187117) | Freshwater microbial communities from meromictic Lake La Cruz, Castile-La Mancha, Spain - LaCruzMarch2015_8m | ecosystem: Environmental > Aquatic > Freshwater > Lake | place: Spain...
CGGGCAGTTCTAAATCTATTAGATGAAGCAGCTGTGAAAAATTGGTTTGAAATTAATAAACCAGATGTGGTAGTGGTAGCGGCAGCCAAGGTGGGTGGGATTCTTGCAAATAATAATTATCCAGCGGATTTTCTACTAGAAAATCTAAAAATTCAAACAAATATAATTGAAAACGCATGGCGGAGTGGTGTACGGCGTTTATTATTTCTTGGCAGCAGTTGCATTTATCCAAAATATGCAAGCCAACCAATTAAAGAAGAATCTCTATTAACTGGCGCCCTTGAAGCAACTAATGAATGGTATGCGATCGCCAAAATTGCCGGCATAAAATTATGCCAAGCCCTTCGCAAGCAACACGGCTTTGATGCAATCAGCCTGATGCCAACAAATCTTTACGGGCCAGGCGATAACTATCACCCAAGCAACAGCCATGTAATGGCAGCCTTATTAAGAAGATTCTATGAAGGGCATCAAAACAATGCACCTAGCGTTACATGTTGGGGTAGCGGAACACCAAGAAGGGAGTTTTTGCACGTGGATGATCTAGCAGCAGCGACAGTTTTTTGCCTAGAAAATTGGGATCCAAGCAGAATTAAAGCTCCAAAAGATCAAAGCGGAGAGCCATTGCACTACTTAAATGTGGGGAGTGGTAGCGATGTAACGATTAAAGAGCTGGCTGAATTAATTGCAGAAAAGGTTGGCTTTAAAGGTTTAATAAATTGGGACAGCTCCAAACCTGATGGCACGCCACAAAAACTGCTTGATGTGGGCAAATTAAAATTGCTGGGATGGGAAGCAAAAATTTCCACAGATAATGGCATAACTGCAGTAGTAGAGAATTACTCCCAAGAACTTAAAAACCCTAGAAACCAAGACGAAATCACGAAACTTTGAGTTCACCATGACAACTAATTACCAAAAGCCTGCAATCACAGTAATAACACCAACCCTAAACGCAGCAAACACAATTGAAGATAACCTCAAAAGCGTCGCAATTGGCATAGATGAACTTAGGAAGAACAATGAATATTGCGAGCATCTAATAATTGATGGTGGATCCACAGACGACACAATGAATATTGTTCAACTACATGCAAAAAGCAGCTCCTTCTGCTGTTTGATTAAGCAAAAGGGAGCCGGCGCTTATAATGCGATGAACGAGGGCTTAACAGAAGCCGATGGGGAATACAGCCAAATAATAAATGCAGATGACATCTTAATAAATCCGAGGCAATGGGCTTGCATGATTTCAGAAATTAAATGTATAAAAAAAGCCATTGTAATTAGTTCAATAATATATTTCCATCGGCCAGGAATAATCTTTGATAGCACATGGAAAGTCAATAAACCACCCACCCGCAAGGAAAATTGGTACAAAAAAATAATGGCCGGGCTCCATCATCCTCATCCTGGCTTCATTGCTAGAACTGAAATATATAGAGCAGTTGGTTTCGATGAGAAATATACACTTTCAGCAGACTATAAAGCCATGCATATAATGCTATTAAACACAAAAATAGAGGAGATAGGAATTTATGAAAATATTTTTATTGCAATGGATAAAAATGGAGCGTCAAGTACATGGCAAGGGATAAAAATTGGCATGGAACAAATAAAACAAATTAATTTGGAATTAGGAATAAAAGGTTCAATATGGCAGCGCTATGCAGGCAAGGCAATGCGCAGAATCCTACATAACATGAAGAGAATAATCAACAGCCGATGCGGTATCTTAATAAGATATGAAATAAATAATAAATATGGAGAATTATAGAAATGAATAAAACAGTATTAATTGCAGGGGTTACTGGCCAGGATGGAGCCTATCTAAGTAAGTACCTACTTACAAAGGGATACCGTGTTGTGGGAACCAGCAGGGATTCACAGAATTGCGATCTAAGGAAATTAGATCTACTTGGCATAAAATCGGATGTGCAATTAGTTTCCCTAGCCTTGAATGATTTCAGGAGTGTATTGAAGGTATTAAGTGGAATAGAACCACAAGAAATCTATAATCTTGCAGGCCAAACAAGCGTTGGGCTTTCCTTTGAACAACCCGTAGAATGTATGGAATCTATAGCGGGAGGCACATTAAACTTCCTTGAAGTAATGAGATATTTGGACATACCAAGCAAGTTATTTAGCGCAGGAAGCACGGAAAGCTATGGCGACTTGGATGAGCAAATAGCAACAGAAGAAACTGCATTTCATCCGCAAAGCCCGTATGCTGTTGCAAAAAGCACTGCCTATTGGCAAGTTGCTAATTACCGGCAGGCATATAACTTGTATTGCTGCACAGGTATCTTAAGCAATCACGAATCACCCTTAAGAGGAAAACGATTTGTTACACAAAAGATCGTTCAATGTGTGAAAGAGATAAAGCAAGGTTTAAGGAAAGAACTGCGTCTTGGCAATCTAGATATTTGGCGAGACTGGGGCTGGGCCCCAGACTATGTAGAAGCAATGCATTTAATGCTGCAAAATGAACAACCTAAAGATTACCTAATCGCAACAGGAGAAACACACTCACTACTAGAATTTGTTGAATTAGCATTTAAGAAAGTTAATCTAAATCATCATGATTTTCTGATAAGTGATAAGTCTTTTTTTAGGCCTAGCGATCTACGCTATTCAGCTATTGATCCAAGCCTGATAAGAAAAGAACTAGGCTGGCAATCTAAAATCAACTTTAGCCAAATTGTGGAACGGATGTTTGATGATCAAAAATATTAAACGGGCTTCAAGCAAGCAGTATAAAAATCTAAATGCTGATCCAGCATCCGAGGCCAAGAATAATAGGAACACAATTGCTGATAGCGCCTAATACCAAGGGATTGCTGTGGTTTTTGGGGTTCAGCAACTGCTGCTGATGCAAGGGCCTCAGCCCAAAGAGCTGTATTAAAAGGAGATATAAATGTAGCAAAATCAGCTGCAATTTCTCTGTGCACCTCTATATCAGAAACAACTAAAGCAGCATTACACACAAGCGCTTCGATAACAGGTAAGGAAAAACCTTCGGAAAAGGAAGGAATCAAAACTGCAAGAGAATTTAAGTACAACCAAGCTAAATTCGAATCAGATACCTCTAAAACAATAATTAAATTATTTAAACCATTATCTCTAATAAATTTCTTCTCGGTTTGATTCAAGGGGCCACCACCGGCAAATATGAGCAGGGGCAAAGAAGTTGTTTTTGTTGTTTTTGCAATCAAAAGAGCATAAGCACGCAATAATAACAAACCATTTTTATAGGCATACCGCTTACCAACCATTAGAAAGAAGGGTTGGTTCATAAGCAAGGGTGCAACTGGATAAAGATGATGAATATTAGTAGCCAAATGAATGATTGAAATCGGCACAGACAATTCTGGAACGTAGAAAGATAGATCATCAGCGCTTGCTGCACTTATACTAATAATAGAGTTGCTTGCTTTTAGCCAAGAAAATTTATTGGAATGTGGAGATCTAAACTGAGGTAAGAAGAATTGATCTGGGAATCGTTCAGGAGTCATATCAAAAAGTGTTGATACGAGCGATTGCTCAGGCCTTAGACGGTACGGAGAACCACCGTAAAAGGTAGGATGAAGTATTTGCGGAATTGCTGGCGTTGAATGGACACTAAACCTAAAAAAGGGGCTGCTAAAACTGGAAACGTCAACAGCGCGTGATGGCAGACCAACTGCTAAGGCGCTGAAATAACTACTAATCCCGCCGTAACGCTGGCGTTTAAATATTTGATCATCGTAGCCAACATGAAAAATCCCCAAAACAAACAGTGAGCCGAGCACGTATGGACTATCTTAAACCAAGACTAAAACCAAGAAACGATGAGGATTGGATTCGACATAAGCCAAACTGGGGGCAAAAAAGCCGGCTGTGGATTTTATGCAGATTCGTTAATTAATAATATATTAAGTACTGACAAGAAGAATGAATACACATTATTAACAAACTTTGGGAGCTTTTACCATGATCGATTGATGGGATTTAGATATCCATATACAGATAAAAAGATAAGTTATGGTCCAAGAATAATTAGCAAAAGAGCAGCAACAAAATACTGGAGTGGCAAGGAAGGTTACACCTTTCTAAATGGATTTAACATTGTTCATGCAAATAACTATTGGTGTCCACCCTGGGAGATAAAGTCAAAACTTATTTATACACTCTATGATATAAGTGTAATTGAAAATCCGAAATGGAGTACAAGCAAAAATAATGGGGGCTGCCGCGCAGGGCTTATAAATGCATCAAAATATGCTACAAATATAGTAGCAATATCAAACGCTACAAAGCAAGCATTTCTAAGCAAATTTCCTTATGTAGATGAAAAAAAAATTAATGTTATATATCCAGCTTCAAGGTTTAGAGGAAACAAGCAGGGGAAGGATTTTGCGAAACCCAAAAATAAAATATTTAGAGATGAAATTCCATTTCTATTAAGTGTGGGAACAATTGAACCAAGAAAGAACCAAGCTTTCTTATTGAGTGTGTATGATCAATTCAGGAATCAGAGCAAGCAAGTAATACCACTAATTTTTGCTGGTAAAAAAGGATGGTTAACGGATAATTTCATGCAAGAAGCAAAGAAAAGCAAATGGAGTGCAGACATTCACTTACTAGGATATGTAAATGAAAGTGAGTTGAGCTGGTTATATCAAAACTGCTTGATAAATCTTTATCCAAGCCTCTATGAAGGGTTTGGGTTACCAGTGCTTGAGGGGCTTAAAGAAGGAGCGGCAACGGTTTGCTCAAATACAACATCTATGCCTGAAATTATCGGTGATTGTGGCATTATGGCCTCCCCTACAGACAAAGAAGGATGGGTTGATGGAATTGAACTATTAGTAAGAAACAAAGTAAAAAGATTAGAACTAAAAGAAAAATCAGTATTAAGAGCCGAGTTGTTCAGCTGGGAACGCAGCACTAATCAGATTTTAGAACTATATGAAAGCTTGAGGAATTAACAAAAACCTAATTGATGCTGCGAGTTGCTTCAGAATGAAAGCTCCTCTGTTAAGGCTTTTGCATAACCAGATGCAGCGGTTTAAATACCGTAATTGGCACTTCAAGGCGTGCGAGTTCCTGCTGAATATATTGAAGACTAATAACTTGTGCATTTACATTTTCCAATAGAAATTTCGTATATTTAACACCATCAATTATGATTAAGGCAGAAGGAATAAAGGGCACATCGAGGAGAGAGGTTTCGGCTCGCCTCAGAAGTTCAAGAAAATGCCCATTGGCTTATGATAACCATGAATCCCTAATAGTGAGCATAAATTCACAATTTAAGTAATATTATAAGTTGTTAAATGCTAACTAATAAATTACTTAAACGATGTAGCTACCGCTAGAAATTATACGTAAATTTTTAGAGTCCAGCAAGTCTTAGTCCTTTTAAACCCAATTTACTTGTAAATTCACTCCCCATTAATGTGGCAAAACAAGCAACTACAGGTTCTACTCGAGCGTAAAATTGATCCCTGCCAGTGGAGCCTATTTTAAAATCCACCTAAACAAGGTAGGTCTTTAAAACGCTCGCTGGAATCTGCAGAATCTGCTCATTCACGCAAAGCAGTGGACAACGTTCCAAATGTTGATGTCGAGGCACTTACAAGCTAACCAAGTGAATTAAAACTACGATCGCAGTTGAAAGTGTGAAAATAATTTTATCAACTATTGCAGCAAGGATCAAAATGATGTGCATATTCCAAATTACGATATCTACGCTACGAGTGATAACTACATTTCTACTAATAGATCACATATAATAAGCGCTAGAAATACAAACCAACACGCACTATTCATATCAGTCCGGTTATAAAGGAACCGAAGACCGGCAAGGGACCTAATTGGTTTTACAGGAGGAGTGCAGGTCTGCTGGAGTGCCCAGAGCACTAGCGTTTTTGTCCCTTGGAATCCTCATGCGCTCGTCGTACTTCAGGTAGTGGGATGTGGTGTCATTAGGTGCTGGAGACCCGCCAGAGTCCGTGCTATGACAGCTTATTTAGCGTTTCCTGGACATTTTGCAACCGCAAGAGCGTGGAACCTCCTAGTGGTTGGTTGATGTGATAGTTGCTCCAGCGCTGCAGAGCTCCTTGAATTTTGCTAAGAGTGAATAGCATGGAGAAATGGCAGAGGCTTCCAGGCGGGCAATAGAGACCTCAATAACAACTTATGCAGCAGCAAGATCACCTTGTCCAACCAAGTGCCGATTGGGCAACATGAACAGCAGCAAACACCATTTACTTTTGCATTAAGTGCTGGGAGCGTATCGCCTCCAGCAATTATGCCCATACTTGCGATGAGATCTGCAGGTTTTCATGCTGCAATGTGACAAGAGGGAACACAAAAAATTGATAACCGCGACCAACTTTGCAAGGAGCTTGTGCTGGAGGATCGCCTCACAGGCGGCCATACCTGGTACGTGCGAATTACCAATTTTCGTGGGCGCCGCCGCCAATTGAGGTTGTGGGATGCTGAAAACCACAGCGTTGCAAAATGTAAAGATCCTTCACTTTCATCCAAAAACTAATTTCTAATGGTAGTTCTGAACCTTCAGTAAATCCTCTGGTCATTTTACTGCGGTTTATGTTTAACCAAATATTCCGCTGGAATGTGGCGGGTGCAACCAGCAATCCAAAAAACATAGCACTGCTGAAATCAATTAACTGAAAATTTGAGATGATGGATACCCCATTGGATTGCATTGATTGGAGTTGAAAGGTAAATGCCCCTTAGTGATTAAGCTCTGCTGTTGCTATGCAAGCGCCAACTGCAGAGTTCAAATGATTGCTTATGGGTATTTACTAATCCAGACGGCCTGAAATCATATTCCTCTATCACCAATTTAAGAATGCACAACTTGCACCATTTCTCTGAATCATTTCCTATTAAATAATGGACGCTCTCTTTAAAAGATTCAGCAAATTTTAGGGCGTTCATCTGCATGAATGACTAACGCTACGACCATCTAGAGCAAGATACATTATTACAAACAAAAAATACTGTTTCCTTACTTTTAGGTAATTCAATCACATTAACGCATCAAAATATCAATAGATACCAACCAGAACCAAAAAACAACCAGGAAAATTTAAAGTCTGGTGGTGGTTTTTCTTAAATATTTATTATCAACCCCAATTATTTACCTAAAACTTCATACGAACTCGCCTTTAGAATTAATTTATTGCTTATTTAATCTATACATATTCATTCTGGATAAAGACAAATGAAAATATCTCAGAGTCTTAGTTTCCTTGTTGCTACTTCAAAAAATACCTAAAAATCAAAGGTTTAAGGCTAGTAGTCTTGTTGTAAGTTTTCCTCAGAGATACCAGTATCTAATTTCACAATAAGTACTACTTTTTAGACAAGTAATTAACAGATTGCTATTGGTGGAAAATACGGAGAGTTGGAATCTAAGTATTTACTTCAAGAAATTGAAGAAGCAACGAAAACCAGAGTTATTGAATATGAATTCTAATGCACCTTTTGTACAGAATTATTCTGAGTAAAAAATAGAGAGTGCTTTATATTTCAGTATCTTAATAATAAAACTTATGAATGCCAGTATCCGATGGTGTAGAAACTAATTTGCGATGAAAATTGCATAAGCAATAAAAAACCGCTGGTGATAGACCAGCGGTTCTTCGAATAAAAAGGAACCAACAACCTAAGCTAACGAAAAGGGATAGGCAAAAATAGAAACTACGCGGCTATAACGAAATCAGTATTAGTAAACAATCCAGTGACACTAGAAACATTAGCTATAAGCACTGCGTTGCCGGCTTGCTCGAGATTGGAAATCGAACTAAGCGCCTTAGATGAAGCTGTAGAACCAACATAATAAATAGAGGCAGAAGCGTTCGCAGCAGATTGAACAACAACTATACCATTATTAAGATCCGTAAAGGATGAAAGAAGCGCATTAGATGATGCAACCTGGGAAAACTTAGTTGAACCAAGTGCACTACCAGCAGCACCAATACTGCCTCCAAATACATCGACGTCAAGGAAAAGGGAATCTGTAGAAACACTCAGACCTGTAATAGAATCCAAGCCAACACTAAGAACAACTTCTGATGTAGTCGCAGAACCTACCAAAGGCGCGGTTGAGCTAGCAAAAGTGTAGTTAAGGGTTCCACCACCAAAAACAGATGTATCGTTACCAGATCCAACATTAATAGTCAAAGTATCTCCAGTAGTACTTACTGAAGTAATGGAATCATTACCGCTACCTGAATCTACATTCAAGGTGTTAGCAACGAGCGTAGAACCGGTGTAAACAATAGAATCGTTACCAGCGCCAGAAGCAATAACATCATTTAATCCACCAGAAGTGATTGAATCATTACCAACAGCGACAGTAATATTATTGCTAACTGCCGATGTAAGAGAACCTCCATCATTAGAGCCAACAATAGATAAACCAGTAGCGTTGGTTTCAAGAGCACCATTAAAAGTGAGACTGGATGCAGATGTACCAACAGAGTTAATTACACCAGCAAAGTCATAAATGGTGGTTTGACCAGGTGCTGTCCAGGTTTCACCGGTGGTGACAGATAAAATACCAGAAGTTACGGTAGAACCTAAGTCGCCATTAAAATCAACAATGTCTAATGATCCACTGGTTACAGCGAGCAAATCAGTATCAGCAGCTGCACCAACAGAGTCGAGAAGTAAACCAGCACTAGTAATAGAATTATAAAATAGATTTACCTGGTTTGAAAGATTACCGCCGGTTGAAACAAAGGTAGAATCATTTCCCCTTAAAGTAGCATTAATATTTGTAGTTAAGCTATTCAAAGAATATGAGGTTATGGTTGTAGCCTTGGTTGCCATCAATGGAGCAGGAGTTCCAGTGTTGTCAATATTTACTGTAAGGGGACCAAGGAATCTAAAGCCAACAGCTAGAGCGCTATTAACATCATTGAAATTAATTACAGATAAATTAGGGCTTGCAGCCTGTGCATAAGCATCTAAACCAACAAAAGCTAAACTCTGAGAAGGGGTATTACGATTATTGATTGTAAGTGTTTCAATACCAGACCAATTCTGGAAATAACCATCATAGGTGGGATCTTTAACGATCACAACACGAGGATCAGCTAAACTGGCTGAAAGAACTAGTTCATCGCCAGATCCCGCACCCATATTAATAACTGTATTGAAAAGACTTTGGCTTGCTGCTAAACCAGCTGTGGTATTAGAGGTATCGGTTGTAAGGAATGACAGATCTACCCGGTCTGAAGCAACCCCAGTAGTGATATTAAAGGCCTTTTGTGTAGCACCACCAAAAGTAATATTTTGGATGCCAAGATAAGTTCCACCAGAATAAGTGGAGGAATTGAGCGCATTTAAGCCAACTGATGAATAATCACTTGAGTTATTTGAACCAGCTTGTGCGCCGATACTTACAGTATTAGTAGCAGATAGCTGTGATGAAAGTGTAGTAAGGGTTTCAAAATCACCGCTATCAACTGTAATAGTTGCAGCACCAGTACCAGAAGCGCCTGCTGTATTAACAACAAGATTCAAGCTAGCAGCTTCAGTAGTGCCCTGAGCTCCATTATCAATAATGCTCACAGCACCAGTGTAATTTTTCCAGGAGAAAGCATCGTTAACAGCGCGATCATCAGATGAATGTCCCAGCTCAAGATTAATTGTTCCGCCTGTTAGTCCAGCTTGAGTAAATGCAATATTTACAGCACCCTGTGCAGTAGTAGCAGGATCACCAACAGCATTCAAACCAGTACTGCGAACAGATAGACTCTGTCCGTTCATGTTAGTAAAGATATTAGTCATAACATCAGTTGTATCCTGATTGTTAAAAGTTACTGCAGTAAAGCCACTATTTAAAGTTGTGGTAAATGTATTGTTTTGACCAGAGATAGCTTGAACAAGGTTGAGATTTTCAACTCCACCACTAGCTACACCTGGAACGATTGTTCCACCACCAGAGGATTGCACAGTGAGGCTATCAATAGCAGCACCGCCAACTAAAATAGCGTTCAAAATCGCAGGATAGTAAACGTTAGAAGGAGCTATATAAACAGACCCTGGACCAGCCAAATAGAACCTGTCGCTGCCACTACCTCCAGTGAAAGATGAATCAAGTGAAGCTGCTGCATTACTAATATCAACAGTTAGTATTCCGGATAAAGCTGAAGCATTTAAGATGAAATCAATATCACCATCAGAATCTACCTCAGTTTCCCAGGTACCAACATTAGCTAGGGTAACAGCAGAAGCACCAGTTAATGTTATCGAATTGATTTGGTTGAAATTGTCGAAGCCAAGGCCGTTTAATCCAACTTGATGCAATACAGGCGAAACCTGGAAGCCATTAGCACTGTTGGTTTCTACACGATTGCCTAACCAACGCAATGTGCCAATTGCAAGAGAAGCAGTGGGGCTTGTGTTGATATTTATTGAAACCGCACGCTCACCAACTACAAGGTCGTCAAAAGACGAAACTCCTGTTGCAAAAGTGGCGATAGAAGATGATCTGGCAGCAGTATTAATAACATAATTTTCAATTTGGTTTTGCAAATCAGCGCCAACGGCTCTTGTTGCTTGTATTGAGAGTGCGCCGGATCCAGAAGAAGCAAGACTTGCTGCATCCAAAGTTAAAGTTACTGAATTGTTCGCAGCAGCTAACTCATTGTTGAGATAAGAAATCGTTACCTTGGCCTGCTCGGAAGTATTGGCAATACCAAGATTAACTACATCAGATCTGAGGTTATTCATGCTTTGACGCAGATCAGCACTAATCCTTGTGATGTTTGCTGTTTCAGTACCGCCAACGTCTTGAAAATCAATAATGCTATCAGAATTTGTTGTCGTAAAAGCGAAATTTACAGAATCAACATCAATCAGTGTAGGAGCGATAACGGCAATGCCATTATCATTGGAGTTTCCAATCGTTGCATCTAGCCTGGTAGCTAAAGTACCATTTTGAGTATTTGCGATTAGTGAATCTTCATTCTGCAAACTATTGATAAGATCAGTTCCACCGGGGGTATAAACCTGAGGTGCAACAAAATATTGAATGTTCCTTCCAAGACCTATATTATCTGGAGAAGAAGTAAGGGTAAATGTTTGGCCAGCTCCTCCACCAGCAGTTATCAAGGCAACTGCAGTATTAACTTGAGCTGTTGTTGGCGTGTTAGTTGCAGTAGCTGAATCCAAAAATGTGTTGGCAAACTCGAAGTTGATGCCGGTTACCCAAGGATTCGATGATTGTGGGGTGTATGCAATTAATGAAGCAGTAGAGAGCCTGGTTTGGGCAGTGAAAGCGGTTGCAGTGGAGGATTTACTTAAAAGGGCTGCTTTATCTGGGGGATTACCACCAGGAAGATTGACACTTGCGATCAAATCATTTGCGATTGATGCAAGCTGAATTTTCCCAGCACCAACAAGCTGCGACCAAAAAAGCAAACCTGCAGCATCAGCCTGACGACCGAACAAATTTACGTAGATATTATTTATCTGATTTTCAACAGATAAGCCTGCATTTACTGAAGAAAATTCAGGTTGTTTGTACATCTCAGCTGCGAAAGCTTTTGTAGAGATGCCAGTGGTTACCCAAAAGTCGAGTCCGGCAGCGTCTGCAGGACGACCAAAATAGGCGACATACAACTGTTGGATTTCAAGGGCAGTAGCCATGCGATTTGCTCGTGGGGGGGTGTTGTGGGGATCTCCGCAGCATAGCTGCGGCTGCCGAGAAACCCAAGTGGGCCTGGCATCTCTGCGCTAGGTAAAACCTAAAACGATCAGATACCTGGTAAATATACTACAAGATGAGAACATTGCAAAGAAATTGCGCTGTTATGCTGAATTCGGCATATTTCGCAGGTGATAAAATTTGAAAAAAGGCATTGCAAAGGATAGAAAACCCTTAAATCCCTGTCAAAATAAGGATTAAAAAAAATTGAAACTTCAATATTATGCATGTGTGACAAATGTCAATCTGGCTATGCATGCGCATTGTTCCGAGTAAAATCAACGCATTGCACTAATGGCGAGATGGCACTCAAAAAGGATTTCTACTCCGAATTTGAAAATCGATATCGCGGAAGCCAAGAACTTATAAGAGATAGATTGGCAATATATGAAAATATTGCTCGCACATGTAGTGGAACAGTGCTTGATTTAGGTTGTGGGCGGGGTGAATGGCTTTCACTATTAGAAGAATGGAACATCGCGGCAAGTGGCGTTGATCTTGATAAAGAAATGGTTGATAGCTGTATTCAAAGGGGTTTAAGCGTAAAATGTTGCGATGCTCTTGAAGAATTAAAGAATTGTGGCAACCAATCTCTAGGGATGATAACTGCATTTCATCTTGTTGAACATATAACATTTCAATTTACAATTAAACTATTAGAAGAAATTAAAAGAGTATTAGAGCCAGGAGGAATTCTAATTATGGAATCTCCAAATAGCGAAAATTTGATAGTAAGTTCAAACGAATTTTATATTGATCCCACTCACATGCGTCCTGTACCGCTGAAATTGCTTCATTTTACTACCGAATTCATGGGCTTCGCTGAATGCACAATTTTACGACTGCACGAGAAAACCGATAAGAACAAACTCAATCCAACGTCTATATTTGATGCAATTAGCAACGTAAGCATGGATTACGCTGTAATTGCAACATCCGGCAAAAATGATGAAGTGATTAATATACTATCTAAAATTAAGGCAAATCTAATGGAATTAACGCTGGAAACTTCCTGCTTCGCATACGATGAAGCCATAAATACAAGAAATAAACAATTAAATCAGCAAATAATAGCTACTAATGAAAAAATAAATCAGCACATAATGGCTACTGATGAAAAAATAAATCAGCAAATAATGGCATCTGATGAAAAAATAAATCAGCAAATAATGGCTTCTGATGAAAAAATTCACAAATTGTGGCTTCATTGCGTAGCCACCTCAGCTGAAATTGCCTCTCTAAAGGGGAGTTTCTCATGGAAAGTAACATTTCCCTTACGTCTTGTATCTAAATACCTAAGAAAATTTGTTAAAGTATTCATTAAACGCAACAACAAAGGCAGATTAATTTTCGCAGCTAATTTTACACTAAAGAAAATCAAGAAAACAATATCTTCAGATTCCTTGCCGCCCGAGCTGTATCGAGATGCTGAATTACTATGGGAATACAAACAAGAAAACCAAAAAAAACCATGATCAAGCTCCTAGGAAACCTAAACAGACTCTTCCATTCGCAAAAAATAGCTAATAATATGAATACAAAAGATAATTCAAATACTCGTCAGTTATTAGCTATAGCATCTCCACTTCCCCCTGAACAGTCAGGAATTAGTTATTATACAGCGCGCATATTACCTGCACTGAGTAAATACTACAGCATAGTCCTAATACACCCAAATGGCAACAGTGTTTATCAATGCTATGACATCAATGGAATTCAAATACCAATTTATCCTCCAAAATGGCTTGATTCAATAGAAGCACAAAATACAAGAATAATTTATCAAATAGGTAACTCACATTATCACAGCTGGATATTATCACTACTTTTGAGGCATCCCGGCATCGTAGTGCTTCACGACTACTACTTATCTCATTTAATGAATTACTGGTGCTTAGATCCAAACGCAACCTATTCTCTCGCTGAACTGATTTATTATTGCAATGGCTACAAGGGATTGGAAACATATATCTTTGATATCGCAAAATATCAAGACAACTACCTATGGGATTACAGTCTTAATCAAAAAGTTCTTCAATCTGCAAGGGGCGTGATTATTCATAACCAACATATTAAAAATCTTGCCGGCACTGATTATAAAACTAGTTCATTAAAAAATTGGTTCCAAGTTCCACTCATCAGTAATCAAACGGAAATAAATAAAGATACATATAATGCACAATTACTGCTAGATCAAAAATATAATCTAATTAATACAAGCAAAGTGATATGTAGCTTCGGATATATTGGGCCATCTAAATTGTCCCTGGAATTGCTAGAAGCATTTATAGAAAGTGAACTTGCTGCAGAGGGATGGTTACTATTCTTTGCAGGGGCAGAAGGTGGAGATGAGGCATACAATAACAAGCTAAGAAGAATTATTAAGGAAAATAACTTAAATAACACAGTTCATATCACTGGCTGGTTACAAAATGAAGAATATGCTTCATTTTTGGATAAAGCAGACATATGCGTGCAGCTAAGAACTAAAACAAGGGGCGAAACCTCTGGAGCACTAATTGATTGTCTGCAAAGAGGATCTGCAGTTATAATAAATAATCATGGCAGTTTGGCAGAAATACCAAAAGATGTGTGCGCCAAATTAGCAGAAAATTTTACAATTACCAACTTATCGGAGGCAATTATATTTCTTGCAAATAATAGTAACTTGCGAGCCGAGCTAGGTGTTTCAGCTAGTAAATATTGCAATCTTCACCATAGCCTTGATAAGTGCGCCGAAGCATATTATGAATCTATTGAATCCATTTACAGAAACTCAGAACATAACTTAGATAGGGCAAAAGAACTATTTTCGCAACCATCATTCAATAAGCTTTCGAAATATGATCAGATTAATTTAATCAACAATATAGCTATAGAATATCCAGCCAATCCGGCACAAAAACGGCTTTATATCGATGTTTCAGCAGTTGCAGAAGCAGATCTAAAATCAGGTATTCAGAGAGTTACCAATAAAATCTGCAAAGAATTCCTTAAAAAATCTGGATCTCAATGGATAGTTGAACCAGTAAAATATAACCAAAAAAATAATAATTATGTAACTGCTACATGCTATTCAGCATCGTTACTTGGAATCCCAAATAACTTAATTCCAAAAGAATCGCCTGTTCTTCCGAATTCAGGCGATATATTCCTTGTGCTTGATCTAAATCATTCTCTTATTGAAGCTAAAAAAGATTGGCTAAATTACATCCAAGCACGGGGTGCTGAAGTTTGGTTTATTGTTTATGATTTATTACCGTGCCAATATCCAGAATATTTTCCTCACAACACAGATAAGATCCACGCGAAATGGCTTATGGCAGTTTCAAAAGCAACCGGTGCTATTTGTATCTCAGAAACAGTTGCAAATGATCTACGGGATTGGATTCTTAAAAATATAGTAAATGGTCAAGCAGATCTACTAAAAATAAAGTGGTTTCATCTCGGTTCAGATTTCAAAACACATTCTAATTTTATATCTAATTCTAGAAACCGATTGTCTAGTTCAGTAGGAATTATAATGGTCGGAACTATTGAACCAAGAAAAGGTTATCTTGAGGTTCTTAAAGCTATGCAAATCTTATGGGAA
>Ga0247833_1005222_pt1 | contig 15301 bp, 11 predicted proteins | sample LaCruzMarch2015__7_FD_187117 | JGI IMG/M metagenome (GOLD analysis project Ga0247833, IMG submission 187117) | Freshwater microbial communities from meromictic Lake La Cruz, Castile-La Mancha, Spain - LaCruzMarch2015_8m | ecosystem: Environmental > Aquatic > Freshwater > Lake | place: Spain...
CAAGAGAGGGATGAGTGCGCAAAACCCACAGTTGGTCGCGCTGGTAATCTTTCAGACGGGATTGTTGCTGTATTTTCTCTGGTGCGTTTTCAAGAAAAAGAAATGAAAAAGGCCCTGCAGGAAAAGTACGGGGGTCGTCTGATCCAGGATGGCAATCCCGGGGCCACCCAATGGCAGATAGGGCAGAAGCGCTAGCGAACAAATGACTGGGGCGCGAAGGGTAATCAGGTAAAAAGATGATCGTGAAAGCACCTCTTCAACCACTCCTAAAGAGCGTTTCAAAGAAAACAGCAGAAAAGTGCCGGCAGGGGATGCTGTGTTGCCGAAGGACCGTGGTTCCGCATAACTTTCTTGCAGAAGTTAAAGATCGCTAGTGATGGGTGCGTGTAAGCTTTTGAGAAAACGATGGAAAATAACACAAGCTTAAATTTTAGACTGCTCTCATTTCGTCCTGTATTTGAAGGTGAACCGATGAAAGGATGCGAACTGTATTTGCATTCAATCTTTAGTGTAGCAACTAAAATCACGATACTTTCCCGAAAAGTAGATCTAGAGACACTAGCTGCAGTAACATGCGGAATGCAGACGTATATAGGCCGAAAATTACCTATAACAGTAATCCTTTTCGGAGCCGACGAAATGCTTCTACATAAAAAAATAACCCACGCCGTCGCTCGACGGCTAGGCGTATACGCTTTCGCAAAAGAAAACAACCCTTTTAAAATTATAGTCGATCCGAATTTTGAAGCCGCTTCCGAGCTGTTTGCCGATACGAGTTGCGATACCTTTCTGCTTCTCGAAGATCAAAATAAAAACAACATTATTATCGAGTGGATTAAGCCGCTATTTTCAAATCTGGAACCAATTATAGGGTTTAAAATAAAGTGGTCTTATGGGGATCCGCTCTATCAAGTTACTAAAACGAAAGAAATTATAGCAGCGTTCTTGCGACAGTACTCAAAAAAAGATGAGGCTAAATGGCTTAAAGAATTTGATATATTACTTCGCAAAATAACACCGATTTCGATCCCTTTTCAGGAGGAATTTTCACCTTTAGAATCTACAAGGTCTTGTATAAAGCTTTATTCGCACCAAGAAGAAGCGATCAGGGCATGGATAAATAATGGTCGCAAAGGAATCCTGAAGATGTGTACAGGTTCTGGAAAAACTATCACTTCTCTTTCATCAATAAAAGAGTCTGATCCTAATTGTGGCCCAATATTGATAACTGTACCGACTCGGGTTCTCGCTGATCAGTGGGTAGAGCAAGTCAAAACATTTGGATTTCCTCATGTCCTGAGGGCTTACGATGGGGCTCCTAATTGGCTGATGACACTTTATCCATGGTTGTTTGGATCCAATGAAAGAGACATAAGAATTGTTATCACAACATACAAAACACTTGCCGACGGAAGATTTATTAGCAAAATCCTAAAGCTTGCCGAAAAAACATCATCAGCAATGTGGATTGCGGACGAAATGCATAATCTGGCTTCGCAAAGGCTTATGAAAGTAAGCCAACAAATAGGGCAGGCTTTTTCGCAGCGCATGGGGTTAAGTGCAACACCTGAAATTGAGGGGGATGAAAGCGCCTCGATTAAGTTAAATAACTTCTTTGGTGGAATTGTTTCAACTTACGACCTTGAACAAGGTATCAAAGATGGAGTTTTGTGCAGCTACAGCTATTACCCGCTTCCAGCATACCTTGATCCTGCAAGAGGATTAGAATATATTCAGACGCTTAAAAATATCGAAAGCCAAGGGGGTTCTGCTTCACGCCAAATTGAGCTTTATCGTCAGTCTCGAGAGCTGATTAGGAAGTCAAACGTCCAGCTTCCCGCTCTTGCTAGTATTCTTGACCTTCTGATAGCAAAAAAAGAAGATCTGAAAAACACTCTTGTTTACTGTCCTCCTGGATCTTCAGGGAAATCAGCTGATGAAACAGATGAAATAGAGTCCGACGGAAGTGAATCAAGATTACTTAACGATGTAGTCAGTATGCTGCGAGATCGTGGCCTGAGTGTGTCTTCTATTATTGGTGAAACAGCAAAAGCCCAACGAAGTGAAATCCTAGAACGATTTTCAAAAGGAACATTGGATGTGCTTTGTGCTATAGGGTGTTTGGATGAAGGAATTGACATCCCCTCTATTAAACGGGCCATCGTTTTGTACAGTATTGATCGTGAAAAACAATTTGTTCAGAGAAGGGGTAGAATTCTCCGAACAATTCGCGGCACAAGTAAAACGGCTGATATTTACGATGTCGTGATTCTTCCGCATGGTACAAATATGCAACCTGCAGAAACTGAGCGCTTGCTGAAAAAAGAACTTCGGAGATATCAAGCTTTTGCAACGCTGGCTTTAAATGCAAAGGAAGCGACTCAAACAATCAAAGAAGCACTAGCAGCCGCGACTCATTCCAATATATGAAAAAAAACCTCCCATTAGATGAAATGCTCTTAAAAAAAGGCAATGAGTTCAAAATACTATTTGTAAAAACAATGAATCTTTATCTTGGCTCTCATGTTGGTGCTCCAATATCCGAAAAAGATAAATCCGCACGGGTGCGCAAGCAGATTGAGGAAGCTCATAAGAAAGGGCAATAGCTATGTTATTTTCACAGATTCAGATTCATAACTTTCTGACGTTCAAAGGTACTAATAATCTGAACTTTCCAGATCCTAAATCTACTGATCATGCGCTTTTATTGATTCTTGCAGCAAATACGGCAGGGAAGACTAGCATCATCCGTGCGTTAAGGTTTCTTTTCTGTGATGACCCTCTTAATCACCCACACGAATTGGACAAATTGATTAATGATGGGGCCGCATCAGAGGCCTCAGTGAACAGCACTGTAAACGCCTGGGTTCAAGCCAAAGTCTTTTCTCCAAGAGGAGAGTTGAGGACTATTCGCAGAAGGATTGAAGCCAGGCGCACATCGTCTGGGTCACTAAAATTTAAGGAAAAGGTATTGGAAGAAGAGAGGCACGAACGAAGTGGTGACAGCTTTGTTACTGACCAAGGTGAAATTCAAAGAGCTTTAAGCTTAATGGTTCCTCCTGAGCTCTTTGATTATTTCTTTTTTGAGGGTGAGGAATTAGCATCGCGTCTTGTTGGAGGGAAAAGCTCGCAAGGCATTAAAGAAGGATTATCTACGCTAATTCAAGACCATCAGTGGGAAGAGGCGGTTAAATCTGTACGTGATATTGAGCGGAAGATTGGAAATGACCTCAACAGGCTTGCAAGCGAGAACAAGGAATACACAGAAATGCTTGGCAAGCTTAGCTTTATTAACACACAGGTCACACGCCTAACCGAGGAAAAGGCTGCATACGAAAAAACGCGGCTCGAAGCTGAAAATGTTTACTCTAAGTGTGAAGTCGATATTCAGGAGCTTTCAAAAGGTAAATCATTTGAGCAACTAAGTAGGGATCTTGATTCAGCGCGCTCAGGGCTTTCTAAAGCTAGCAAGCAAATTGACGATTCTGATAAAGAGATTGGCAGATTGATAGGTTTATCTGGCGGGCTGACTTTTTACGCTGATGGTTTCGATGCGGCGATGCGGCAGCTCGAGGTAATGCGTAAAGAAAACCTCCTGCCTGCCGATGTTTCTGAGGGATTTGTTAATCGTATTCTAAAATGGCCGGAGACACAGGCATGTATATGTGGTCGGCCCCTGGATCCCACAACAAATGCTGATCAACGCAGTTGTATCGAAAACTACCGAGAAAGAACTATGGCGGTTGATTTAAATCACGCACTACTCAGTCTTCTTAACTCGCTCGAAATAGGAGCAAAGAGCGGTTTTAAAACAAGAGCAAAGAACTCGATTACGGAACTAAATCAAGCTTTAACAGGGCGAGACAAGGCAGTTTTAGCTCAGAAAGATTGCCAGGAAAAAACCGCTGGCCTAGAAGAGCAGCGTCAGCACCTAAGCGTCGAAGAAATTCAGCGTTTACAAAAAGAGCAGAGAGACGCTAATACTTCTCGTCTTCAGTGTGGTGAAAAATTAAAAGCTATCGATATAGCCTTAAAGAATCTTGGACATGATCGTGTTCAGCTTGACGCTGAAATGCGAGGCCTAAACCGCGGCGGGGTAGCTGGGCAGATAGCTAAACTTATAGCTAACCAGAAGAAAGCTAAGGAACTGGCTGATTTTATTGAGGAAGCTCGTACTGAGGTGAAGAATGCGTTTCATTCAAAACTCCAAGACCTAGTCAGTCAGTATTATGACCCAGTTGCACCAGATAACAGCAAAGCTCATGTTGACAGAGCATCGTTGCTACCCGCAATTCGTGTGGATGGGGAAATTCGAAGGAATATTGGAGGAGCTCAACGCCAATTACTAGTGTTGAGTCATATCGTATCCCTAGCTCAACTGAGAAAGTGGCTTCATGATGAGTTAGCCAAAATAGACATCGCGCCGGGTAAAATTGATGAACACTGCTTTGTCTTAGACTCAGTGTTTGGCCCAGTCGCTGATCAGTTTCGGGAGAAGTGTGCAGAATTCCTGGTTGGCAAAGCACGGCAAGTCATTGTATTAGTGGCTAACCAGCAGTGGGATCAAACGGTGCGCTCTCGATTAGAGAAAGCCGCAAACCGAGTTTACCGCTTGGTTCGACACACTTCGAACGAAGAACTAAAACCAGAAGAAAGAACAATGAAATTTAAACAGAGAGAGATCGAAGTATTTAGCCGGATTAAGGCTTCAGAAAAACCTTATACCATCGCCGAAGAAGTTCCACTATGAGCCAAGTTCGTGTTCCAAGATCTGCTGAGGTTACTCTCCCTTTTTGCCGTCCCTGGCATGATCGGCAGGGTAGTGCCTGCTTTGATTCTTATGCAGATATGGTTGTATTTGCGGCAGGGCTAGGCTTTTCAAAGGTAGGTAAAAACCGGCCTCAAGGGGTAAGCGATTTTCTTGATCAGCCCTACCCAATCTCGATTGAGGTATTTAAGAATCAGCACCTTTACCCAGTTCTACTTCTACTTTCTTTTGCTGTTATGGAAAGCAGTCAAATCGCACGTGATGAAAAGCGGATATGTGGGATTCTTGAAGATTATGCAGAGGTTGGATTTCTCGCGTTAAAAAAACTTCTATCTGATACGACCGCCCAGGAGTTCCATATTGAGCTTGGTCGGCTTATCTTGGAAACCAGCAGCAAAGGATTGCAAATTTGAAAATTGAACGCACTGGGGATTGTCCCATTTATCTTAATTACATCACAAGGCAGGCGCTTATCCCTCGATCCCGGGAACTCAACCCGGAACTTTCCCAGCTTACTAGATTTGGTTTTCATTGGATTGATGTGCCTAGCTTTCAACGTGGAATGGTCTGGAGCGAAGAGCTCCTTGAGGAGTTGTTGGCCAGTAGATCCGTATTTCTTGGTAATGCTATTCTGGGTTCTTTCCCAGTAGATCGGACCACCACAGCTTTTGCGAATATGCCGGTGACTGACGGAAAATACGAAGTTCTGATTGATGGTCTACAGAGATTCTCCATTGGGACCGCTATTTTGAGTATCCTATTTCCACTAGTTCTCATTGATATTCCAGAACGTGCTGACGATGCTGGATATTTTGAACCACTCAAGCTCCAAGCGGCGACTTGGGGGCCGGTTTTTCTGCACAACGACTATGAACTTAAGAATCATCCGCGGCGTGCCGTGGCGGATTCCTATCAGAACTTTCATAATATGCTAAAAACCTGGATAGTAGGACGATTCGATAGGGGTGAGGCACAGGACCTGGCAAATAAAACCGTTTGCCTTTTTCTGCAAAGGCAGATCGCTCCTGATATTTACCATGGTTTTTCAACTGTTTACGAGATAGCAAGCACATTCATTGGGCTAAATACTATCCGAGCCCAGCTTAATATCGTCGACTGGCTGCGTTCCGTGATTATTGATGAAGGTGGTCAATCAGGTTGGACAACTGAGGTGATAGAATCTCTTGAGAATCGATTCTCAGAGACCTTTAACCGAGAAAATGGTGATGGACCCAAGGCTGAACTCATACCGCTTGCATCGATTCTGAAAGAGATATTAACCGAAGGCAGTGTTGAAGAGAGGAAACGAGTATTCCCATCATGGGGAAGCACTTTTCTCGTTTCAGATGTCGAAAAGCTCTTGGAATTTATAAACCAAGTATGGGAACACGACGAAAATGCCTATGCCCGTGAGGTCCGACTTTGTGGAGCTATTCCATTCGCGGCGTTGATCTTGTATTTTTATCGGCGGCTCTTGTCTGAAAGTTATGAAGCTTCCTTTTTAAAAGGAGGTGATCTAGATGACTCCTCATTACTAGATCTTCTTCGCGGTTATTACCGAGTTGTCTTTGAGGGAAGTGTAGCGCGGACCCGTGAGTATGCAAAAAGTCTCATACTACTTGACGAAACACTTCAAAACTTTGCTAACAGACTTTCTAAGAGCTTTGTAAACAAACTTGCAAGTGAGTCTGTGGATAGGGACTGGTTAGTGGCAATGCTCAAAGCTGCTGACAATAAGCGCGCGCGACAGATCTTTAATGCCTGCCTTCTTCCCGAACATGGCACCTCTTCGGCATTTAATCCCCATCGCTATGGGGCTAGTGCCAAGAACTACCAAATCGACCATATGATACCCGCCAGTGTTTTGGAGCTGCACCAACCTGGCGGAATCGAAGGAAATTTACTTATGAACTTCGCACCAATACGAAAGACAACCAATGTCAGCCAGCGAAATATTATGTGCAGCCATAAACTCTCCGAAGGTGGCGTATACCAGATGGAGTGCATTAATTATGCTGATGCACACCCCTATTTACGGTGGCTCGTTGAAACACAAGGAAACGAGGGTAATAGACTGGATCTTCAAGAGCTTCTCCAAACGGCTGCGCTGAATAATCTTGCCGCTCCAAGGATCGAATGGATTGCTAATCGTTTAGCTAATCGTCTTTAAATTTAAACATTGATTTATTTAAGACCATATAAAAGGAAGAAACTAAATAAACTATTTAAAAAACCTCAGATCAGAAAAAAGTAGAACACCGACTTGCGAGGCTTTTCGATATAAAATACTTATTCCCTTTGAAAGAGCGCTGTGAAAAAAATCATTCAGCGATAACACAGAGGAGTGCTGACTATATTCTGAGTACTGTACGAGCAGTATCCCGCGGTAGATGCTGTTATTCTTGCCTGCAAATGTATCCCACTTGATTTCGACACTATCCCGTTTTTCTGGACTCTTAACATATACTGCATTCGGTTGGGCTAGGGCGACCGTCAGTGCCCAACGACAAAGGACATTCCATGAGTCTACTCCAGTCTTCCTTTTAATCTTTGTAAGCAAGTCCTTGTCTGATTGCGATAAGCGAACAACTTCAATTGGAAATTTCATTTTGTGGAAAATAGCCTTCCTCTATCTTTGATCCGCAACTCTCAGGGGAATTAATCAAATAGGACTTACCTACGTGTGGCTGTATTAAACTAAAATACCTTCCATTTATCTCCTCATCTGTGGAAAGAAGAACTACTTGATGAGAGGCGACCGGGAAATACCTTTGGACAATATGAGTTCTGTGGTGTGAATCAAGGCGTCCTAGCGGTGTGTCAATAATGAGAGGAACGGGCCGACCAGAGACCTTTGCCAGTCCCCAGAGTATCGATGTAGCTAGGAGCTGACGCTCTCCGGCGGATAGAATCTGAAATGGTAAAACTGTACCAGCTTGGTCATGAAGCGTTATTTTAAAATCTTCTTTCGCGATCTTTACTGATCCTATGAGGTCTGGTTTGCGGATAAGGTGTTGAAAGGACTCCCAGATCGTATTTTCAAGCGAACCGATGTGTCGAGAAACAACTCGCTGACGAAAACGCTCCAATGTCTCTTTGATCTTTGGAATGCGATCAACAACTCTCCGGTCGTGTTCAGAAGACTCGGAGTTATCGATGTGGCTTTCGTACTCTTTTTGATAGGAGCGATCACGAAGCGATAACTCTAGTTCTGCGCTGCAAAATGCTTCCTGCTTTCTTATCGAAATATTGCGAGCAGACTTTAAATCTTCCTCCGTCTTTATGATATCGTGTTGGATCCGAGCTAAAGTATCCGCATCGGGTACAGAGCTCAAAACGCGGTCAATGTTATCTCTTTCTTCATGTAGCTTCAGGATTTCAGCGTTAAGGCGATATAACTCTGAGTTCGCAAATGGGAGCTTGTGGTTTATAAGCCCCTTTATTTCGTCGATGATGTTTTCAGAGATATCTAAAATACTATTATGGTTTAGTAGTCCGCTTACTGGGCGATGGCGCTCTAAGGTCTTCCGAACTTCTTCATAGGCTTTCGAAGAGACTAATTCTTTAATATCTTTGAGAACCCTTTGATCACGTCCTATTTCAGCCTCTGCAATAATCTTTTGGTGCTCTGCCGTTCTTTCCAATTCAGACTGGCGGAGCAGATTATTAAGAAGATCAGGTACTAGTAATAGTGGAGCGTCACCGCTTGCAACGTCCCGGCAGGTTGATTCCGTTTCTGTAATCTTCGACGTGAGATCTATTCGGCGAATCTCTAGCTTTTCACGCTCAAGGTAAACGTCGCCTCCCTTCGACTTGAAATCACTTCTGAGACTGGCAAGTTCCTTTTCCTTTTGCTCGATCTTGGATGTGATGCTAGCCAAATCTTGATGGGCACCTTCACACCTGTGTTGTGCCTTCTGGACTTCCTCTTCAAGGATCTTTAACTTTTCCTTTTCAACAGGAGTTTTAAGGGAGATTCGCTTTTTCCGCTCAAGAGTAGAAAGATCCTCTTGAAGTCGGGCGACAAGATCAAGTCCAAGAAGACTCTGGAAGGCGCTCGAGAGAAGAGTGGTGGCCTCCTCTTCATCTGCCATTCGCTCGATCTGCTCCCCGTCAAAGAAGAAAAGATGAGCCAGTCGTGCTGGAAGGAATGAATCAATTGACTCATCCCAATGATCTGCGAGTAGAGTATCTGGGTCACCATCTCTTGTAACACGGACCCGTTCTTCGACGGCACCTGAAGAAATCTTCCAGGCTCTTTTCACTTTGTACGTAGTCGGTTTTCCGTCGATGCGTCTCTCAAATTCGATCTCTACTGCAGCTCCCTCCTCAGGAGAAACTTCGCGGTTGATAAGTTCCTGAAGGTGTTTGTGGTAGCCCTTCTTGGTTCGTTCGATTCCCTTGGATCGACTTCCATAGAGGGCAAGCTGGACACTTCCTAAGAGAGTGGTCTTACCACCTCCATTGAGAGCTCCAATAAGCGTGATTGGATGCTCGGAGTCAGGTGGTGTGAGATCGATCGTTTGAGTCCCTCTATATACACCGACATTGTGAAGAGTGACGCGATGAATAATCACGAGTTTAAGGCATCGCCCTTAGGCTTAAGAATGGATCTGCGATCAGCTTTTGCCTTGGCTGCGGAGAGTGCATCTGCCTGATCATCGTAATAATGCTTCGCAAACGTCTTTTCCATAAGTTCGAAGTGACCAGCCCGGCGCTGATCTTGTTGGCTCTGCCTGGTGATACCAATCAATGCTCTGGATAGCTCATAGTGTAGGTTGTCATCCCCACATTCCTGCTTCAGAAGGGCTAGGTCTGCCGCATGAACGGCCATGCTGTCATCAAGCCTTGGAGCAGGGTAAACCTGGCCGATGACCTCCTCGTAGATTCTAGGGAGTGAGTCCTCCATCTCATGCTTCTCAACTACCCAGATCCTCCGAATCTCCTGAAGTTCATTAATTGTGATGAGCTCAATAGCTTTTACATCTTCTGGACCGTTTTTTCTAATCCAGGCTTGAGCCTTGAGTAACTCACGAAGCCAATCCTCCCTGGCAAACTGAAGGTATGGGCCTGGTATGGGTTTACCGCTGTTCATGAGTTGAACCGAACCGCTCATCCTTCTGTAATCTCTTAGGTGGCGATCCGAGGTCTCCTCATCACCCTCTCCCATCATTCTGAAGTCTAACTTGTTGCGGAGCTTAAGAAGCGGAAGCATCCATTCTTTTTCGGAATCATTCTGAATCATTGCCGTCATAGACTTGTCTTTTTCCACGAGCGTACAGACCCAGCATCCAAAGCGACTATCTCCGCAGGATGGCGTTGAGCTATCCACTACGAGCGGGCACTCGCCATCAGCAGACGCACCAGCATACATGCCCAGTAAATCTTTATTATTATAACCCCAGGGGTTCGGTGTTTGCATAAGGAACATCCAAACGTCGTCGTTCGTCCAATCCTCAACTGGGGTATAAACCAGTGATCCTGGAAGGCCAGCATTCGGACTAAGACGGTCTCGAACGCGTCCGGCCTCATGTTCCTTCATAGTAATCGCGCGACGTATGCTTTCGGCTTTTCGTGTGCCGAGAACTAAAATGGCCTCACCGCTGGCCTTCACGATGCCGTTAATAAAACTCGTTGAAGGCTTAATCTTGAGCCGCTCGGTACACCATCGAAATTTGTGCCGGGGAGCAGGGTAGCCCTTACCTATAAGATTAACCCAAAATGAGTCCTCTACCTTTGGGGTAAGCCGGTGGGGATGAAAGGGGGCGCTCTGTTTCTTTGCAGCCGATTCCATGGAAAGTAGAGAGCGTGTAACCCATGCTGCGACTATGGGGTTCTCAACTAAGGTGTCGGTACTGATTACGTGAATAATCTTGGTCCTTTTGCTTTCTGGCAGTTTTCTGACGGCATTCCAAATAAGTTGCAAGGTAGCCGTAGAATCCTTGCCACCGCTGTATCCAATAATCCAAGGGGTATCGTCGAGGCTATACAACTCTCTGATTTCATTTTCGAGACCTTCTAAATACTTCTGGAGTCCAGCTTCAGCAAAGGCGGATACTTTCTTTGCTGGTGTTTTCGTGGATGTTTCTTTCATTTTGTTTTGCGATTTATAGCCGCCTCCACTTTTGCTTCCTCGGGATTAAGTTCAATTCCTAGCTGTTTTTTAATCACATTTGTAGTCAATATGATGTTTGTTGTTACTTTTGAGACTTTTCCGCCTATTAATGCTCGGCCCTCCCATAGCCTTGCATTTGAACGTGACCAATCGATGGTGCTCAATGTTTTTAGGCGGCTCTTCCAGCCGCTAGGGTTTCCTTTCATAAGTGCGTTTCCAGCTTTGCCAATGGCCTGCAGGGCAATGCCGTGGGAGTGGATAAAATCTTCACGTAGTTCGCATGCTGCGAGTTTACCTTCGCGGACCTTGCCCCATGTGGGAAAATGTTTGGAAACATTCTCCCAGAAATCGCGCGCTAGATCTGCATCGTGCTCAAGATTGCCGGTGGCAATATCGGCAATAAGGTCAGAGCAGGCGTTATAGAAGGCACTTAAAGTAAAAAGCTTTCTCGATCTAGGGGCAAGGGAGCTTTTTTCAAGATCAACGATATCTCTAAATATCTCAGATTTCATAACTACTAATTTAGCAAGTTTTGCTTTGTCGTTACGGTGATCATAGAGAAGACCTAAAGATCTGCTGGGTCGTATGGCATATCGGTTTAGATCTGCAAACATTTGCTGGCTGCGGGCTAAGCCGATATCCAAGAAAAAGACAACAGCAATCGTTTCGTAGGCAAGCTCAGGTTTTGCTTCCAATGCGGCCAGAATTGCGGCGCGACGATGTTGTCCGTCGTTAATAATAAACTTTGCGTCCATTGGGACGCGCAAAGTGCCAAGCCTTTCCTGCCCAGGAAGAGGATCAAATTCCACTTTGGAGTCAATTGAGGCTGTAATGGCAGAAAAGACATAATCTTTGGGGTTTTCTAGGATGTAGCCTGAGATCTCTGGAATGCGGGATCGATTTAGAATGCGTTGAGCGCGAAGTTCGGGCGGGATTTCCTTTTCGTCGAAAATAGAGATCTGTCGGAGCATTCGCAGCGTCCACATCGTGGTGTAGTATTCGCGCCCGGCTTGGACCCCTCGTATGGCTGGGAAATTGAGATTGGCGACGGAACTCATATTCGCTATGTATGTTAAGTTTCACAAAACAATTTTGTATGTCAAATAAAAAACATACATAAAATAAAAGACATACACATGGTTTACTTAGACTGTAATGCGACAACCCCAATGGAGTCTGAGGTTCGGGAGGCGCTTCTTCCGTATATGATGGAGGAGTATGGAAACGAGGGTAGCCGTACACACTCTTTTGGGGCCCGGGCAAAACAGGCAGTTCAAAGAGCTCGGGAGCTTGTAGGAAAGGTCGTGGGTGTAGGTCGAGATGAGGTGATTTTTACAAGTGGTGCTACAGAGGGCAATAACATCGCCCTTCTGGGCTTATCAAGGTGGGGCCTCAAAAATGGACGTAATCACATCGTTACGACACAAATTGAACATAAGGCGGTTCTGGAGCCTATCGAACGGCTGCAAAAAGAGGGGTTTGAAGTGGATCTAGTGGCACCGGATGAAGATGGGTGGGTCAATCCGGAGAATATAAAAAAATACTTACGTCCCAATACCCTAGTTGTCGCAATGATGCATGCAAACAATGAGACAGGAGTAATTCAGCCATTACCAGAAGTCATTGAGGTGCTAACGAATCACCCCGCGTATCTATTTGTGGATGCGGCTCAGACTTACGGGAAAATCGATGTGGGACTGAGTCATCCCCGGGTAGATATGCTGAGTGTAAGCGCGCACAAGATTTATGGGCCCAAAGGAATTGGAGCGCTTATTGTAAGGCGTAGGGGATTTGAATCAATTCCCCTAGAGCCGCTGATGGTGGGAGGTGGACAAGAGCGCGGTCTTCGGCCAGGCACTTTGCCGGTTCACTTAATTGTTGGCTTCGGGAAAGCAGCAGAGTTAGCAATTCGAGATCAGAAAAAAAGAGAGGATGCTTGTGCAGTATTCAGGACCAAATTTTTAAAGAATATCGAGCCACTTAAACCGACTTTTCAAGGCAACCCTACAAAGACACTCAAACACACGGCCAATGTTTCATTCCCTGGCGTAAACTCTGAGGCAGCCATGGTGGCGCTTAAAGAAATTATTGCAGTATCTAATGGTTCAGCATGTACATCGGCGAGTTACAAGCCAAGTCATGTGCTTAAAGCAATGGGATTGAAAGAAGATCAGATCTTAGGGGCTATTCGATTTTCCTGGAGTCATCTGACTCCAGAGCCTGATTGGGATAGTATTCGAGATTCCCTGTCCGCTCTTCAGTAAATGACTCAAGATTCAGCGGGTCGCCTGCACGTATGAGATGTACCCAAGAGCCAGACTCACTGCTCGACGTTAGGGATTTCGAAAGGGCTGCATGGTTTGATCTAACTACAAACCTGGAAAGCTGATTGGCCGGATCGATCCAGTGTTTAAACGTGGATTGCTTCGTTTTGCTACAAAGAGTAAAGAGCTTCAAATCTTATCGTCGTCGTTGTCCTTGCGTGAAAAAAGTACAGTACGCTGAAAAGAATTCAGCTTTTCGATAAGTTCCTTGAGATGTTTCATATTCTTATTTATCCCAGGATCTTGTGAAGGAGTGTTAAAGCGTTCCTGCGATATTCTTTTACAGTATTTCAGTAGTCGTTTTGCTCTTTTCTGGACCGATACTAAGTCACTATCGGATCGGCCTAATGTTATTAACATAGAAAGAAGCGTATCCGTTTCAAAGGTGGGGTCTGACTGAGTGTCGCTTATGTCGTCCATCAACAGTTCCTGTGCGGCCATTCCAAAATCAAAACGCTCTTTCATTTCTAAGTCCTGATTTGCAAGGAAAACCTTAAGGATCGCGGCGATCTGGTGGAGGAGGTTGTTAGCGTCAGTAAAGCGCTCGTGCTGATCGGCAAAACGCGTCATCCAGATCAGGACCTCCAGCTTGATTGGCGAAGGGGGATATCCGTTAATTAAATCCCGGCACTGGGCTAGACGATCTGAAGGGTGATCGAAGTCCTCGCTGGGATCATAGTCCAAACATGAGGATATAAAATTTACATCCGCCTGGGAAAAGAAATCGTCATTCCAGCCAAAGAAATCTTTAAGAACCAGCGCTTTGTCTGTAACCGGATCACTGATCGCATCAATCGAAATCTGTCTCAATTCTTCTAATGAAGGTTTTTCCTCCTCAGACTCCTGCTCCTCGTCGGGAACGTCGGGGGCATCAAGATCTTCGTTTACGACAGCTGGACAAGTGTTGGGCGTAATCGTTTTTAGCGCTGTCCAATCTTTTCTAGCCAGATCATGGGCATAGATTAGCGATCCGATAATCTCCATTTGAAGCTCTTGGGATGCGCCCCAAAAAGTCTGGGTTTCCTGATTGCTTATACTCTTTTGTGAGAAAACCGAATAAATGTGGGCATGCCCGAATCGTCCCTTGGACTCGGCGGCCATGAGTGCTTTATGGATGTCAGGAGGGACTTCAAAATACCAGTAGACCGACCCATTATGAAAACGCAGCTGAAGAAGGCGGTAGTCTGGATGGTAAAGAACAGTTTGTATGTTAGTGGACACGACGGGGACTTCCTCGAAGGAATGAGACAAAGCTTCCTGTTCTGCCTCGGCATGTCTGGCCTCAGGTGCCAGTGGTTCGTGGGATTCTACTTGTTGCTGTGAGGGTTCTGTAAGAGTCTCATTCGTTCCAACGGTTTGGGCTATAGCAACGAATTCGTCGTCTACCTGTTCTTCTACCTGGTCCGTGGGTTCTTCCTGAGGGGGGAGTAATGGAACCTCCGCTGAATCCGTTAAAAATGTGGATATTAATTGGGTTGTGGACACTTCCGGCTGCGTCGATCCGTTCATTGTAGCATAAGCACGAGCTGGTTTAGGGGGATCGAGCCTTGTATCGGTGGGCGAGACATCATCGGGTTTATTTAAAATCTCGCGGATCCATGCGCCCAGGCCTGCAAGTAAAGCGAGGGCCCCTAGCCCGAGAATCAGTACTCCAAAATCAAGGCCATCGCTCATTTCAAAAAACTAATGTAAAATAAATGCAGGAAAGCGAAAAGGACGCAATTGGGGAAAAAGAAAGCGATTTACAGACTCAAAACATCCACGTTTAGCCCGATCGGAAGGACGGCGAGGTCAGTTGGAATAAACGCGGTAACCTTCGTCACGCAGGTACTCTGCCTCAAGAGCCTCGGCTAAGGTGGCGTGGCCCGAGGTCTCATACACATCTGACGGTTCCAGATCCTCTCGGCGTCGGAGGAAGTAGTCCCTAACTATACCTGAGCCGTGGACCAAGGGGTTGTCCCCGGGGCCAGGGCCGAAGCGGTGAATTCGGATACGTTTTTCTATATTGTCAGTGGAACCGACATATAGGCAGCCCAGGCCAGGATTCTTTCGGCAGTGTGGGTTTTGGTCCAGAAACCTCGGTTCTTGTAGAAC
>Ga0247833_1005233_pt1 | contig 15274 bp, 14 predicted proteins | sample LaCruzMarch2015__7_FD_187117 | JGI IMG/M metagenome (GOLD analysis project Ga0247833, IMG submission 187117) | Freshwater microbial communities from meromictic Lake La Cruz, Castile-La Mancha, Spain - LaCruzMarch2015_8m | ecosystem: Environmental > Aquatic > Freshwater > Lake | place: Spain...
GCCGTCGACCCCGAACACCTGGGCGCCGAGAATGTCGCGGATGCGGGCCTCGACCGGGGCGATGACGGCCTCGGCGGCCTCGGTGCTGGCGGCCTTGGCCGTGAGGCGCACTTTCAGCCCCTCCCAACCGCTTGCCAGGAAGGCCAACGTGGGGTTGCCCGCCTGCTCGAGGTCGTCGATGACGCCCTCGAGCCGCGCGTTCAGCCCGCTCTCGCTCTCACCCCAGGTGCGCAGCACGCGGCTGACGATCGCCGCAGCACTGCCGCTGCGGAGCGCCAGGTCGGGCAGCACCGCCCGCTGGACCATGTCCTTCATCTCGTGCGGCACGCCGGGCACGGCGTAGATCACCTTGTCGGCACCGTCGAGCCGCACCGGGCAAATGAGGCCGGGGGCCGTACCCCTGGTCTGGTGGATCAGCGTCGCACCCTCGGGCACCTGTGCCTGGCGCAGGTTGTTCTCGGCCATCGGCCGACCCCTCGCCGCGAAGAGGCCGCGGATGGTCTCGGCCACCTGCTCGTCGTGGTGCATCTCGACGCCCATCACTGCGGCGATGGCCTCGCGGGTGAGGTCGTCGTGCGTGGGCCCGAGGCCACCACACACGATGACGGCGTCGGCATCGGCCAGCACCCGGCGCAGCACGGTCTCAATGCGGGCGAGGTTGTCACCGACCTTCACCTGGAGCAGCGAGTCAATACCGGCCACCGCCAACTGCTCGCCGATGTACGAGGAGTTGGTGTCGATGATCTGGCCGAGCAACAGCTCGGTGCCGATGGCCACGACGTCGCAACGCACCGTCAGCCGACCTCGGTGAGCTGCGCCGCTGCACGCTTGCCCACGTGGGCGCGCCACAGGTACTGGCCGCCGCTCACCAGCGCCAACACGACCGACACCCAGAGCAGGCCGTTCCACAGCCACTTGCCGTCGTCACCCGCGGTGAGCGGCGCGATGGCGAAGCCGACCGACAGCTGCTGGGTGACGGTCTTCCACTTGGCGATCTTGCTGGCCGGCACGCTGACGCCCTTGGCACCGACGAACGTGCGATAGAGGCTGATCGCGATCTCGCGGGCGGCGATGATGACGACCGGCACGACCCAGTAGACGTCTCGGCTGACCAGGGTGAACATCGCTCCGAGGACCAGGACCTTGTCTGCCAGCGGGTCGAGGAAGGTGCCGAAGGTGGTGATGCCGTGACGACGGGCCAGGTAGCCGTCGATGCCGTCGCTCGAGCACAGCACGAACCACAGCAGGAAGGCGACCCACGCACCGGATGCTCCGGGCGTCGCAGGGATCAGCCAAAACATGAGCGGCGCGATGAGGACGCGGCCCACGGTGACCAGGTTCGCCCACGTGGCGATGGCGGACGGTTCGACCGGCACGACTACCCCGCCGTCGGCTCTGCGATCAGGTCTGGCCCCATCGCATCGACGATACGCACCTCGACGAATTCACCTGGCACCAGATGATCGGGCACCTCGATGATGCCGTCGATCTCCGGCGCCTCGCGATGGCTGCGCGCCGAGCCGGGCTCGTCGACGAGCACGGTGGTGGTGGTGCCGATGAGCTCGTCTCGGCGGCGCGCCGTGATGTCGTCCTGCATCTCGCGCAGTTCGGCAAGCCGCTCGTTCATCAGGTTCTTCGGCACGGCACCGTCGAGGGTGTACGCGTGCGTGCCCTCCTCCGGCGAGTACGAGAAGAACCCGCACCAGTCGAGCTCGGCCTCCTCGATGAAGTGGAGCATCTGGTCGTGGTCGGCCTCGGTCTCGCCGGGGTAGCCGACGATGAAGTTGCTGCGGAACGCCGCCTGCGGCTCGCGCTCGCGGATGTCGGCGATGCGCTGCAGGAACCGGTCACCGTCACCCCAGCGGCGCATCCGGCGGAGCAGCGGCTTGCTGACGTGCTGGAGCGACAGGTCGAAGTACGGCACGCCGGTGTCGCAGATGGCGTCGATCAGCTCGTCGGTGAGGTCGCTCGGGTAGAGGTACAGCAGCCGGGTGCGGGCGACCTTCGCGCTGACGGCCCGCACCAGCGGCACGATGGAGCCGGCACCGAGCTCGTCGGGGCGGTCCTTGCCGTAGCTCGCGAGATCCTGCGCGACCAGGATGATCTCCTTCGCGCCGAGCTCGTCGACCTCGCGCAGGATCTGATCGATGTCGCGGCTGCGCTGCGGCCCGCGGAACGACGGGATCGCGCAGAACCCGCACGAGCGGTCGCAGCCCTCGGCGATCTTGACGTAGGCCCATGGGCTGGTGCTCGCGGGTCTGGGCAGATTCAGCAGGTCGAAGCTCGGGATCGGCGCTGACGACACGGCGATGCTGCGCTTGCCGGCGGCGTTGGTGGGGCCGAGCGAGACGGGCACGCCAAACCCGGCCACCTGATCGACCTCGGGCAGTGCTTCGGCCAGTTCGTCGCCGTACCGCTCGGCCATGCAGCCGGTGACCACCAGGCGTGCGCCGTCCTTGCGTTGGTCCTCGAGCGCGAGGATCGTGTCGATCGACTCGCGCCGGGCCTCATCGATGAAGGCGCACGTGTTCACGACCACCAGGTCGGCGAGCGCAGCGTCGTCGGTGGCGGTCATGCCGTCGGCGAGCAGCGTGCCGATGAGCTTGTCACTGTCGACCTGGTTCTTCGGGCAGCCCAAGGTCTCGACGTAGAAGCGCTGCCCCATGGCCTCCCAGGCTACGGGCTGAGCTCGACGATGTACTGCCCGCGTGGCTGCGCTCGCTGGGCGTTGGCTCAGAGGTTGTTCAGGCGCAGGCCACGGTGCGGCCACCGCATGTGCAGGAGCTTGCCGGTGCCCGAGACCGTGATGTAGGCGTCGCGGTACTCGCCGCTGCCGTCGCTGTCACCGAAGCAGATGTTGGTGGTGAGCAGGTCGCCGGTGGGGATGTGGGTCATCTCGCCCGACGGGGTGATGACGGTGATGCCGCCGTTCACGAGCGTGGCCACACAGACGTTGCCCTCGCCGTCGACCGCGAGCGAGTCGAGCAACTGGTAGCCGGGCAGCCCGGCGAGCACGACCGACGGGTCGAGCGGCATGGCGGGCACCAGCTCGCCGGGCGCCGACACCGTGCGCTGGAAGACCCGGCCGCTGTGCGTCTCGGCCCAGTAGAGCGTGGTGCCGTCGGGCGACAAGCCGATGCCGTTGGGGGCCTCGACGGGGTGCACGACCTCGGCGATGTGGCTGCCATCGGCCTTCGCGTAGTAGATGCTCGTGAGGTCGCTGGTGCGCTGCTCACTGTCTCGGATGCCGTGATCGGTGAACCAGAAGCCACCGGCGTCGTCGAACACGAGGTCGTTCGGGGCGCGCAGCGGGCGGCCGTCGCACTCGGTGTAGAGGTCGGTGACGGCGCCCGTGGCCAGGTCGACGCGCTGGATGCGGCCACCGATGTAGCGGCTCGGGTCGAATGGTCCGGGCAGCAGCAGGTCACCGAGGTCGACAGGGGTGAAGCACCCGCCGTTGTTGCACAGGTAGAGCGCGCCGTCCGGGCCGATGGCGGCGCCGTTCGGGCCGCCTTCGATCTCGGCGACCGTCTGCTTCGTGCCGTCCGGCAGCACGCGCGTGATGCGCGGGCCGAACATCTCGACCAGGATCACGCTGCCGTCGGGCATCGCGATCGGTCCTTCCGGGAACCGCAGTCCGGTGGTGATCTCCGTGAATTCGGCCATGACGTACCCCCCAAGGTTGCCGTGGCCGCCGATCATGTCACAGCTCGGGGGCGTACACCGGCTCGGCCGCGTCGCGCAGTACGGCGTCGATGTCGTCGATGCTCCACGCGTCGCGACGCTCGATGACGGTCTCGCGCGGGTGCTGCCAGTAGGCGAGCTTCGCCCCGTTGAACGAGACGAGCTGGCTACGCAGGTGGTCGGCGCGGGGGCTGCAGAGGTACACGACTGCCGGGGCGATCTCGGACGGCTGGCCGAACCCCATCGCCTTCGGCTCCGGTGCGGCCGTACCCTTCGCCTCGGCGCGCTGGCGGGCCCCCTCGAACACCACCTGGGTCATGTCGGTGTCGGCCACCGGCCACAGCGCGTTCGTGCGCACGCCGATGCGGCGAAGCTCGACGTCCCACGCGTACAGCATCCCCATCACGCCGGCCTTCGACGCCGCGTAGTTCGTCTGCCCCACCGAGCCGGCGAAGCCGGATGCCGAGAAGATCTGCAGCAGCAGCCCGCCGGTCCCCTGCTCCTTCATCGCCCGCGCCGCGTGGCGGCTCATCGACCAGGTGCCGCGCAGGTTCACCGCGATCACCTCGTCGAACTCCTCCGGCGTCATGTTCAGCAGCGTGCGGTCGCGCACGATGCCGGCGTTGTTCACCACGGCGTCGATGCCGCCGAACTCGCGCACGCAGGTGGCCACCATCTCGGCGCAGGTGTCGTCGTCGGCCACCGAGCCGACGAACGGCACGGCGGCGTCACCGGCCGACGTGATCGACTCGACCACCTCTGCCACCAGGTCGGTGTTGGTGCCGTTCACCACCACGTGCGCACCCTCGGCCGCCAGTGCCGTGGCGAAGGCCCTGCCGAGCCCGCGTGACGCCCCGGTCACCACGATCCGCCTGCCCCTGACCTCACCCGTCGTCGCGCTCATGGCGCGCACACTACGGGCGGGCCTGCGTGCCCGGGCGGTCGGAGGGTCAGCGCGTGGCGCGCACGTGCACGGCGTCGAGTTGCACCGACACCTTGCCGTCGGGGCGGTACACGCGGGAGGTCGTCGCGGCGGTGGTGGCGCCGCGGAACGTCACCTCGGCAGTGCCGCCGACCGTGTTGCCGTCGGCAGCGATCGGCCGGAGGAACGCGACCCGCAGCTCGACCGGCCGGAACGGGACGGGACTCCGGTCGTCACCGAGACGGAGCACGAGGTCGGCGGCACGCTCGGCCATCAGCGCCCCGACTCCACCGTGCAGGCCCGATCGTTCGTTGCTCAGCTCGGGCGTGGCGAGGAACGCGACGTCGATGCCACCCGACGGGTGGAGACGCGCGAGCGAGAGGCCGAGCAGGACGTCGACCGGCGAGGGGTCCCACCCACCGATGTCCGCAACCATGGCTGATTCCGGAGCTGTGGCGAGCGGGGCGACGTTGCCACCCTGGGCGCGCGATGCGTCGAACAGCGCGAAGCGGGCGCTGGTGAGGGCGACGAGCGTTCCGTCGTCGGCGCTGATGCGGCCACGGATGAACGCGCTGCCGGGTGCGAGGTGCACCTCGTCGGCGGTGCCACGAAACGACCGCATGCCCGGCGTCGGCTCTGCGACGATCTCGAGGTGCATGTGGCTCGTGACCATGCGCTCATCGGCGCTGATCCGGCTCATCGCGGCACCGCCGAGGCTGTGGTCGGCCAACAGACACAGCGCCCCGGCGGCGAGCGCACCGCGACCGTCGACGGTGTGCACCGGCACACCCTGGTGCACCTCGAGCGTGTGACCACCCGCGTCTCGCATCGTGGTGAGCTCGAAGGTGGCCGCCGCACGGACCTCGCCGGTCGCCTGCGCGTGGAGGAGCTTGGTGGACGGTTCGTTCGTCATCGGAGTCGGATGCTCAGCCGCCGTTGAGGAGCTCGTACTCCTCGACGGTCATCAGCACCGCGCGGGCCTTCGAGCCCTCGCTCGGGCCCACCACGCCCCGCTGCTCGAGCAGGTCCATGATCCGGCCGGCGCGGGCGAAGCCGACCTTGAGCTTGCGCTGGAGCATCGAGGTCGAGCCGAGCTGGCTGCGGACGACGAGCTCGATCGCCTGACGCATCAACGCCTCGTCATCGTCTTCGTCGGCACCGCCGCCGCCCGAGGCGAACATGCCGCCGCTGGAACCACTGCCGCCACCGTCGTCTCCCTCGACGCCGCTGACGTACGTGACCTCGGGGCCCTGGCGACGCCAGTGTGCGACGACCTTGCGCACCTCGTCCTCGCTGACGAACGAGCCCTGGATGCGCTGGGCGACGTTGGAGCTACCGGGTAGGAGGAGCATGTCGCCCTTGCCGACGAGCTTCTCGGCACCCGGCTGGTCGAGGATGACACGGCTGTCGGTGAGCGACGACACGGCGAACGCCATGCGGGCCGGCACGTTGGCCTTGATGACGCCGGTGATGACGTTCACCGACGGGCGCTGCGTGGCAACGATGAGGTGGATGCCCACCGCACGAGCCTTCTGCGCGATGCGGGTGATGCTCTCCTCGACATCGCGTGCCGCGACCATCATCAGGTCGTTGAGCTCGTCGACCACGACGACGATGTAGGGCATGCGCTCGAACTGAGGCTGCTCGGCGTCGCGGTCGAGACCGGCGATCGCCTCGCCCTGCAGGTCGCCGCGGTCGTACGCGGCGTTGTAGCCACCGATGTCGCGGAAGCCGACCTCGGACAGGACGTCGTAGCGGCGATCCATCTCCTTGCAGGCCCACTGCAGCGCGTTGGCCGCCTTCTTGGGGTTCGTCACCGGCTGCGTGAGCAGGTGCGGCAAGCGGTTGTACTGCCCCATCTCGACCTGCTTGGGGTCGATGAGGATGAGCTTCACCTGCTCGGGGGTGGTGCGCATGAGCAGCGAGGTGATGATGCAGTTGATGCCACTCGACTTGCCGGCACCGGTGGTGCCGGCGATGAGCAGGTGCGGCGTGGTGGCGAGGTTCAGGAACACGGACCGGCCCGCGATGTCCTTGCCGACGGCGACGTCGAGCGGGTGGGTGGCGACCTTCGACTCGGGTGACGTCATGATGTCGCCGAGCGCCACGAGCTGACGCGTGTGGTTCGGTACCTCGACGCCGATGGCCGAGCGGCCCGGGATGGGAGCCAGGATACGAACGTCGACGGCGGCCATCGCGTAGGCGATGTCTCGGTTGAGGCTCGTGATCCGGGCGACCTTCACACCGGGCCCGAGCTCGAGCTCGTAGCGGGTGACGGTGGGGCCGACGGTCTGGCCGACGAGCTTCGTCTCGACCCCGTGCGAGGCCAACGACTCGACCAGCGTGCGGCCGCGTGCGTCGACCTCGGCCTTGTTGATCGCCTGGTTCTCGCTGCGGTTCAGGTAGCTGACGGGCGGCAGTGACCAGGTGCCGGCCTGCGCGGCGGGCCCGAGGTCGAGCGCCGGTTGCTCGACCGGGCCGGATTCGACGGATGCGACGACGGGCTTGGCCTTGCCGCGCTTCGCCTTGGGGGCGACGTCGCTCCAGTCGTCGTCGGCGTCGGCGTCGTAGAGGCTCGGGCGGGTGGTGTCGTCCTCGTCGTAGGGGTCGAGGTGGTCGCCGTCGCTCCGCTCGCTCTTCAGCGTGGCGATGTCGCCGATGGCGGTGCGTGCCCGCCGCGCCGCCTTGCCGAGCGGCTGCGCAACCGCAGCCGCGCCCGTGCGGGTGTTCGACAGCAATGCCCCGATGGTGGAGCCCGTGACGACGAGCACCGCACCCAGGAAGATCGCGATGAAGACGACGATCGCTCCTGCGTCGCCGAGCAGCGACCGGAGCGGCTGGCCCACGATGGCGCCGAACCAGCCGCCGGCACGCTCGAACGCGTCGAGGTCGGCCATCACCTTGTCCGGACCGCTCGCCACGTGCAGCAGACCGAGGACCGCCAGTGAGCCGATGCCCCACCCGACGGCGAGCCGCCCACGGTGTTCGCTGCGGCCCTTTCTGACGAGAGCAGCGCCAACACCCACCAGGGCAATGGGGAGCACGAAACGACCGAGGCCGGTGAGCCACCCGAACAGCACCTCGACACCGCGGCCGAGCGGGCCGGCGAGGTGCAGGTAGACGGCGAGGCCGATGAGGACACCGCCCACGATGAGCCCGATGCCGAGGAACTCGTGCTCGCGACCGTCGATCGCGCTCCGGGCGTCATCCGAGGCCTTGACACGCTTCGCGCCGCCGGTGGGATCGACGGGAGCTCGCGTCGAACCACGCGGCGGTGTCTTGGTGCTCGTCTGTTTGCCGCTCCGGCGTTGGCCGGGGCCGTAGGTAGCCATCGACGTCAACCTACCAATGGGGTGCGCGACGGACCGCGCACCCTGCGCCCGGTCCGTGTGGCCGCTACGGTGCCGCCCGTGACAGACCGACGACGGCGCAGCGACCGGATCGCCGTGGGCCTCGGTGTCTTCCTCACGGTTGCTGGCCTGATGCACTTCATCAGCCCATCGTTCTTCGACGACATCGTGCCGCCCTGGCTGCCACCCTCCGAGCGCTTCTGGACCCACCTCAGCGGTGTCGCCGAGCTCGTCGTGGGGCCGATGCTGCTGGTGCGCCGCACCCGCCGCCTCGGCGGCATCGCCGCGATGGTGCTGCTCGTGGCCGTGTACCCCGCCAACATCTACATGGCGTGGGACTGGCGCGACCGCCCGTTCGGCGACCAGCTCGTCGCCTACGGCCGCCTGCCGTTCCAGTTCCTGTTCATCTGGCTCGCCTGGCAGGTCGCCCGGCCGGATCAGCCGCCGACGGGCTCGACGCTGAGCACGGCACCGTCGCCGCCCACCTCGACCAGCAGCTGACCACCGTTGGTCGACGTGGTGAGGATCGTGTAACGGACGGCCCCACCGGCCCCACCCTCGACGATGAACAGGTCCTGTGACGACGCCGGCAACTGCCCGGCGATGCACGACGAGACCAGCTGCGGGTCGATCTCGAGCGCGCTCGCCTCGAACGTGTTGCCCTGCGCGTCGAACGCCTCTTCCGAGTTCAGCTGACCGGCCGCGTACGCGTACGGCGTCGCCTTCGTGCTGTCCGAACTGGCGACGAAGAGGTTCACCAGCACCTCGGTCGCGTTGATCTCGAAGTAGCGCTGCGGGCCGCCGAGCTCGGCCTCGACCGCAGCCACCGCGTCGGGGATCGCGTCGATGACCAGCACCGGATCGCCTGGCGTGCACGCCGACATGACCAGGGAGTCGACCGCCGGGGACGACGACGAACTGCCGTCATCGCCGCCGCTGCACGACGCCAGCACCAGCACGAGCACCGCAGCCGCAGCGAACCGCGTGCGCCGCACGCCTCAGGCCTCCATGACGACGGGCACGATCATCGGCCGCCGCTTGGTGCGGTCGCTGACGAACTTGCCCGCGGCGCGACGCACGTCGCGCTCGAGTTGCTCGACGTCGCGCACCCCGGCCGCGAGCGCCTTCTCGACGGCGTCCGCGACGGTGTCGCAGGCCTCGTCGAGCAGGTCCTCGGCCTCGGGTGCGTACACCCAGCCACGGGTGATGATCTCGGGTCCGACCAGCACCTTGCCGGTGGTGATGTCGACCGTGACCACCACGACGACCACACCCTCCTCGGCGAGCAGCTTGCGGTCGCGCAGCACGCCCTGGCCGACGTCGCCGATGATGCCGTCGACGTACAGGTAACCGGCCGGGATGCGGCCGACGATGGACAGGCCGTCGTCGTCGAGCTGGAGGACGTCACCGTCGTCGCAGAGCAGCACGTGGTCGCGCGGCACGCCCATCAGCACCCCGAGCTTCGAGTTCGCCACGAGATGCCGGTACTCACCGTGGATCGGCACGTACCACTCCGGGTTGGTGATCGACAGGTAGGTCTTCAGCTCGTCGGCCTGGGCATGGCCCGTGGCGTGGACGTCGGCGATGCCGCTGTGCACGACCTCGCAGCCGGCGCGCAGCAGGCCGTCGATGACCTTGTTGACGTTGCCCTCGTTGCCCGGGATGGCGTGGCTCGACAGGATGATCGTGTCGTGCTCGCCGGCCTTGACCCACTTGCTCTCACCGCGGGCCAGCAGGGCGAGCGCCGACATCGGCTCGCCCTGCGAGCCGGTGGAGATGATGCACACCTTGCCGGGCGGGTACGTGTCGACCGAGTCGATGTCGACGAGCGATGCATCGGGGATCGAGATGATCCCGAGGTCGCGGCCCATGCGCACGTTCTTCTTCATGCTGAGGCCGAGCGTGGCGACCACGCGACCGGTGGCCACCGCGGCGTCGATGATCTGCTGGATGCGGTGGAGGTGGCTGGCGAAGCTGGCGGTGATGATGCGCCGGTCGGGCTGTTCCATGAACAACTGCCGCAGCACCGAACCCACGCTGGTCTCGCTGGGCGCGTGACCGTGCTCCTCGGAGTTGGTGGAGTCGGCCATGAGCAGCCGGATGCCCTCGTTGTCGGCCAGTGAGCCGATGCGGCCGAGGTCGGTGCGCCGCCCGTCGACCGGCGTGAGGTCGAGCTTGAAGTCACCAGTGTGCAGGACGATGCCCTGCGGCGTGTGGAGCGCGATGGCGTGCGCATGGGGCACCGAGTGCGTGACCGGGATGAACTCGACGTCGAACGGGCCGATCATGCGGCGCTCGCCGTCCTGCACCGGGATGAGCTCGGTGCGACCCAGCAGGCCCGCCTCCTCGATCCGGTTGCGGGCGAGCCCGAGGGCCACCGCGGATCCGTAGATCGGGAAGCTCAGCTCGCGCAGCAGGTACTGCAGCGCCCCCACGTGATCCTCGTGGCCGTGGGTGACCACGCACGCCTCGATGCGGTGCGCGTTGTCACGCAGGTAGGTGAAGTCGGGCAGGACGAGATCGATGCCGTGCATGTCGGCGTCGGGGAACATCAACCCGCAGTCGATGATCAGGAGGCGGTCGTCGTGCTCGACGGCCATGCAGTTGCGGCCGATCTCACCGAGACCGCCGAGGAACGAGACACGTACGGGCGAGCTCACGAGTCAGAGGGGACGCTGGGGGAATGCATCCCTCCAGCGTTGCAGATCGGCCCACACTTCGGGCGCTCGCCGCTCGACGAATTCCGGCGCAGGGCCCATGGGCAGGCGCGCTTGACCCACCGGGACGCCCAGGTGACGCAACATCGCCTTGGTCGGGAGCGGGTTCGGGGCGTCGTCACCGGTCTCGAACGCGAAGCTGGGGAGCAGACGGCTGTTCACCAGGCGGGCGCCGACCACGTCGCCCTTCTCCCACAGATCGAACATCTGCTGGTGGTCGGGGGCGGTCCAGTGCGTGGCGACACCGACCACGCCCACGGCGCCCACGGCCAGCAGCGGGAGCGTGAGCCCGTCGTCGCCGCTGTAGACCTCGACGCCCTCGGGAGCCGAATCGATGAGCACGGCGGTCTCGCCCGGGCTCCCTGCGGCGTCCTTCAGCGCCACCACGTTCGGCACGGTGCGGAACAGCGACAGCAGCGTGGCCGTGGTGATCTTGCGACCGGTGCGGACCGGGATGTCGTAGACCATGACCGGCAGCGACGTGGCCTCGGCCATGGCCGTGATGTGCGCCGCGATGCCGGCCTGCGAGGGGCGGTTGTAATAGGGGCAGACCGCCAGGATGCCGGCGGCACCGAGCGCCTGCGCCTCACGCGTGAGGTGCACCGAGTGGGCGGTGTCGTTGGTGCCCGAACCGGCGATGACGGGGATGCTGACGGCCTCGATGACCGCCGCGAACAGCGACAACCGCTCGCCGTCGGTGAGCACGGGCGCCTCGCCGGTGGTGCCGGCCAGGACCAGGCCGTCGTTGCCCTCGTCCTGCAGACGGCGGGCGAGGCGACGGGCGACATCGAGGTCGAGGTCGCCGTTGTCGTCGAACGGCGTCACCATCGCCGTGAGCACGCGACCGAAACGGCCCATCAGAACGAGCCTTCGGCTGAACGGTCGATGCCCTGGGTGAGGATGAGGTCTTCGTGGAGCTCCATCCACACATCGTGGTAGCTGCCACACATCACACCCGTGAACATTTTCGTTTCACCGGCGACCACGCGCTGGCACGTCGATGCCAGGCGCGGCGAGTAGCCGACGAGCCGGGCGAGCACCTCGCCCATCGCGTCGACCACCGGCATCGCCTCGGTGTTGAGATCGACGAGACGAGCGATGACGGCCTCGTCGTACCCCGCGTCGGTGTGATCGTTCGCTGCGCCGTCGCGGAGCTGCCAGTCACCGCACAGCGCCTTGAAGCGCTCGTTGATGCCCAGGAACGTCTCGTACGAGTCGCGCAACAGTTCGGCGATATGCAGATGACCGACGTCGGCGACGAGGGCCGTCTTGTGCTCTTCGCGCCCGACGGGCGTGAGCTGCCAGAGCTCGCGAGCCTCACGGAACATCGCCCACTCACGGCTCTGCAGGTCACCGAGGTGCTCCTCGACGAGCGCTGCGGGCAGGTCGGCGACCTCGGCGATGACATCGACCTTCGCGAATCCCTTGATGCGCAGGGCGTGGAAGGTCCGGAAGAAGGGATCGGAATGCAGCGTCATAGCGGGCGCGATCGTAGACGCGCGAGCGGGTGCAGCCCCAGTGCCAGGTCAGCCGGCGGCGCTGTCGAGCGCGAAGGTGGTGTACTCCTCGCCCGTGTCGGCCCAGTCCTCGAACTGGATGACACCCATCTCCTCGAAGCGGTGCCGCAGCCACTTGTCGTTGCGGTCGAGCAGGCCGAGCTTCTTGCAGTTCGGGACGATCTTCGAAAACAGCATCGACTGGAACAGGCCACGGGTGGGGTCGGCGAGCACCATCGGGGCGATCGTCTTCACGTCGACGCCCATGCGCTCCCACACCTCCTGGCTCATGAATCGATCACGCATGCGGACCGCTGCCTCGAAGGCGAACTCCTGGCGGTCCTTCATCTCGGCATCGGTCATGCCGTCGTAGACCTCCTTCAGGCTGAGCACACCGAAGGCCACGTGGCGCGCCTCGTCGCTCATGACGTACCGGAGCAGCTGCTTGAGCAGCGGCTCGCCGGTGGTCTGGTGGAGGAACCCGAACGCGGCGAGCGCGAGGCCCTCGACCATCACCTGCATGCCGAGGTACGTCATGTCCCAGCGGCTGTCGTTGACGATGTCGTCGAGCAGCATCCGGAGGTGCGCGTTCACGTGGTAACCGCCACCGAGCTTCTCCTCGAGGTAGCGGGCGAACACCTCGACGTGGCGGGCCTCGTCGACCACCTGGGTGGCGGCGTAGAGCTTGGCGTCGTACCACGGCACGGTCTCGACGATCTTGGCCGTGCAGATGAGGGCACCCTGCTCGCCGTGGAGGAACTGACTGAGCGTCCAGTTGCGGCTCTCGATGCCGAACTCGAGCCACTCCTTCTCCTTCCACTTCTCGACCGGGGTGCCGATGTAGACGTTCGGGTCGAAGCCGGTGCCGAGCACGGCCTGGTCGGCGGCGACGGTGCGCTCGACGTCGACGTCGGTGCTCCACGGCAGGTCGGTGGTGCCGTTCCACTGGCCGGTCTTGGCCTTCTCGTAGAGCTTGCGCAGTGCCGGACGGCTGAGCGAGTAGTCCCAGGTGAAGATCGCGTCGGCGTTGTCCTTCACGATGTGCTCGATCTCGTTCGGGTCGGTGCCCGGGATCGAGAGGATCGCGTCGATGTCGTTGATGTCGGTGCGCCCGATGATGTCGGCATTGGTGTTGAACGTCGAGTCGATGGTCATGACGGTGCTCCTGTTGACGCGATGGGTCGGCTGATACCGGTGAAGGTGGGCAGGATGTGGACGGCGATGAACTCGCGTGCCGAGTCGCGGTCGCCGAGATCGACGTGGTCGGACGGCGCGAGGAAGTACGAGATGACGAGCCGGGCGAGCAGGTCGACCATCTGGCCGGCGCTGCGTCGGTCGAGGTACGGCTCGACGGAGGGTGCCAGGAACAGCGAAGCCATGCGGATGATGCGGGGCAGGCCCTGGACCGTGAGGTTGGCCAGCGCCTCACCGGGCTCGGAGGCGAGCATGATCGCCAGGTGCTCGTCGCTGCGGAGCTCGCCGGTGGCATAGACGACCGTGCGCACCAGGAGCTCCTCGAGGCCGGCCACGCCGTCGAGGTGGGCGGTGAGGCGCGTGAAGAAGTCCTCGAGCTCGCGCACGCGCAGGGCGTCGAACAGGACGTCCTTGCCGCCGGGGAACATCCGGTAGAGCGTCGCCCGGGACACGCCGGCCTCGGCAGCGATGTCGTCGATGGTGACCTTGGCGATGCCCCAGCGCTCGCAGCACGACTTGGTGGCGTCGAGGATGCGGATCTCGGTGGGCGTCACAGTGCGAGACACTAAGATGCTTTCTGTCTCAGCGTCAAGGGTCATCCGAATCATGACTGAACTGGTCGGGAATTGGAGCCACTGCTACGCTGCCGCCCTCAGCGTGAACACCTGAAGGAGCCCATCATGAAGCGACTCGTACTCGCCGCCCTCTCCACCACCCTGCTGCTCGCCGCGTGCGGCAGCGACGGCGACTCGTCAGCCGACACTGCCGCACCCGCCGACTCGACCGCCACCACAGTGGCCATCTCGTCGGGACCGGCCGACATCAGCAACGAGCCCGCCGCCTGCGCCAACGGCAAGACCCTCGCCGAGGGCACGCTCACCATCGCCACCGGCGACCCGGCGTACTTCCCGTACGTCATCGATGACAAGCCCGAGACGGGCGAGGGCTTCGAGGCCGCGGTGGCCCTGGCCGTGGCCGAGCAGCTCGGCTTCATCGGCGACACCGTCACCTGGGTCCGCACCCCGTTCGACACCGTCATCGCGCCAGGCCCGAAGGACTTCGACTTCAACCTGCAGCAGTTCACCATCACCGACGAGCGCAAGGAGGCCGTCGACTTCTCGGACGGCTACTACGCAGCCCCGCAGGCAGTGTTCGGCCTGGCCGACTCGCCCGCCGCATCAGCGACGACGATCGCCGATCTCAGGAGCCTGAAGATCGGTGTCGCCGCCGGCACCACCAGCGTCGACTACGTCGAGTCGGTCATCGCCCCCGACAGCGACGCGCTCATCTTCAACGACAACGCCGCCGTGAAGGTGGCGCTCGAGTCGAAGCAGATCGACGCCGTCGTCACCGACCTGCCCACGGCGATCTACATCACCGGTGTCGAGATCGAGGGCACCACGGTCTTCGGCCAGATCGAGGGCAGCGGCGGCGACGAGTGGGGCCTTCTGCTCGCCAAGGACAGCCCGCTCACCGAGTGTGTGAACCTGGCACTCGCCAACCTGAAGGACAGCGGCGAGCTCGAGCAGATCACCACCAAGTGGATGTCCGAGTTCACCGGCGCCCCCATCATCACCAAGGAGTGACATGACCGAGACCCGGCGCGCTGCGTTCGACCGCCGTCAGCGGCGACGCAGCGCGCTGGTCGCGGCCATCAGCACGGTGCTCGTCGTCGCCGTGCTCGTGGTGCTGGTGCCGCTCGCGCCGGGCTGGGACCGGGTGCGGGCTGCGTTCTTCGACGTCGACGAGTTCCGCAGCGCACTGCCGAAGCTGTGGAAGCCGTTCCTCCTCAACATCCGGATCTTCGTCATCTGCACGCCGCTCATCATGGTGGTGGGCATGCTCGTGGCGCTCGCCCGCAACGTGCGCTCCCCCGCCCTCTATCCCCTGCGGCTGTTCGCGACGCTGTAC
>Ga0247833_1005246_pt1 | contig 15248 bp, 11 predicted proteins | sample LaCruzMarch2015__7_FD_187117 | JGI IMG/M metagenome (GOLD analysis project Ga0247833, IMG submission 187117) | Freshwater microbial communities from meromictic Lake La Cruz, Castile-La Mancha, Spain - LaCruzMarch2015_8m | ecosystem: Environmental > Aquatic > Freshwater > Lake | place: Spain...
TCCAGCAGCGCCATTTTATGCTCACGCACCTCAGGAATGGCCCAGTCAAAGACGGCCTCGTCCCAGTTGTTTGGATCCGCTCCGATGCGGAATCGCGGATAGTTTTCCCAATAGTGACGCGACATGCCCTGAGCGGGCTGACCGCGCTCAAGTGCCTGCGCCAGATCGCGTGTGTGATGCCCGTCGTTCAGGCGAAAGCTGAGAAACGGTGCCACACCGATTTCCCGGCAGGTCTCGACGAGCGTCTTCAGCATGTCGCCACCATCCAGCAGGTAACACCCGATTTTATCCACGCCTCGCACGCCGTGTTTTTCACGCAGCCAGTCATAGTGATCGGCAGCGGAATATATCTTCGATTTCCACCAAGGAATCCATCCAAGTCCCGGCTGGAGAAAATGCGCATCGGCTCCGGCTGCCTCAGTGATGGACTTCCGCAGAACGGCATCCGTGAAAGCCTTTTCGCGCTCAGGACCCGGCGGGCGACAAGACAGAATGTGCGTCGTGTCGTTGCTATAAATCACACGCAGCGGCTTCTGTTTCGCGGCTCCTTCTGCACGCACGGCGAATGGCATGGAGGCTCCGGCGATGGAGACGGTTTTGAGAAACTGACGGCGATGGACCATAGGCAAATCAAACGCCGAAGAATTGGATTCTCGACGAGAGCAGCGGGAGTTTTGGAGGCAAAAAGATGAAAACAGAAAACCCCATTTTTTGCCTACCCTCTTTTTGTCAGCCAAATCAGCGGCTTCCGAACTCCTCCGCCCACTTGCGCATCCGTTTCGCATCAAACTCTCTATCCAGCGCCACCACACGGTAGTGCAGCGTCAGGGGTGTCCTTTTGCCAGATGTTGCAGGCGCGGAAGCTGGAGCCTGCGATGTCGCTGACGATCGCGCTGCCTTTGATGGGGCCACCACCACCGCCCCAGAAGTTCGCGTCCTTCGTGCCGCGCACATCGAAGTAGCCCATGAACAGCTAGCGGTAGTAACGGTGCGGTCCCGGAGCGAAGGCGGTGACTTTTTGGCGTGTTTGAAGCGGAGGTCTTCGGCTAGCTACCTCGTCCCTCGGTTCCTACATCCCCAGCGAGCAAGGCTGGCTCTACCTGGCCGTCATTATCGACCTGTGCTCGCGCCGCATCGTCGGCTGGAGCCTACGCGATCACCTGCGCAGTGATCTAGTCGTCGAGGCCCTCGACTCCGCACTCGCCGCCAGACGCGGCACCCAAGGCGTCATCTTCCACAGCGACCGTGGCAGCCAGTATGGCAGCAGCCTCTTCCGTCAACGGCTGCGCGCCGCAGGCATGGAGCAAAGCATGTCTGCCAGAGCCAACCCCTATCACAACGCCTGGACCGAATCCTTCATCGGCACGCTCAAGGCCGAGATGCTGCGCGATGGCTGCTTTGCCAGCCAGCAGGACGCAGCCCACGAACTCTTTGCCTTCATCGACGGCTACTACAACACCCGCCGCCTGCACTCCTCCCTTAACTACAAGCCACCTTCCCTCTTCGAGTCCGAAATCGCTCTCGCTAACTAAACCATCTTCCGGTCCAAAAAGGGCTGGCATCTCAAGCCTCAACGACGAAGCTGTATCTACGGGCCAGCGAACCGCGTCCATCGAGATAGGCTCCTTCGCCATCCAGCCCACCCCAAGATGGATTGCCCACTGCACGTTGCTTGACCCACCAGCAGATTCCACGGAGGTGTGTAGTCCGGTCCCTCGTTTCTGAGTCTATCTGGTGAACCGTGACTACTCCATGCCCTTCAATTTGCACTGTGCTGGTCTGAAGGTTCTTGATGTCCAAAAGTTGCATTGGCTGTCGATTCAGGAGAATCTGGAACGATGGGATGACCGAAAATTTCGTCCCAATCATCTCTCTCAGTTCGTCCTCCGCGACAAAGTTCCGTGTGACGATGGCTCCTATTTCTGTTCCATGGTCATCTGCCTCGCCTTCATCCGCAGCTGCGAATTTGAAGGGACTGGAGCCGTGGCTTGACGCCCGCTCAACTCGACACGCGAATGACTTGCCCTGCTTGCGGGTTCTCACGTCGTATGCGTCAGCAAAACAGAATGCTCCGTGACGTCCTTTGCCACTGAGTCCGAATGCCACCCGTTTCTCCCCTGAAATTCCGTTGGGGTTTTCTGCGAATCGGCCCTGGGTTACTTGCCGGTCATAACTCAGCATCTTCCAGCGCAGGTCAAACTCAGGCTTGGTCATGCCTGCGCCATTGTCAGAAATCAGGAACGGTTGGCCTGACTCAACCGGCCACTCTATTTTGACGACCGTAGCTCCTGCATCAAACGAATTTGCAATCAGTTCCACAATCGCAACACGCGGGTCTCGAATGATAGTTCCCGCATGGTCATCCAAAAAACCATCGCCGAAGAGACATTGTTGTTCCTCGGGCTTCGTAGATTTTTCGTTTGCTGCGCGCTCATGGTTTGTGGTGGGAGAGAATGAACAGTTCGAGCCTGCTTTCAAAGTGCGACTTTACGCCTTCTTCCCGCCCTCTCCAGCCGTTTCCGCGTCGCGGCGAGTTCGGCTTCGAGCTTTTTCACGGCGGGGAGGGCGAGTTGGTATTCCCTTGCCATGACTTTGTTCGGGAGTGTGTCGAGGGTGTAGCGGGCGAGGGCGGTGTCGGCGGAGGAGCAGAGGATGATGCCGACGGGCGGATTTTCGCCTTCTTGCGTCCAGTGCTCGCGGGCGTAGCTGAGGTAGAGGTGCATCTGGCCGGCATCGGCGTGGTCGAGGGTGCCGAGATTGAGGTCAATGATGACGAGGCAGCGCAGGTGGCGGTGGAAGAAGATGAGGTCCACGCGATACCACTTGCTGCCCACACGGAGGCGGCGCTGGCGTCCGACGAAGGTGAAGTCGCCGCCGAGTTCGAGCAGGAAGGTTTCGAGGTGGCGGACGAGGGCGTCTTCGAGGTCGGTCTCGGAGTATTCGTCGCGGAGGTTGAGGAACTCGAGCACGAGCGGGTCGCGCATGGCTTCGTCCACGCTGTGGGTGTCGCCGGGCTGCGGCTTCGCGCCTTTGCGGAGCATGGCGGCTTTGTCTTTGGAAAGCAGGGTGCGCTCGTAGAAGAGGGAGCCGATTTGCCGGTCGAGTTGGCGCACACTCCAGCCGCCGCGCAGGGCTTCGTCTTCATAGAAGTGGCGGGCGTTTTCGTCCTTCACGGTGAGGAGCTTCACGTAGTGCGACCACGGAAGCGGAAAGCGGGCGGCGAGGGTGCGGAGGAATTCAACCCAATCGGGTAGGGTGAATTTCCGCAACGCTGTCGCGGAAATTGGTCGAGCGCTGGAATCAGACTTTGCAGACAGTGTCTGCAAAATCGCCGATTCGGTGTCGCCTGAAGATTTCCGCGACAGTGTCGCGGAAATGTTGGATGCGGGATAGCGGAGGAAGAATTGACGAAACCGTTCAAGATTATCGACACCGAACCCCCGCCCATGCCGCTCCGTCAGGTCGCGCGACAGCCGCTCCAGCAACTCCTCTCCATACTCGGCCCGCTGCTTCCCGCCCTGCTCGAACTCCACGATGCGCCGCCCAACTTCCCAATAGGTCGCGGTCATGAAGCAGTTCACCGCACGGACGACGGCGCGGCGCGATTCCTCCAGCAGTGCGCCGATGCCAGTGAGCAGTGTGGGGTAAGCATCGGGCTTGATTTTGGCGGTGGGCTCCTTCATGGGCGTTTGGCGATGCAGTTACGGCTCGATTGGATTCCAAACCCTCCGAAGCCCCAGCCCCTCGAAGTCCTTCACGTTCACCGTCGCGAATTCGGTCACGCCTTGGGCGGTCATGGTGAGGGCGGAGCGGGTGTCGTAGAGTTTGCGGAAGGCGAAGTCTTTGGTGTGGGCGCGTTGCCAGAGGGTGTCATGCAGCGGGCGGCTTTCGGTGGGGAAGCCGATGAGCCGCCAGCGCGGATGCGTGCGATAGGTTTGGATGACTTCGAAGGCTTCGTCAGCGGGGAGCGGGTGCTTGAGCACGGCGGGGTTGCGCAGCAGGCCGTAGAATTCGGCGAGGATGAACTCGGAAATGGCCACGTCCTCGTCGCGCTGTATCGAGGTCAACCATGCGTAGGCGGCTGCGTGCCGTGGCGAGTCCTCGTTGAAGGCATGGAGCAGGATGTTGGTGTCGATGGAGAGCATGGATTACTTCCGGCGCGGACGGGCGTGGGTGAACTCGACGGTGGTCAACTGGGCCTCAACCTTGAGTTCCGCGTCGCTGAGTCCTTTCCAACCGAGGCGGCGCGGCTTTGGCGGCTGCCATTCGCGGTTCGCATCGGGCGCAGGGTCGTAAACGCTGAGGATGTATTCGATGCCGCGCCGGGCGAGTTCGGCGAGGGAGATTTCGCGGGCTTCGCACAGCTTTTTGGCACGGGCGAAGGTGTCGTCAGGGAGTTGGATTTGAGTTCGCGTCATGACGACAGATTGACAGCAGATCGAGATGCCGTCAATGCGGCGGCTCGGCGGTCAAGCGATTTCCAATGGACTGCCCCTCGTCCACCCACGCGCGTCTCGCGCCCAAACGCATCCGCATCCGTGGGACCTTCGATTCACCTCGCCTTCGGTCCGGCATACTCACTCGCCAGCTTACTCATCCGCTTCGCATCGAACGCACCATCCAGCGCCACGACGCGGTAGCGGAGGGTGAGCGGCACACGTGTTTTCAGGACGACTTCGCTGTTTGTGGTGATGTTGGGATTGATGACGCGGGCACCGAGGGCGCAGTGCCAGCGGGTTTCGGGGTTGGCGGGGTGGTTGATGATGGCGGTGCTGATGGTGTGGTCGCCGGGGAGTTTGACGGTGTAGCCATACCAGGCTGCGGCGGGCCAGTTGGTTTCGTCTTTGCGATAGACGGCGCTGGGCAGCTTCACCGGGCCGTTGGGGCCGTGGGCGGTGAGCTGGCCGTCGTAGCGCACCGGAAGGGCGAGGCCGCCGACGTTGCAATGCGCGAGCCGCACGTCGTCGGAAACGGCGGTGAAGGTGTAAACGAGGTCGAGGAGGGTGGCGGGGCCGTCGAGATGGGCGGTGGCTTGCACATCTTCATGGACGAGCACGACGCCATCCTTCTGCCACTCGTTGCGGGCGCGGAAGGTGGAGCCTTCGATGCCGCTGACGGTTTGATTAACGATGACGCTGCCTTTGATGGGGCCGCCGCCTCCGCCCCAGTAGTTCGCGTCTTTGGTGCCACGCACATCGACATAGCCCATGAAGAGTCCGCGGTAGTAGCGATGTGCGCCGGGCGCGAAGGCGGTGACGTCAATGCCGCGCGGGGTCCGCAGCGGATTGAAGTATGCGGCACTGGGCACGATGATGGGTGTGTCTGGCGGTGCTTGCGTGGCGAAGCGAGCCAGCTCGACGGGTTCCGCGCCGCTGGTGGTGATGGCGAGAGCGCTGGCGAGTTTTTCGATGCGCAACGGGCCGCTGGCGGGTTTGGCAAAGGTGACGATGGGCTCGATTTTCGGCGCTGGAGCCGGCTGCGGCGATGTTTTCGGCAAAACGGCGGCAGCGGGTTTGGTGGCGCTTCCAGCGGGGCTCACGTCGATGCGATCGAGGCCGAAGACGTAGCCGTATTTGCCAATCTTTGCCTCGGCATTCGCGCCGATGGGTTCGATGACGATTTTCAGCGGCTGGTCTTTGGCGACGGTGACGTTGCGGAAAATCACAGGCGGGGCGAGGCGCACGAAGCTGCTGCTGTAGAGGTCGGCTTCCTGGATTTCACCATTGATGAGGATGCGGAAGCGGCCGTAGTCGCGGGCCAGCGTTGGCACGAGGGTGAGGTCGTGCGCGCCAGGCGGGACATCGGGCAAGGTGAGTGTGAGCGTGTGGCCGAGCTGAACGCTGACCCAGAAGAGTTGGGCATTGCCGGACCAGACATCATTTTTGAAACCGGCCATGTCCTGCGTGCGCAATTCGCCGCCGGTGACTTTGGCGTGCTTGGGGCGGAGTGATTCGGCTTCGATGCGGGTGACATTTGCGGCGGGTGCGGGAGCGGCTGGCTTTGTCGCCGTAGTGGTGGAAACAGCCTGTCCATTGGGCAGCGGCACTTGTGCGGAACTGGCGAGGTATTTGACGAGGTCGGCCACTTGCGTGAGCGGGAGCGCCTCGAAAAGACCGGGCGGCATGAGCGAGACAGGCATTTCTTCGCGCTTGGCGATGTTGGCCTTTTTCACATCGGTGGTGGTGCCACCGGGCATGGCGAGCGTGAGGAACTCGGGCGTATCCGCGCGGACCATGCCGCTGACGACGGAGGCGTCTTTGAGCGTGATGACGTTCAGCAAATAATCGCGACCGACAACGGCGCTGGGTGCGAGCACGTTTTCCAAAACATAGGCGAGGTTGGCGCGATTCGAGCCGGTGAGGTCGGGGCCGAGGGCGATGCCTTCGCCAAAGAGCTGGTGGCAGGTGCCGCAGGTCATTTGAAACACCTGGCGTCCGCGCGAGGCATCGGCCTGGGACATGACGCGGTCGTTGAGTTTGCCTTTCCAGGTCTCGATGGCGGCCGCGAGCTGTTTCAGGTCCACTCCTCCGCCGCCGCGCGTCCAGTGGCGGTCGATGATGGCGGTGATTTCGGCATTCTTGAACCGTGCGAACTGGTCGAGCATCACGGGCGAGATGAGCAAGGGCGCGAGCTTCTTCGCATCGACGGCTTGCAGCAGCACGAGCGCCATTTCGGGCCGGGTGGCGAGGATGTTGATGGCTTCGTTGCGCTGCTCCAGCGGGAAACTGGCAAGGTGGGAGACGATCGCCTGCGCAGTGTCGGCACCGGGGGCGGTGCGCAAAGCTTTCACCACGGCAGGGAGCAGCGCCTTGTCATCGAGCAGGCTGCGGGCTAGCACGCCGAGTTCGGGGTCGGCTCCGGCTTGTAGCAACTCGATGGCTTGGATGCGTGCGGCGGCGCTGGCCTTCGTATCGCGAGCGATGCTGCGCCAGTGGGCAAAGAAATCCGCATCGGCAAAACGAGCGCCGAGTTTGCGCACGGCCTCGAGCACGGCGGCGTCGGAGGCGGCGAGTTTTTCGCCAGCGGCGCGGGCTTTGGCCCAATCGGCAGGTCGCGTGACGGGCGGGAGTTGTTCGAGCGCGAGGAGCAAGGGCGCGGCTCGTTGCGTGAAGCTGGTGGCGTCTTTCGCCGAGGCAAGCGAGGTCATCAAGGCCTCGCGTCCGGCGGGGAACAACGCGGCTCGGCGGGCGATGAACTCGCGCAGTTTCGGCCAAGTGGTGGCATCGCTCATCGCAAGCGCCCGCGAGGCATCGGCTTTCACGAGCGGCTCGACGCCATACCAGGTGAGCAGCGGGATGTTCGCGTCGTTCTGGTCGTTGCGATGACGGATGAGCGCGGCGGCGATGCCCCAGCGCTGCTCCAGCGGCAGGCGTTGCAGCAGCGAGGCGGCGAACCGGCGCGTGACCATCGAGGGCTCGTTGGCGAGATGTTTTTCCAATGCGGTGACCGCATCCGCAGGCAGCGCGGATTTAGTTTCACCGAGAAACTGCAGCGCCCAGCCGCGCACGTAGTCGCTGGAGTCCGCGAGGCGAGCGATGAGGTCGTTCGTGCCAAGCAGGCCGCAGCTTCCCATCGTCCAGAAGGTGCGGAGACGCAGCGGCGTGTTATCCGCGTATTGCTTCTCGAAGTCCACGAGCGTGGTCTTCAGCGTGGTGCGGTCTGTTTTGCCAAAGGTGATGCGTTCCTGCAGAAGCCGCTGCGCCTGACGAGCGTGGAAGACATTGGCGTGTGCGAGCAGCTTCACCAGCGCGGCATCGGGCTCGGCGGCGAGATTCATTTTCACACCAGCGGCCTCGCCGTGACGCACGCGGTAGATGCGACCATTGGCGCGGTCCCATATTTCGACATCGCGATGATGGCAGGTTTGTTTGTCATGCCAGTCGGAGACATACAATGCACCATCCGGCCCCTGAATGACGCTGACACCGATGAACTGCATGTCCTGGGCCAGCGCGAAGTCCGGCATGTGCCGCGCGAGATGGCCGGAGCCTTCGCGCTCCAGTCGCTCACGCACGATGCGGTGTCCGTGGAGATTGCTGAAGAACAACTGGCCGCGATACGCAGGTGGAAACGCGTCGGCCTGATAGAGCGCCAAGCCGCTGTGCGCATGTCCGCCACCGAGCGCCGAGGTGTCGGCATTCACGGGTGGCGGTTGGTCGCGATTCGGGCCGTGGAAGGCATTGTTCCCCACACTGCCGACGTAGTGCCGGTGGTCCGCGATGGTGTCGATGTCGTCGAAGACATAGGGATTGAAATGCTGGCCCGACTGCCGCGTGTAGCGTCCGCCCTGGCTCACATGATAGAGATGCGGAATGACGCAGGCGGTGATGAAGGCATCGCCAAACGCATCGAAGTCCACGCCCCAGGGATTGCTCGCGCCTTCGGAAAAGATTTCGAAAACACGCCGCACCGGATGCCAGCGCCACACGCAGGCATTGAGCGGCGTGCGTTCGCTATCAGGTGCGCCGGGCTTGCCCACCTTCGAAGGAGTGAAGACGCCCTGGCAGCCGTAGAGCCAACCGTCCGGCCCCCAGGTCAGCGAGTTCAGCGTCTCATGCGTGTCACGGTCACCCCAGCCATCGAGCAATATCTCCGGTGCTGCGTCCGGCACGTCGTCGCCGTTTTTGTCCGGCAGGAACATCAGATACGGAGCCGCGCCGACGAACACGCCGCCAAAGCCCACCTGAAGGCCGCTGACGAGATTCAGCTTCTCCGCAAAGACCTTGCGCGACTCGAAACTGCCATCGCCATCCGCATCGGCGAAGATGAGGATACGGTCCTTCCCCTCGCCCTCCGGCGCCCGTTTCGGATACGTTTGGCCCTCCGCCACCCAGAGTCGTCCGCGCGCATCAAAGCACATCGCAATCGGCTGCGTCACCTGCGGCTCGCTCGCGATGAGGTCCACCCCAAAGCCCGGCGGCACGGCGAACTTCTTCACCGCTTCCTGCGGCGACAACCCATTGCCGTAATGCTCCTGCGGACGACCACCGACTACCTTCCAGCGCTCCGCCGCGCCTTCGAGCAGACGCTTCGTTTGAAAATGCAGCGCCAGACCGCGCTTGTTCGCGCTCACGATGTCCGGCTTGCCATCGCCATTCAAATCGCCCACCGGCACGCCCACACCGATGCCGCTGTCGTTGTCCACGAGATGCGGCACGAACTCGATGCCCGCCGCCGACTTCACTTTGCGAAACCAATAGACCACCGGCTCCTGATACGCACCCACATCGCGGCCATTGTGCGCCAGCCAGCGCTTGCCGCTCACGAAGTCCTTCGCGCCATCGCCATCGATGTCCATCAGCGCCATGCCGTGCGGCTCGCGGAAGGTCACGCCGTAGGGGCTGTCGGTCGAACTCCCGCCGATGATGTCATGCCGCGCAAACTTGCCCGGCTGCGCCTGCTCAAACCACGCGATGCCCGAGCCGTGCGCTTGCAGAGACGAGATGAAATCGTTGTCGCCATCGCCATCCACATCATCCACGAGAATCTGCGCCCCATCCGTCGGCACCGCCGCCCAACGATGCTCCGCCCACGATACGTCCGCCTTCTCCGGCTGCTCATACCAGAACGCCTTCTCGATGACATCCAGCCGTCCATCGCCATTCACATCGCCCACGCCCATGCCATGCCCGAACGGAGCCTGCGCCCGGCCCGTGGCCGAAATCGCATGCCACGTCCACGGCTTTGTCACATCCCCGCCCGCCGCGTAGTAACCGTAAGCCTTGTCCCGCGCCCCCACGATTTCCGGCAAGCCGCCCGGAATCAAATCCACCAACGAAGTCGCCTCATGACAAAGCTGGTCCGCGATGACATGCACAGGCCAAAGCTTGTCAAGACTCGCCGTCCCCGGATTCACAAACAACCGCACTTCCTTCCCCGGAAACCCAAACACCACGATGTCATTCTTCCCATCACCCGTGAGGTCGCGGATGAAGGAAAAGAAATTGTCCGAGTAACCAATGGGCGAAAACTTGTGCCCCAACGCAAACCGCCGCTGCTCGGAAAACTCCGGCCCCGCAAACCAAAACGGCCCGTAAGCCACATCATTCTTTCCATCGCCATCAACGTCGCCAATCCCCGCTCCCTCCGCATGGAAGTCGGACAAGAGTCGGCGCGACTCCCAGCCATCCAAAGCAGACGCGGAAACGGCGGTGAAGATCAGCAACGGGAGGAGGAGCAAACGAGATTTCATGTGTGGGCAGGAGTGAATAGAAAGTGGATTTGGCGGCACGAAGAAACGCCGCCAATCGAGCTGCTTTGCAACTACCCGCTTGCCGCCGGAGCCGCAGCCCGTGTCAGCCGACTCACAGCGCGTGCGAGCGATGGTTTGGATGCGTGCGAGCCTCACCATGGCCCGCGTGCAGCCACACCTTGGCCCGGTCCAGCGCCGCGCTTCCGTGTGCGAGCGGTAGTTTCGGCAGGTGTCAGCGGCAGCCAGGTGCGTGTCAGCCGCGCCTTGGGAGCGTGCGAGGCGGGCCTTTCCCCGCGCCAGCCGCCCCTTGGCGCGTGCGAGTTCACCCTTCCATGTCGTCGTCGGCACCGCGGATGGCGGCGAGGTCGTCCTGCAAGTCCTGCACGAAGTCGGCGGGCAGTTCGTAGGCGATGAACTTGGCGGGGATGCCGGGCTGGGCGAGTGCGAGCACGACGGCGTCGGCGGTAGGGAGCCTGACCATCCGCCGTCGTTGCATCTTCTGCGCCCACTTTGGTCGGCGATGCGAACAACAGATCGGTGACGGGGACGAGTGGGTATCTCATGGCTTTGGTTTGGTAGAGTCTCTATGAATGTCATTCCGCCTTTTTGAGCCGGGTATCCGTGAGGCCGAAGGTGCCTTTGGCATTCTTGGGAAGCTTGAAGCGCAGGGTGGTCTCGTCTTTGAACGTGTTGTTGATCTCGAACTCGATGACGTGCTCCTGCCACTCGGAAGTGAGCGGAATCGGGGTCTCTTTGGAGATACCGTGCCATCCGTCGCCCACTTCAAACTCGGCAGAGAGACCGGGTGTTCCCCGCACGCGGCAGGTGAACCTGTAGCGGCCTTTGTTGAGTTTGTAATCCTTGCCGAAGGTGTAGTCGAGGCGGGAGCGGTCACCGAAGTCGCCTGTGACGCGGATCACTTGGCCGCCAGTTGGCCCTTTCAATGGGCCGTCCATGCGGATTTGTTTCTCTACGGACTTGGTGGCCTCATCGAGAGTCCAATAGCGCCACGGGTTGATGAGTTCCTGTTTCGGATCGGGAGTCCATTGGGTTACAGCTTTCACCTCGGGGACGCGCGGCGTCTTCAAGGCTAGGAGTTTTTCAGGAACTTTGTAGCACAGGCTGTCGTCAAACGCGGGGCTGTCGAACGGGATGTTCGTCAACGCGGCATCCTGCGGAGCTTTGCCGATGCCGATGAATCCGAATGGATGCCAGCCGCCCCGGAAGTAGTTCTCAGTCGCAAACCGTGCGCTCGGCACCATGCCACCCTGGCGATCAAGAATGGCAAGCGCAAGGATGTAACGGCCCGCTTTCATGCCACTGGGCAGTGTGGCTGTGCCCGTGCTGAGGTTCTGTTTTGCGGCACGACGATAAGCGAAGGCTGCGCTGTCCCAGTCTTCGCCCGGTAGCCATTTACGGATGTCAACACCGCTAAGCGGAGCCGACCACACGGGCTTTTTCGTTTCGGGATCGAGAAGCGCGACGGCCACAGGCCAATCGAGGTAGAAACGAGCGCTGCCGGTGTTTCGCACGGTCATCTTCACGGTCAGTTTGCCGTCGGGTTTGGCCGAGTGCGGGTAGCTTACGGAATCCAGCACGAAGCGATACCCGAAAGCTTTTTGAACTTCTGCGGCACCTGCCAGCACCTCGCTGTTTGAGTCGTCATAGTTGTCGATCCAGCCAAGGTAGCTCGCGTGGTAGCGGCGGATTTTGTCGATCATGTAGCGCCGGTAGGCGGGTTCTTTCATCGTTTCGTCCGGTGTGCGGCCAAAAGTTTCTTTGGGTTTGGCGCTATCGCGTTTGGCCTGCCAGCTGTATTCCACCTCGCCTTCAATGGGAGCGTGTTTCCAAATCTCGGGATACACATGCGTCGCCTGCCAGGGAAACTGGTCTTCGGAGCCTTCAGGTGGTTCGCGGTCGATGTAGGCAAAGGTGTCGTAGTAGATGCCGAAGCCCGCCTCCATAAACTCTGGGTCGGTATGCCGGACCAGCACGGGTTTGTTCTTGAACGCCGCTTTAAATGCCTCCGTGAGCAGTCGGCGCTGGTCTGCCGTGGGGGCTGGACTGTGATGCTCGCCAAAGTGGCCGATGAGGCCCATCTGAACGGCAAAGATTCGCGGATCATTGTCCCAAGCCTGCCCCAGCTTTGCCACGAGCGCTTTGAGCCGCTGTTGAAAAGCAGGGCTGTCGTAGTCGAAGGTATGCAAGTCAGCGGGCCAATGCTGCTGCTGGTCTTTCCCCGACCCCTCCACACCATTCCAGTCGAGATACACACGCGGCACGAGCTTGATGTTCAGTTCCTCGAAACGCTTGCCCTTGATGCTGGTGATCTTGTTCGTGTGGGCAATGATACGGTCCACGCTGTCTCCGACACCTACTTCAATGTCATTCCATCTGATATATTGACGCTTCAGCAGCCCGTAGCCATCCTTCAGGTAATCACGGTAGCCTTTCAGCGGATTGTTGATTGCCCCTTGAAACTCGGGCGGGACAACCTTCACCCAGCCATCTTGAACCGATGTCCCGATGGATTTCGAATCAAGTTTGTCATCAGCGAGGATTTGCTCGACAGGCGAAAGCGCAAAAAACAATAGAAGCGGGGTCAGCGGCGCGAGCAGCAGCGTGGTGAGGAGTGTGAAGGTGTATTTCATGATGGGCTTACTTCTTCAAAACGATACGCGCCGAGTGGATGTCTCCGTAAAGCTCACCGGGCGAGCTTTTGATCTGTGCCCAGATGGCGACCAGCGTGCCATCGGCGAGTTCGGTGAGCGTGGGATAGCAAACGGACCAGCCACCGACTTTCGCGGGCCGATCCGCGAGCAGCGTGGGCTTGTCAGACTTCGCCCGCCAGAAGTAGATCACCTGCATGCGGTGCGTGCCATAGGCGACGTTCTCGTCGGGCTCGACGGGTAGTTCATACTTCCGTCGCTCGGGATTGCCGTCATAGACAAAGGGGGCAGGCGCTTTGGGCTTCTCCGCCTTGGTCGTGGCATCGGCGGCGTGGAGTGGAGCCTGCGGGGCGAGGAGGAGGGCGGTGAGAGTAAGTTCGAGTTTCATGCTTTTAGTGGAGTGTTGCCTTCAAGGCTTCGCTTTCTCCACATCGATGTAGAGCGAGTTAATCCGCGCCAGCGTGCCGGGGATCGGGCCGTCGTGCATGTAGAGTAGGCGGCCAGGGCTGATCTCGCGGATGGAGGTGTAGTTGAAGTTCGCGCGGTCGGAGATGACGCGGTGGTCCCGCCAGGTGTGGCCGCCATTGAGGCTGAACATGAGATTGGAAACGGGGCGTCCGTAGCTGCACGCGAGCACGCCATTGCTCATGAGCACGAGGTCTGGCATGACGCTGCCTTCTTCCAGCGTGCGCTCGAACTTCCAGGTCTTGCCGCCATCGAGTGAGCGATGCTGGAGGAGGTTCGACATGTGCGCATCAGGTCGGGTGACAGCGAGCCATTCTCTCTCGCTCAGTCGCACGACGGCTGGCTCACCGCCGAGACCGACGTGCGCGAGGTGCGTCCATGTCTTCCCCAGATCGGTGCTGCGCAGCAGATGGGTCTGCCGTGTGACGACGAAGCGCTTCTGGGCATCGCGTTGGTTGGTGCGACTCCAGGCAACAGCGGTGATGCTTCCATCCTTTTCTGCCCAGACGTGTCGCTCGTAGATGAGCACCTCGCCGCTCTTCGCTGGCATGAACTCGGCGGGCAGCGTGATGGTGCTGTCGTGCATGGTGAAGGTCTCCGCCTTGGCATCAAGGGTCGTCGTTTTGCCGGTAAGCCTGCCGTCCGGCTGCAACTGTGTCCAACGCGATGGACCGAGGATGCGCCCATCAGCGAGGCGCACGAGTTCCTGCGGCGAATCGCTGTTTTGCTCGGTGCCTTTGACGGCCTGCCACGTCTTACCCGCATCCGTGCTGCGGCGCACGATGTAGGGCTCCAGCAAGGCATCGCTGCCCTGCGGATTACTGATCAAAAGCAACCCCTGGCCCATGTCGTAGAGATAGGGACGCGATTCGCTGTTCTTCTTCTCCACATTGAGCGGCCACGGCTCACTGATGGTGATCTTTAGCGGCGACTTCTCGACTGCCGCACTAGTCGCTGGCCGCAATCCAAGCCGCACAAACTCCCACTTCGCCTCGCCTGTGAACGGTTTGGACGTAGAGCCAAAACGGATGAACCTGCGCGGCGATGTCGCGGGTCGCCAGAAAGCATCGCGGCCTTCGATAATGCGTTTGCCGTCCATCTCGACGGCCATGTCCTCGCCACGAATGATGAGCAGATACATGTGGAAGTCGTCGCTTGTGTTCGCTTGTGCAAAACGATCCGTCAGCGTGCGCACATAACCTTTCGCCGCCTCTGGATGCTTGTCTTGCGCTGGCGTGATCAAGATGCCCTCCACATGCTTCCCGTCGCACACCTCGACACAAATCGGTGCCCCATCCCGCTGCGGCCAAGTCGCCGTCGGCGAATCCCGATGCCCCACCATGCTCACCAGCTTCACGCGGGCCTCGCCGACGATCTCCTTACCCTCGAGATCGCCAGTCCACTCCGCTTCAAACGCGGCGATGTCGTCTTTTGAGTCATCGCTCAAATTCAGCGCACTGTTTTCGATCATCGCGTTCGGTTTCCCAATGGCTGTCCAGGGTGCAGCCGGCAATGACTTGCCATTGAATTGGACGAGCCAGGTAATGCCTTCGTCGGCCGCAAGAAGCGGCGCGAGCAGCAGCGTGGTGAGGAGGGTGAGGATGTGTCTCATGAAGAATCTGTGGCTGGACTTCATTGCTTCACCACGTTGACGGCAGGAAACTTGACCATCGCATCGAGCATTGCCTTTTCGATGTCCGGCTGGCCTTTCATCGTGTCGTAGTTGTAGAGTGCCGCAAAGAGGCAGTCGGGATCGTTGGCGAAGTGTTCCGTAAACCAGCGGTGCCAGGTAGCGTGGTCCTTCGCTCCGAAGCGGAACTCGCCGATGCCGTAGCCCGTGGTGCCGAGATCAGCGCGGGCTTTTTGCAGGCAGCGCATGAAGCTTGGGTTGTCGCGGAGAGAGGTGGTTGGCTTGCCGTAAA
>Ga0247833_1005252_pt1 | contig 15231 bp, 18 predicted proteins | sample LaCruzMarch2015__7_FD_187117 | JGI IMG/M metagenome (GOLD analysis project Ga0247833, IMG submission 187117) | Freshwater microbial communities from meromictic Lake La Cruz, Castile-La Mancha, Spain - LaCruzMarch2015_8m | ecosystem: Environmental > Aquatic > Freshwater > Lake | place: Spain...
GGATGCGAAACTTATCGCAAGGTCACCTGCCACACAACGTTGGCTTCAAACAGCACCAGAGTTAGCAGCAGCAGCTGGAATATCTTACACAAATCGCTCAGGTCTCAGAGGTGGAAACGCCACACGCAAACAGAAAAAGAGCAGAAAAGAAACATCACGCAAACAAAGCAAGTAAATTCATCTAGGCTTTTTCAAAAAGCTATAATGAGATTACTTATTTAAGATACGAATATTACCTGTGCGCTTCACAATCAAATCCAAACTGAACAACACAAAGATTCCACTCATGATGAACAATAACGTCTCTGTTTGCGCATTTTCACCTTTTCTGGTCTCCAAGTCATCTAGACGAGCATAGATACTGTCTAGTTTGCGGAACATCTCCTCTTTGTCATACGAGGCTGGTATTTGACCAATGGGAATGTCTCCTCCAGGAGAGGGTAGTCTATCAAAGAACGACGTATTGGCTCCACTCGGCGTCAATGGTTTCCAGACATTTTTCACGGAAGGAATGGGAAGCACTTCTACACCAGAAGCCTTGTCCGCACCTTTGCCAGCAAAGGCTGACGTGAAATCAGGACTTAGACGATACCCAGGATCATCTCCAATGACATTGGTAAAACTCGCAAATCCTTCTTCGACCGATTCATCACTTTGATAAGTCAATGCTTTGCTTCCATTATTGTTGTCATCATAATTGGCACCAAAATAGCTCGGTAGCTTGCCTTTGAGAGCTTTATTTGGACCCGCAATTTCTTGTAAGTTCGGGAGTTTGTTGTAAATCTTTTGAAGCAAAGGCTGAGGCTGCTCGGAACGGAAACTGGCTTTCATCTCGGATTCAGGCTCGGGGCTCATATCTTGAAAGGGTTCTCTCGGAGGAGCGTCCACGGGTGCGTGTTGGATGAGACCCGTTCGAGGATTCATAGGGGGTGTATCAGGTAAGGGAATCAGTGCCGGACGGTCAGGATCTGTAAGAGGCCCATCGTTCCCGGATCCTTCCAGAAATGTCAAAGGCGGTCCCTTACAGCGTTTGGCTTTCTTTCTCTCCTCTTTTCGTGCCACACTACCCGCTGTGTTGTCTTTGCATCCAGGATTTGCGGGGCCGCCACCAATCGGAGGAAAAGCATCATCTATTGAACAATACTCCATAGTCAAAGGACTACTCTGATTTCCTGTAGGTTATTTTAATGGCCGCAAACTCCATAAGTTTTGATTTAATGAAATAGGGAAATGTCCAGTTCGCTTCCGCCTGGCACTCATTTTATGAAAGGAGGCTTCCGTGTTCATATGGATGACCTCTATCACAAATATGAACAACCTGTTATGGTCCTGACAGGTCTTTTTATGGTCATCACCATCGTCTTTTTAGAGAAAGTTCCGATTGAAATTCGCAAACAAGCTGACAGTTTCTTGGGTCGCGCACTTCTTCTCACGTTTACGGTGACAGTCACTGTTCTCTATGGGTGGCCCATGGGGATACTCGCGGGCCTCATGAGTGCGTTACTCATAGGAGCCGGAGGAATCCATCCTATTACAAAACAAGTCAGCGAAGGCTTTTCATCAGAGATGAATGTGCGCATTGTGCCTGATAAACACAAGTGGTTTGTGGAGAAAGTCTTAGGAGAGAATCCTCTTTTGATTGAGGATGATACAGTCACAACTTCGGCAGTTCAAGATTACAGTGACAAATATACGGGAAGTGTTCAAAGTGACAGCGTGACCCGTTGAATTTACTTCGTCAGGGTAGAAGGGCGATGTCCTTAGAACCCGATGGAGTTGTAGATGCCGCCGCGCGCACCATAGTTACAGCCATTTTCTTCTTATGGAATTTGTATGAAGGGTCTGTGTTTGAAGCGCCCTACGACAAAACACTTTTTACGCTGTATGGATTCCCTTTGTTCCGTTTTGCTCTTGTTCTTCTTGTTGTTGCTGCTGCGTATTGGTGCCCTCGCGTAGGTGTCATGGTCGGATTAGCAGTCTTCTTTTACATGGAAGACATGGAGAAGCTCCGTCGTCCCTGGGTAACCTATGAAAAGAAAGAGTCTTTGTGAAGTAGATGAGTCTTCCTCCGGCTCCACTACCTGTATTGAACCCAAGTCTAGCAATAAATCCTCTTGAACACGCATTTATGGCCATAAATACAAATCCGTATTTTATTGGGTTAATGATGTTGTTGTTGAACTTGGGAGGTCGTTTCCTCGGCATGGAAATTAGCAAAGAGCAAGAAAAAGTGTTTCAAAATCCATGGGTAAGACGAGGCTTAGTCTTTACTGTACTCTTTGTTGCCACACGAAATGTCTTTGTAGCTGCGATTATGACAATCTTTGTTTTACTCTTCATGTCTTTCTTACTGAATGAAAATAGCGAGTTGTGCTTGTGGAAAGATAGTTGTGATTTTAAACCGAAGGAAGATGGACCACCTCAATCTGGCCTCACACCTGAGGAGACAGAAATCTGGCGTCGTCTCCATGAGAAGCAGATGCGGTTAGCTGCTGCGCAAGAGAAGAAGAAGGAGGATGTTGAAGAGGTGATGTCCGTTGACAATGTCTATGCCATGAATTTGACAAAACTCTCGCTTTAATAGAATGGCCGGTCCAAATACAAGACGTAATCGTATAGCAAATATGTTACGAAATAAGCATAAACTCAATCATAGGCTCACACGAAATAACAGAGGCAAACGAAATTTACTCGCTTCTCAAAAACTGATCCGATTTTCAAATGGAGCGAACAATGGAAAGATTGTTCCAACAGACGTCTATGTCACAAATGGAATAAATAGAGAATCAAGACGTTCAATTCAAACGAGCCGTCCTAAATACGAAAATGGTAGCTTGAATGAAAAACAATCTAAACTCTTTGCGAATCTATCCGCTGCCTATAACGAGCCAGAGGATATGTTAGCCACATTGAAGCAATTTGAAAAGCGTATTTATTCTATGTATGCGAATTAAACATTGACCGCCAAGGTATTGCCACTGATTGCTGCCTTTCTACGTCTGCGACCACCTCCTGTGCGGGTGCTCTCAGCCTGGCTTCCCAAATCACCACTGGCTAAACTCTCCATCTCCATCACTGCGGAAATCGCAGGCTGATTCATCGCAGGAGGTCCTACCATATTGTTCATCATAGGAGGAGACATCATAGAAACGCCTTCAAGTCCATTGCCCATGCCACCCATTACCTCTTGACGACGCACCTCCTCAAATGTCTTCAAGATGTCATCGACTCCAGAAGGACCTCTCATTTCCTTCCGTGCTGTCTGTCTAGGAGGCTCTACAGAGGCCATTACTTGGGGTGAATTGGGCATTTCACGTCCTGAAGATCCAAAGAAAGCCCCCGTTGTGGCCTCAGGGGAAATACCTTGAGGTCCCGCGGGCATTTGCATCTGGGGCTGAGGACCACCTCCTGTGGCTCCCATGGCCATCCCCATGAAGTTTCCAAATCCAGAGCCTGCCTGGTTCGCTGCTGCTGCTGCGAACTGGCGAGCCAATTCAGGATTGTTCTTCAAGACATCACCCGCAGAAGGCATACGCTGCTTCATGAAAGTATTGCTGACGTGAACCATGAAGCCTGAGCCTGCCAAGGAGAAAAGAAGACGGGCCTCAGGAGGCATCTTACCACGGTCCTTGTATTTGTCATACAGCTCCTCAAAGATATCATCAAAGTCCTCTACATTCTCGTGAACGGACTCGGACCAACCATCCAAGTTCAAATCAAAGGGGTCAAAGCGATTGTTCATCCACTCCAAGCCTGTCACAACACCCATCAGGGCCTGACGCTGGAATCGTAGAGACCCTTCAAGATTTCGGGCATCCACTAAGCGGTCATACTCTTGTTTAATTTCATCCAACGAGTTGTCCATCGTAAAGCGACGTCCAACCGGGAAGCCCTTTTGCTCCAAACGCTGGAGCTTGTTCAGATAATCAACCTTGTCTTTCTTTTCCTTTTCCGGATCACGCTGCTGTTGAACAGGGGCAAAGGCTACACTGGGACCTGTGGCTGTCTGCGTATTGTTAAAGAGACCTCCCCCAAAACTCGGCGCGGTTTGTTCTTTCTGGAAGGTGATTTCCACAGGGCCACCACCAATTGTGTTGTCCATATTGAAAGTAATTGGCTCCAAAGGCTCTAATGTCGACACTTCAATCCCTCCAAACCCGGAGGGCGTAGGCGCCGGTGCGATAGAGATAGTGTTCTGAGAATTGTTTGAATTTCCTTGACTGACTTTGGCTTGATTCATAAGCATGTTCAATCCCAAAGCATCAGAGCTGTCCGTGATGTCTATAACATTACCGAGCTCGTTACTTAGGCCGAGATCTCCATCCATAGATCGGGCCACATTCTCCATTTCACGGATGGTTATGCCATTCATCTTTCTTCAAGTCCATGCGGTGTTTTTAGACTCTGTTTGAACGCAACAGAAAGAAGTCAAACTCTGGACGTTTCAAGAATCCCTGTTGAACTACTCCATACATCTGGAGCTGAAACGCAAGCATCGTTTCAGGGACAATCGGTAACCCTTCTTCATAAAATGTTGTATAGGTGTTACAATATACATCCATGAGTTCGGGAGTACCTATCGCAAACCAGTCACAGAGTCCTTCTGTCTCTGACTCTACAGGCCCATCATAGGCGACAGTTTGTTTTGCTTTTGGAATACATACAAACAGCTTTGTATCCTTTAGAAAATCCTTGATAAGGTCAAACACACTTTCTTTAAAGATACAATCTGTTCTATATCGCATGATTAAATCATACCGTTTCCCTGTTGTTTCTTCATACCTCTTTCGCAACTCATTTGCTTTCTGGATTGAATAAAACATAGAATAGGCTCGTGGTAGCTTTTGTAAATCAGCACATTCCTCGTAGACTTCCACGAACGAGGAACGCGGTTGAAACAAGGATACTCCTTCTTTTTTCCAAGTGTGAACAAAGAAATCAATTTCTGTCGTTGGAAACGTTGAAAGAACATAGGTTTTCAGAGTTTCCAATGAGGCTTCTACTTGACGGATCTCTCCTGAAATTTGGATGGCGAGTCTCATTTATTGAACTTGAAGGAAATCCAAACACATACAAAACGCATCCGTTAAATCATTTTTCTTTGTATATTTGGTTAAATGTGTGCGCCAGTGTTGTGCTCTCTGAAGCTTTGTAGTTCCCAAAAAGTCTGTGACACGTTTCTCAGAGCCTGCTTTTCTCTCCGCATAGCCTTCATCGCCTGTGGTTGCTGCGACCTTTGTCTTGGCGTGAACCAGTTTTAAGAGAGGAGGAGTTGGTTGAAGAATATCTCGGAGGGTCGCAAACAATAAAATTTGCACAGATTTCATTGTAGGATTTTTGAGAACAGGTTGATTTTCGAGACAAATGGTTTGACATTTGGAAAACAACTCTTTATTCTGCGTGACAAAGCGACGAATTCCATCATGTAAGACAGTGAGTTCAGTATCAATTGCTTTTTTTTTCTTTTGCTTCAAGATAGGCAACGCATAGAGTTCAGACAGTTTCTTTAACAAATCTCCTTTGGATTTCGGAACCTTTTGGGCACCCTTGGCAATCAGAATTTGCTTCAACTGGGTGGCGGCAGGCAGACGTTTCACTAACACACCAGACAAATCACGAAACGCTGGTCTATCAAGAGGACAATGTCTCACACAATAATTGTTGCTACGCGTCTCATAGGTGGCTTTGGCTGAGCACCCAGCACAAGAAGCAGCACTTTCTCCCGCAGTAGACGCAGATTGCCCTGCCAATAAATCATAGTTGTCCCATCCTAAGACAGTGACACCAGAACTATCTGTCTGCTTTTCCATACAACACCAAGCTAAGTTGCGAATTCCAATATCAAACGATAAAACAGTTGATGTTGGCATTGTTCTAACTCCTATTTCACACATCCTTTAATATAACTTTGTGGTCTCTCCAAGAGGCTTATTTCCCATAGCGTCAAACTCGCGTCCTCTCCAAGAGTTTCTGCCTCCTTCAAACGTCTTATTTAATCCAACATGCGCTTTCGGGGCTCTCATCTTAGGCACCTGGTAGGTTCCAAAGAGCTCAGGGGCTCTGTCATACACTCTCTCCACACCAATTCCATCTTTTAATCCTGACGGCATGAAGACGCACTCCACTTTATCACACTTCACAAGACTCTGAGGAGGTGCCTCCACTGTCATATCAAATCCATAGATAGCACCTGTTGCTTGCGCATAGCGAGCACGACTGATAGCAATTAAATCTTCTGTATTTGTCTGAATCCATTCCTTCGTAGCAAACTGATTTCCTGCGGGGATATTCTGGTCACAATGGGGTCTGTAATCAGTGACAAGACGACCATCTGCCATAGGAGCCGCCCATCCAGGGAACCGACTGTCCATGCTCGGCTGCGTAGTGCGCCTACTCACTGCGGTCTTATTCGCAAGCTTTTCAGCTTGATAGCTGGAAAGTCCGTGATAATAATTTGGTTGTGTATCAACACGGAAGAATTGACTATCCATCTACACTACACTAGAAGTTTCTTAGCTTGTTAGCTCCACAGGGAATCCCTCCTCCAACGCACCATCTCCAGGAACCGGCTCCAACACAGTTCCCTGACCCTGACGCTTCAAGGAATCAATGATATCCTTCTTGTGAGCATTTGCGGCCACCTTCACACCCTTGCGCTTGGCCTCCTCCTTCAGCTCCTTGAGTGTCATGGACTCGTAGTTCGCATCGACCTTCAATCCCTGAACAGAATCATTCTGAACCGGGGCATCCGTCGTCTTTGCGGCCTGCTCCATCACTGTCTTGTAAAAATCCTCCTCACTTACCTCTTCTACGTCCTCCTTCTCAATAGGCGCAGGACCAGAGATAGGCTCTACGCGCTCCACCTCATGGACATGCGCATAGGTAGGGGGTGCCATGGCCATCAATGTGTTTTCAGTGGCCATCTTCAAATCCAGTAAAATATTCTCCGTAAGAGACACCCGCTTCTCTACCTGACCGATACGTGTATAGAGGTAGAATACGAGAGCACCAAAAATTAGAGCTAAAACAAGGCCAACCGTAAGAGCATCACTTAAGCCGTTCATTTCCTCCTACTATCTCGGGTTTTCCGGAGTTGACTTTTACGCAGACAAAAGTCCTTTCTCTTTCAAAATCAAATCTACACTGCTGACTTCACAAATTCCTTTCTGTAATGTGTAGGTGAACGTCAAGGAGTCACCCTTGCCTTTGTGAGCAGGCACGCAGAGCTTTTGTATATGTTTAGGGGCCTTCTTGGCCAAATCAAAGACGTGTGTGCTGATGAAACTCACAGTATTCGGTGTCTGCCAGAGTTTTTGGAGGAAAATATCGGCAGTTCGTGCTCCATCGGGAGGATTTGTGCTGTGGAACAATTCATCAAATACAAGAAAGCCAAGTTGGTCTGGAGTTGCCTTGGCTCTTTGTAAAATCTGAAGAGAGAATTCTACTTCGGATTCAAACATAGAGGTAGATCCAGGTCTGTCTTCTAAGCGGAGGCCTGTAGCAATCCAATCAAAGGGTCTCAGAAGGAAAAATCCTGTTTCTCCAAGAGTTCCCATTCCAAAGGTTTGTGCCAAGACAATATTGAGCAAGGTGGATCGCAAGACAGACGATTTTCCTCCACGATTGGGTCCAGTTAAAATCGCATGATGAGTCTTCCCTGAAAGTTTCAACTCAAACGGAATGGCTGTTTCCAAGAAGGGATCCACTCCTTGATGAATTTGTAGGAAAGGCTTCTTGCCTGCCAAGAATTCCACGGGTTTTATGGAAGAGGTTTTGGCCAATCGATACACTACTTCACAATCGCCAATTGTTGTGAGAATCCATTGAAGTTTGTAGGGGGAATCCCAGAATTCAGCAAAGAGACGATGTTCATCTTGCTTTGGAATGTCGTCCAGACAGGCTTGAAGAGACTTTGAGGAGGGGAAAAACTGTTGAAGACTCTCTACACAATGAACAATACGCTGAGCCGCGTGAGTCTTCTTCATCATTTCTTTATGAATTGTTTGAAGATGAAGGGCATTTTGAATCGGCTGGTAGATAGATTGACCAATTGAAAACAGTGTGAGAGAGCCTTGTAAAATCGTGCGAGGATTTGTAAGATCTAGATTCTGAAGTCCAAACATATTCATCAAAATATGAACATATTGCTCTGGCGAGATAGCTATCTTTGAAATGTAGGTTAAGAAAATATAAGGCATGATGACCATAAAGAGTGGCATCAAAACCGCTAGCGCAGGCACAATGTATTGTTTGTAAATGGACAAACAAAGCAAGACAAACGGAATGGTGTTAAACACTTGAAGGGATGACCATCCAGAAAAAAGAAGTTGTCCATACGAATCAGTTTCCACAGCGGTTCGGCTGAAAAAAAGCTTGAGTTCAGGCTCCAACGTATGAAGTTCATGAAAAAGCGCATCCAAGGTTGATTCAGTCTCAGGAGTGAGAGACTTCCGTAACTCCAGAAGTGTCTCTTGACGACGCTGAAGGACCCCTATGTTGGATGTAAACTTCCGCAATTGCTTTCCGAATTGTTCCTTTCCCACATCGGTCTCAAGTCCGATTCTCTCTTGAATCCTTTCTGCTCGGCTTTCCCGCAACAAACTTTCAATGTCCATTTCCTATTACAAGAGCAATGACCCCGGTTTGAAATTTGAACGCGTGTAACGCCGTAAGTACGTTCATACGAATGGAAAAAAGTATCCGAACTTCTGTAGTGATGTCTTCTGACTCATCTATCCTTGCTCCTGTTGCTGCTGTATTAGCGCTCAGGAGTTCCGTGGCACCTTCCACTTCAGCGGAGACTCAACAAAAGATTGCGAATCTTCGTGGTATCCTAGATTCCAAGACTTTGGCCTCCGCACGGAACGGAGGCGATTGGCGCCGTGGTGCCGCAAGCGCAACTTCTTCTAGTGCTGGAATGGAAGCGCGATGGCGTCATGGAAATAACAATCAACGGAATGGATTTTCCCGAAACAACACTTCTAGCAATTCACTCTCTCCCATGCCTACGGGGACTACTCGCACACCTGTGGGCCCACCTTCTCAGCAAATCAACAGCCCCAAGACTCCGTATACGGGCCCTCCCCTTGGTCGCTACCAAAGCCGATTCAAGAATCAATCAGAACCGATTGAAGAGAAGATTCTCAATCGCATTATCCGTCTGAAGTTGAACAAGTTTGGTCCCACCACCTACACAGAAATTCGTGACTTCCTGTATCAGATTCTTGGACAGGAATCTGTTGCGACGGAAGAAGATGGAAATGTTCAGGCGGAAGAAGGCCAGGTCGCAGAATTTGTGCGAGATTTCATGCTGATGGTCTTTAAGAAAGCTGCTGCGGAGGAAATCTATTGTCCTCTCTATGCGAAGCTTCTCTCAGAAATTGGATCCAAACACTCCGTTATTATTGAAGAGATGAACTCTCTTTACAAGAACTATATGGAAATCTTTGAAGAAGCGGATGTGAATACCGCAAGTGGTGATATGGCAAGTTTTGAGCGAAAGAATCTGGAAAAGAAATACCGCCAGGGGTACAGTCAGTTTATTGCGGAGCTTACAACCCTAGAAATCCTAACTCTCGATTCTCTTCTTCAGACGTATAAGACACTCTTCTACAACATTGATAAGTATAGTCGTGTTGCTGAGAACAAACCTCTGATTGAGGAATATGTGGATTGTCTTCTTCGCATGGCCCGTGTAACGAAGGGAAAGTCTTCTGACTTCTTCTGTCTAGCCAGGAACAAGCTATTCCTCCAGAACAAGGACATCATTGATAGTCTGATTAATGTCCGCGATGGCACCTATCCGAGTTTGTCTCCCAAGGCGCGTTTCCTTCTAATGGACATTCGCGATATCCTCCAGGTGTAAAAAAAGAAAGAGGCACTCCTTCAAAAAATAGTTTTTTCTAGTAGAATGGCCCGTCACACTCGCAAAACAGGAATCTTTCGTCGTATGTATTCTCCCATTAAGCATGCTGTAATGGCTGGAAAGGAAACTGTTTCTGCGGTGACAAATACTGCAAAACACGTCACCTGTGAGGGTCTTACTGGCTTGGATAAAGTTGGTAGCTCTGTAACTAGACATGCAAACATGGCTGTAAACGATTTGCTTGGCAAACGTAAGACACGTCGCATCGTCCGTCGCAAAGGCAAAAAGCACGGAAAATAAACGCGAAATGCTGGGGCAAAAAATTGAGTGGTGGGCAAGCCATACGGCTGCCACAGCCAAATGAAAATGAAAGAAATTCGTAGAATGCTCCGCACCCCCAAGAAGGATGCTACCGACTCAAAGGATAAGACTTCAAGTCGGAAGCAACCAGCACGCAATCGTCGTCGTGGCGGCGCCAAAGGTGATGATGATTCTGTAGATAGTCGTGGAAATATTCAGAATCTTATTGCTTACAGCGATGAAGAGGAAGAGATTACGTCATCTGAGGACGAGTCTTTTGATGGTTCTGATTCTTCCTCGGAAAGTGAGCTCAAACCTGAAGAGCGCCGCACTGTCCGCAGGGAGGCACGTCGCGCTGCTCTAAAAGCTCGTGAGCGCATTAAGAAGGCGACTAAGAAGCTAAATTCCAAGAAAAAGCGAGTTGTCGAATCGGAAGACGATGATGAGGAAGAGGAGGACGAACGTCGTCGTCGCAAGCGCCGTTTTCAGAAGAAGAAGGAGGAAACTGAATCAGAGGACGAAGAGGAAGACGAAGAGGAGGAGGAAGATGATGAGGAGGATGAGGAGGATGAGGATGACTACGAGGAAGAAGAAGGTGGTCCTCCTGAAATTTCCATCAACATCGGTGGCTTTGGAGGCGATGACTTTATGGAGCGCATGATTCCTAAACGTCACAATATGAAGAAGGAAACTCCTGATGTAAAGAAGTTTGTGAAGCTCATCACAAAGCCTCTTCAAGCCAATACAATTGATGACCAAATTGATAGTTTCAAGGCTCTCGCTGGAGATAAGCAGATGCAGATGCTAGAAGCACTAGACAAGAAGCCTGCGCAGACAGAGCAAAATCTGATGTTTCGCATTCTCACCATGAATCTGCCGCCTGATACACAGTCTATGATTCTAGCAAAATACCACAGTCTTCAGACACTTGACAATAGCAGTGGCGAGTTCTTCAAGCTCCGCAACTGGCTAGACAAGGTCACGAGCCTCCCGCTTGGAATTTACAAAGAGATTCCTGTCAAGATGGATGATGGCTCCGAGGCTTGCTCTAGCTTCATGGAACGGGCTCGTCGTTGCCTAGAAGAGGCGATTTATGGTCAGGAGGAAGCCAAGCTCCAAATCATGCAGTTCATTGCGACAAAGATTGCGAACCCGAGCCACCGTGGCCTCAGTCTCCTGCTCACGGGTCCTCCAGGCATTGGAAAGACAAGTCTGATTCGCAATGGTATTGCGAAGGCTCTTGGATGGCCTTTCCAGTTTATCTCTCTGGGTGGTGATTCTGATGCGACAACGTATACGGGTCACCAGCTTGTCTATGAGTCTTCTCATGCAGGCAAGATTGCACACTCTCTTATCCACGCAAAGTCAATGAGCATGGTCCTCATGTTTGACGAGTTGGACAAGATTAGCACAACACCCAAGGGCGAGGAGGTTCAGAATATGCTCATTCACTTGACAGACCCTGTTCAGAATGAAGACTTTGAGGACAAGTATCTCGCAGGTGTTCCTCTCGACTTGAGTAAGGTTATGTTTGTCTTCTCAGGCAATGACATCAACAAGATTGACCGCGTTCTCATGGACCGCATGATACACATCCAACTCCAAGGATATCAGCAGAAGGAGAAGCTTGCCATTGCGGAGAACTTCTTGGTTCCTAGTGCATTGAAAGATGTGGGTCTCATGGAGAAAGTTGCGATTAGCAAGGAGGTTCTGGAGCATATGCTCAAGGAATACGCCAATGAAGAGACAGGTGTCAGAGAGCTGAAGCGCTGTGTTGAGCAGATTGCGCAGAAAATCAATATGCTCCGTATCTTCAATGCGAAAGAGCTCCCCTTCTACATCAAGGACTTCCATCTTCCCTTTGTTGTTAAGAAAGAACACATTGACCTCTTCCTAAAGAAAAAGACTCCTAGCATGGATGTCAGCGTCCAGAGAATGTATATGTAAAGTAGAATGGTAAAGTCTGAGTTAGGATTTCGTCTTACAAAAATCGCAGATATAGGATACATAACAATTTTGTATGCTATCGCTGCTCTAATCCTGGCAAAAGTCTTTGATAAAGTGAGTAAAGTTCTCGATGTAGAAGATGACACAAAAAAATCATCCCCCCGACTTTTTTTTGAAATTATCTTGTATTTATGGGCAGCAGGTATTCTCATTTATGGTGTGAGAAATCTGATGGATCTAATTCCATCACCCTTTGACGGCGTCTATGGATTAGAGCACTTGCGTGTAAAAGAATTAGGAAACGCAGGCGTCTTTATCTTTATTTTCTTTTATTTTGAGGAGTCGTTGAAGAAGAAGATGACTGTGTTGTATGATCGTCTGTTGATTTAATTGTTGGTGGAGCAAACCATGCAGCATCTTGTTTTGCTCTCTCAGACATCATTTCCTCCAATTTGCTCTTGACCTCTTTGCTAGAGGCCGAACTCATCGGCTTCTCGCAAGTAGTTCCTTGACCCCATTTACACGAGACACAAGCTGGCGGTCTCATTCTATTTGTTTCCAAATTTTTGGCAAGTCCACATCTACAAATTCAACAACCTGTTCTAACAAACGGGCAATGGTTCCTGAATTCCGGAAGACTTTCCAGAAAGGAAATCCTAACAAACTATATTCAGTCCAATCGGGAACTGGAGAAATCAATTGAGAGGGTCTCTCAACACGCGTAGGAACGATACACGCATTCGGAATACATTTTTGGAGCGCCCAAAGCTCTTCTATATGCCTCCAATCACTAATAATAAACTTGCGTTTTCCTCGCTGAATCGCTTTCTGGATTTTCTCTCCTACAGAACGAGCCCAGACTTCCTTGTCGGTGGCTCTTGCGGCTTCAGCCACACGAATAAGTTCTTCCCGCAAAGTTCTTTCTGAGTTGTTGGGCAAGAAAGCTGCCTTTTGGTCTTGATCATAACACCACTCCAAAGGAATGTCTAAATCTCTGGCGACCTGCTGCTTGATAGGGTCCGCAAAGGCTATCTTTTGAAAATCATAACTCTCAACAAGAATTTTGGCCACAGAGTCCTTGCCCGCATGGGCCCATCCCGTAATTAAAATAATAAGAGGCTGAGACATAATCTAATTTCACTGGAGAGTTGATTTAACAACTTTCACCGCGTAAAAAATTCTTCCGGGCACAATGGCTTTTCTAAGACTGAGTAGCTTTGGTTTTCTAAGCCTGAGTGGCTTTGCTTGAAGGCTTCAGAAATACAATATAGGTGCTCTCCCCAAACTTTGGCTCTTCAATAGAATAGGCTGATTCATCATCAAAGAGATGCCACTTTTCTGAAAGAGGGCTCTTTGCCTGTGCTGTATAATGACCACCCCCTGCGACACCGTGGTGGTCTACCGTCGCAAAGCATTCATAGGCTGTAGTATGGCTTGGCTCTGGAGAATCACTTGAGAAGTATTGACCAAAGTTAATGGGACTCGTCAAATCAAAGTGAATCGGTGTATGAATCTTTCGTCCATCGTATCCGAACCGCTTCAAGGAAAGGCAGAACATCCGAGGAAGACGCCAGATGCTACACTTCCGAACAACAGTGGTCCGCTCAGGAGAGCATTTCTCACAGGCATATCCTTCAATCTTCTCTTCTTTGAGCTCATCTAGAATCATACTGTGAATCGTTGGCTTGGATCCACTGACATCATAGGTGGTAGGAATGGGTAGCTTCAGACAATTAAAGGTCTCCCATTTGTCTGTACATGTTCCACATGTCTGGCACGTGAGGGAGACACGCATCAACCCATAAATCATTTCTGTCAAGGGTGAATAACTCTTGCCAAAGTTGAGTTTCCACGCCTCTAGCGCATTCTGAATTGCCTTGTCTTTGGGTGTCTTCGGAGGAGGACGTGTGATTTCAATATTTACTTCTTCTGCCATCCCCTCGTGAATTTGGTCTAGCATGAATGTAAGGAATTCATGACTGTCATGCTGCATTGGAACCGCAAATTGGTCAAATCCAGCCGCTATCGCAGCAGGATGCATACACTGGAGGAACCCTTCGGGTCTCACATAGGCTGGTTTAGAACCTGACCAGAGAGAGCGAAGCAAATCAGCATACCCTTTTACAAGTTCTACTTTGGGAGAGCCAGATTTTCTTTGAACCCACTGCTCATGTTTGTTTTCTAGAAAGAAGGCGGAGAGCTCTGTATTGTGACGAAGAGCTTGAATTGCGGCGTTCATATAGCAAGTATTTCGCATATTGCTAATCCCTGTGACACCCTTCTCTTCATTCCGAGCTTGGTTCTCCATGCTAGTTGTTCTTGGGTGACTTCCTTTAAAGCCCGTTTGGAAAGTTGAACGATTTTTGTGCTGCCAGGTAGGTACACCAGGTGATGAATCCGAATTCAAATTACGAGACTCTTTATGGCGTCGGGTTGCTAGATGACCTCCATAACTACTTCCCCGCTTTACTATATGATTCTTCTTCGTTTGAAAACGTTCAGTCTGTGCTTGGATATATCCAGCGTCAGACGAGGAACCGGTTTGACTTGTTTTCTTACGGTCAACGCGAATATCAGAATATACAGCCCCCTGTTTCTGTTTCTGTTTCTCAGAACTCGTATCATCGGGTCGTTCGGACATCGTTTGCTGGTGTGCCTACACAAGGGGTTCCCGCAATTTCAACTTTACGAAGTGTCCCCACTACGTTAAATCCCAATGCTACAGAGTATACCTATCTTCCAACCATGGCCAATATTCAGGTTGAACTGAATCAGGGTGAAGAAGAGACTGCGGTCCAGACAAATCTTGCGAATGCGCTTCTCAATTTATTTAATCTTTCTGTCACACGCAATTATATGATACCAACTCTTGTGGATGGACGAGCAAGAATGAACCAATTCCTTCAGCCTGTTGTAATTCATCCCACGTCTGAACAGATTGCCGCCAATACCACGGTGGGAAATCTAGTCAGTGATACAGACAACGCATGTGCTATCTGTCAAGATACATTGACCTGCGAGCAAGAAGCTCGTAAACTGAATGCGTGTGGGCATTGGTTCCATCGGCCATGTATAGATACATGGCTTCAGGGAAATGTTCACTGCCCTGTCTGTCGTCA
>Ga0247833_1005255_pt1 | contig 15224 bp, 14 predicted proteins | sample LaCruzMarch2015__7_FD_187117 | JGI IMG/M metagenome (GOLD analysis project Ga0247833, IMG submission 187117) | Freshwater microbial communities from meromictic Lake La Cruz, Castile-La Mancha, Spain - LaCruzMarch2015_8m | ecosystem: Environmental > Aquatic > Freshwater > Lake | place: Spain...
CAGCGCGCGCTCCACCGCCAGCTGATCGAGCCAGCTGCGGAACCGTAGGTAGCGCATGCCACCGCCGTCATAGCGGCTCGGCCGGAACGACACGGTGCCGCTGTGGGTGTCGGTTCCGAGGCGCAGCGCCCAGCCCATGCTGGTGCCTAGGTCGAGGGCGAGGATGGTGTGCTGGTACTGGTCTGCGGTAGAGGGGGGGTCACCATTTACGGGTTTGACGGGTGTTCCCTTATCAGCCGTATACACGCGCGTGTGCGCGCGCGTAACGCCGATATAGGGGGAACCCGTCAGACCCGTAAATTGGTCTGTTTTCGTTGGCATTTCATCACTCCTGCGCGAATAGGTCATCGTTGCTGTCCTGAATGCCGATCCCGCGAAATCCGCGAGCCTTGCCGTTGCTGTTTTTCTCGAAGCCCCTGGTGCCCAGTGATTCTGAGAAGCGCTTCATGGAGCCGGCGTATTCGCCGTTGGCCTCGGCCCAGGACTTCCAGCTGTTGAAGAGCTCGGTGGAGCCCGCCCAGAAGGTCTTGTTGCCGGTCTGGCAGCGTTCCTCGATCCAGCGGCCGAGTGCGTCTTCGGCCTCGAAATAATCGTCGGTGGCGGCCATCACGGCAGGCGGCGGGCGCAGGCCGGTCTTCTGCCATTCGAGGCAGCCCTGTAGTGCCCAGGCGAGGATGCCGTCCCGTTCGGCCAGGAGCCTGTCCGACAGGCGCTTGTCGCGCTTGCCGGCGGGGATGGTCACGGTGAATGGCACCATGTGCAGGCGCCGCTTCATTGCCTCATCGACATTGCGGATCGAGGGCTTGTGGTTACCAACCACCAGCAGCTTGAACTGCGGCATGAACTCGAAGAAGTCCTGGCGCATAAAACGGGCGGTGATCTTGTCGCCGCCGGTCAGCGCCTTGAGCTTGCTCTCGGCCCAACGGCTGCCCTGTTCGGTCTCGATCGAAGTGACAATCCTTGCACCGCGCAAGCCCGCCATGTCAGTCGGATGGCGATCGCCAGTGGTGGCCATGAACATGTCCATGGGCGCCACGGTGGCGTAATCGCCCATGATGGCGGTCAGCGTGTTGGCGAAGACGGATTTGCCGTTCGCACCGGTTCCATAGAGGAAGAACAGCGCATGTTCGGTCGTGACACCGGTCAGGCAGTAGCCCGCCATGCGCTGGAGATATGCCTGCAACTCGGCATCGCCGCCGGTGACGGTGTCGAGGAATTGCAGCCAGACCGGGCAATCGCCTTCGGCCGAAGCGCCCGCGATCTTCGTCATGTAGCGCAGCGGGTCATGGGCTGAGCCAGCGCCACTGCGCAGATCGACGATCCCGCTCTGGGTATTCAGCAGCCAAGGGTCACGGTCCCAGACTTCCGTGGTTGTGGCGTGACGACGATCCGACCGGGCCAGACGCTCGACCGCGGACACCGTGGCTGCGCTGGAAAGCTTGGTGCGGATCTTGGCCGAGGCGGAGCGGCGTGCTGCTTCGCGGCAGATGCGCCGTGCAAGATCGAAGGACTGCAGCGTGTCCTCACGCCGCCAGAAAGCGCCCGTCCAGGTCAACCACTGGCCCCAGGGCGCGACGTAGCGCCAGACATCGGCATGCCGCGTGGCGAAGCTGTCGGCCAGCGCGTCCTCGGTGAATTGGACGGCAATAGGCCCATCGCCTTCGTCACCGCCACCAGCGCTGCCCCCGCCGCCATCATCGCCATCGCCCATGTCGCCCGCGACATCGCCATAGCGCTCGGCGTCGCGTTTCCAGAGCCGCTCAGCTTCCTGACGCAGCCGGTCTTCCGGCCAAGGCGGGTCAATACGAGCCGCGTTATAGGCGACCATTTCCTCCCAGGCCTGAACCGGAGTGACGTGCCCCTCGCGGCAGCGCCGGATCCAGTAGCCGATGACGCGGGAGAGCGCGTCGAAACGGGTCTCGCCATCAACGCCGCCTTCGCGGATCTTGCGGGCGAACAGTTCGGTGACAGCGCCCCGCGCCTCGGTGGCGCCGTTGAAATCGAGCTCATCGATTGCAGCGCCTTCGAGCGGCGGCATGGCCACAATGGCTTCGATCAGTTCTCCAAGGTCGTAATCCCGCTCGTTCCCGGTCACGATCTCGACCAGCCGCTGCACGCCATTCTTTGCGTGAACGGAACCTGCCACTCGGATCGGCTGGTGGGCGGAACGGAAGGAGGGATCACCCCCAACCTTCGAGGCGATCATGTAACGCGCGCGACAGACGCGGGCGATGTCTTCGCCATCAGCGGGTTCGCTCAGGCGCCAATACAAGTGCCGTTTGAGCTGGCCATCTTCGGTGATGCCACCAGAGGCAACCTCCAGTGTGGGGGCGCCGAGGTGCTGAACCAGATGATCCCGCTTTGCGCCGATATCGCCATTGTCGAGATCGACCAGGACGACCTGCGTCTGCACCACACTTTCAGCCCGGGCATCCGCCGCGGACAGCACGGTGCCGGGGACCACGAAGAGCGCCATGCCTGCGCTCGCTGCCCAATCGGCTTGCAGAGCGAGCTTGGCTGACAGTTCGCCATCCGCTGCGAGGAAAGGCGTATGCGAGGGCGCATCGGGCGCGCCTTTTTCCGCCAGGGCCCGAACCGGGGCGAGGCCATCGCAATAGCCGAATACCACATCGGCAAAGCGGGCGACCATGGCATGATCGGGCTGGATGCGCTGCGACTGGGGCATGTCAGAGCCTGTCGTCATGACCAGCACCGCGCCTTCCACGCGCAAAAGCGGCATTCGAAATGTTCGGGGTCGGATGTGTGGCGCGGTAGCAGCTCGCCCGCGTCACAGGCGCGAAGGATGGTCACCGCCTTGTCGCTGGCGCTCTGGGCCAGTGCCGCATCAAAGGGCACAAGCTCGTGCCAGATCTCGCAGGTGTCCTTGTTGATGGCGGTGAAGAGCGCGGGCGTCTCGGTCAGACCGAGATAGGCTTGGTAAAGGGCGATCTGTGCGGCGTAGACGGGCTTCGCTTTGGCCACGCCATGCTTGGCGATCTCGCGCCAGTTCTTGGCATTGGCGGATTTGCATTCCCACAGCGCAGGGGCGGCGAAGCCGTCAGGGCCCGCGACGATCACGCCATCGGCATGCCCTTGGACTCGTCCACCGGCCGCGGTGAAGCCAAACTGCTCGCCATGGCGATTGCGCGTGCGCAGGTCGAACCCGGCCTTGTGCAGCCATTCGATCGCGAGATCTTCCAGCACATGGCCGAGGGCGAAGATGCGCAGCGATTTCCCGGAGAAGCCGCCATCAGGATCGCGCGGGGCTTTCAGGTATTCGTATTGCAGCCGGCGCGAGCAGATGTCGCCAAGGCGGCTGCCCCCCAGATAGTCGCGTTGTGGCCGTGTGGCATTCTCGGCGACCAGCGCCGCATCGATGCGCGTATTCACACCGTCGCAGAAGCTGGGCGGTTTTTCGCGGTGATTGAAGTCCAGCACGTCGTTCATCAGAACGGCACCTCCATGTCGCGGGGGGCCGGGGCGCTCGCGCGCATCGCCTCCTGGAAGCCATCGACGGAGGCCGTCGCGACCGCGAGGGCCTGGTGCTCGCTCAGGTCTTGAAACCGGGTGGCCCACCCGATCTCGGCCATCAGTTCAGCCATGTTCTTGAGGGCAGCGCGCAGCGCCGCCTGTTCGCGGGGGTCCGGATCGATCATTGCGCCTCCCCGGTCTGAAGGGAGGCCATTGCAGGACGCGGGTGTGGATGGGTCGTTCTGTCGGTCATGGGAAAGCTCCAGTGCTTTCCTCACCTACCGGCGCGGTCTCCGATCTGTCGGATCACTCGGACGACATTATTGATGTGGTCGGACGAGGCGGTTTGGCGAAGGCATCAGGCCCCCGCTGCGCTGTCTTTGGCGGCCTGCTGTAATCATCTTCCACATAAGAACTTATGGGGAACATTTTCTTGCGCGGCTCGCTGGTCAACCCTAGCCTTTACTGGTCCCCGAAGCGAAAGGAGCCGATTCGCCCATGGCCTCGTTCGATCCAAAAGTGTTCACCCGTCCTGACGGCCTGAAGCGAATTACCAACGATCATCTGCTGGCGTTTCTTGCCCCGTATCAAAGCTATCTGGCGGGGCGGGGATTCACGCTGCCTGCAAATCCAGCGCTGGATTTTCCGCACGAGGATCTGGCGAAGCTGCTGATGCAGTATGACGCCAATATCCCACCTGATCTGGTCAATGGGCTCTATTACATCGACGAGGTCGCCTCGAACGAAACGCTCGAGGAGATGATGGAACGGGCGAATGACGCCGGGATCACGCTCAGCGTCAATGGCAAGTCGACGCCGGCCGACGTCGCGACACAGATCTGGAACGCGAAACCAGAGCTCTTGATTGAGCGCGCGGTCCGCACCCTCGCGTTCCAGAAATCGAGCTTCATGTATTTCGTTGGCAAGGTGGGCAAGAACCGCAAGTTGCCAGCGACGCCTGACCCTCAGCTAAAGCAACTCGAAACGCTGATGGACCCGTGGTTCGAGAGCAAGCAGCGCGGGAAAGGTGCGCGGGTCTTTGCGTTTCCACGTACCGACAAGGTCTGGCTACTGATCCGACACGGCATGCCGATGATCCGCGAGGGCAAGCACGAGGATGACGGGTCCTCCGGAGTGGCGTTCTATCGCCCCCAGAAACACGACGTGGTGATCTACGACGCGGATCAGGACGTGCTGGCCGTCAATGCCGACACCAAGGGCGCGCGCACGCTGTATCGCGAGTCGATCGGCCTCGTTCTGTTTGGCGACAAGGATTACTTTGGCGAGGGCGAGATCTTCACGTTGGCGCCGATCCGCGATGATGGAGTGGACTGCCTTGTCTCCGGCGACATCGACGGGATCGATCGCGTGCGGCTGCGCGAAGTCGTGCGCTTTCTGCCTGGCCGCATTCCGATTACCGAAATCACCCGCGCGAGCGATCTCTTCGCTGCCTTGGGCGATCAGGCAGAGGCCAAGTTCAAATACGGCACCATCGTCGCCGCCAAGTTCGGCGTCCTGTTCCGTGGCGCGCGTCAGGAACGCGTCGTCAGCGTGAGCAAGGGCTCCGCCCGCTATGACCGCGACACCGATGCGCCTGCCGTCGAGGCCTGGCTTGATGCCCGGGGTTTCTATGCGTCAGAGGAGAAGGATGATCGCCGCGATGCGGATGACGACGTTCTGGAACGCGATTGAGGACCTTATCGGCGCGGCGATAAGCCAGCGCGAATGGGCCGAAATGCTGGGTGCCGAATGGGGCCCCGCGGCGGCCTTGCTGAGGCCGACCGACAAGAAGGCTGAAGATCTGGTGTGCCCCAAGGGGTGCGTCGACGGCTGCATGCGCAGGGTTGTGCCGCTGATAGATGGCCGCCTGCGCGCCGAATGTGGCAACCCATCGCCGATTTGCGAGAGCGTTGTCCTCGACGAGGCCGAGGTCAACATCTTGGCCCTTGATCCGCAGAAGCTGGCCAAGGCGCTCATCAGCGCGCTTAATCTCGTGGGCGAGCCGGACAAGGCGCGTCTGGGGCACACTGCTTTCCTCGGGCGCTATGAGCTGAGCGCGGGGCGGGGTTTTCCAGTCTTCCTTTACCTTCCGCAGCTTCTTTTCGGCTTCGATGCCGAGGCGTTCGATCCGATCGCGGCATCCCCGACCGGGGCGCGCCTCGTGCTGATCCCGACCAGGCGATGCATGTCGTCTCGGGATATCAAACGCCTCGAACGACATCACGCCACGATCATGACGCTGGATGAGACGTTCCAGTGGGACAGTCGCCGGGGGCCATCGCTGATTGGTGACCCCGCGAGCCTTTTCGCCCCTCTGATCGGAACGATTCAAGGCGCTGAGCAGGTGAAGCCGCCGGCGATCACATTGCCAAGCCAGACACCATGGTCGGCGATCAGAATCGATTTTGACAGTGCCGAACTCGCCACCTTGCGCGGGCCCGGTGTGCAGCGCAGCTTTTCGCCGGCCGATCTGGACATGGCAGACAAGCGCAATGGTCGTGCGCGTCAGCCTTGGCTCTGGCTGCGCAACTTCGCCATCTATGGAGGTCGGATGCCGACCGGGGATAGCCGCGTCCAGAAGCACAAGCAGTTCGTCAGCGAGAAGCTGATGGCTTTCACGGGGCTCGACACCGACCCGATCAATGACGACGACGGCCACTACATCGCGAAGTTCAAGCTGTCGGGCGACGGCTTGAAGCAAGGTCGTCGCGGCGCCGCTCGGGAAGATTTCGTCGACGACGACTGACCCGTCCTCAAATTTTTTCATACCAACAACCCCATGAAACCATTCGGTTTTGTGGGTTTTTCTTTGCGTAGTTTGTCCTGACTTCGAGCCCCTTCAGCGAGTTTTCGCCGCGTCCAGACACTCGGGCCGCGTGCCCGTCCACCTGGACGAAGGCGAAACTACATGGAGCGTTTCCAGCACCCTATCACCGACCCGCACTCGCGGGTTTACCGCAACATCCTGGTCCGCGCCGCGCGCCTTGCGCGCTCCGGCGCCGTGCCCGGCATGACCGCCGAGGATATTGCGCAGGACCTGCGCGAACATCTCTGGCGGCGTGATGGCGCCTTCGATCTCACGCGCGGCAGCTACGACACGTTCGCCGACCGTGTCATCGCCAATCGCATCGCCACGCTGGCCAGTCCCACGGAACGCCTGCGGGCCGAGCGCTGCTGGGTCAGCTTCGATGAGCCGAGCCAGCAGGGGGAAGATGGGGCGCCGCTGCCTCTGTCTGAGACGCTGGCCGAAGCAGATGGTTTGAATGGCCCCGCACTCCGGCCCGCCGATGAAGGGTTCTGCCTGGTGCGTGATGTGCGGCGGCTGCGTGCCACGCTGCCATCGGCCTGCAGGTCGGTGGCCGACGCGCTGGTCGATCTGACGCCGGCCGAGGCAGCCACAGCCCTCGGCATCCACCGCAGCACCATCTACGCGCGCCTCGCCTCGATGCGTTCGGCCGCCGTTGCGCGCGGCCTCCAAGTTTATCTCGGGGCGACCCCGACAGTTCCGGCGCCCGGCCGGTAGGTGAGCACAGGACCGGAACACTCCGGTTCGCGACTTTCATGCCGGGCCCTCGGAGGAATGCAACACCCCGTAAGGGGAAACACTCCGACCGCGAGCTCCAGGGCGGCGTCAGGCCCGGCAGCAGTCTCTTCGACGAACCCTGGAGGCCACGACGGCAAACAGGAGCATGTTATGTTCTCTTCTTCTCCCCTGAAGCGCTTGCGCCAGCGCTACAATCTCGAGCCGCTGCCCGAGGTGATCGACGTTCCCGCCATTGGGGGCCGCGCTGCCCGCAGCGTGCCGATCGAACAGGCGACGCTCGACGACATCGAGTTCGCTCTGGTCGCCTTCGGGCGCCAGCAATCGGCGCTCCATGATGTGTCGAATGCGCTCTCAAAGCTGTTGCGCATGGCGCGGCGGCAGGGTGCGCTTGGCCGGGATGTCGGCATTCACGCCGCCGTCCGCGATCTGGAGGCGGGCCAATGAGCGCCCCCGTCAGCCAGGCATCGCTGCGCATCATCACCGCCGATGAGCGGCTGCGTGAAAGCCGCGGCATCAAGGGCGTGCTGACCGGCACCTCCGGCATCGGCAAGACTACGCAGCTGCTCACCCTCGATCCGCAGCGCACGATGTTCGTCAATCTCGAAGCAGGCGAACTGGCTGTCCAAGGCTGGCCCGGCGACGAGGTACGGGTCCGGGATTGGGACCTGGCGCGCGATCTCGCCGCCTGGATCGGCGGGCCGAACTCCGCGATGCGCGATGACCAATTCTATGGTCAGGCCCATTACGCCCGCGTCTGTGCAGCCTTCGGACCCGCCAGCCAGCTCGACAAATACGACACCGTCTTTGTCGACAGCATCTCGGTCGCCTCCCGCATCTGCCTGCAATGGTGCAAGGGCCAGCCGCAGGCACAGTCCGACCGAACCGGCAAACCGGACATGCGTGCGACCTACGGCTTGCTCGGCCAGGAGATGATCGGCTGGCTGACGCATCTGCAGCACACGCCGGCCAAGAACATCTGGCTGGTCGGGCTTCTCGATCGGAAGCTCGATGACTTCGGCAAGCCGTTCTTTTCCTTGCAGATCGAAGGCTCGAAGACTGGCCTCGAACTGCCCGGCATCGTCGATGAAGTCATCACGCTGACCGAGTTGCGCCCCGAGAAGGGCGAGGCGTTCCGAGCCTTCATCTGCACGACGATCAACGATTTCGGCCTGCCCGCCAAGGATCGCAGCGGCCGCCTGTCGATGATCGAGCCCGCCCATCTCGGGCGCCTGATGTCGAAAATCCGCGGGCCCCGGCCCGACAGCCATCAGCGGCTGAGTTTCGACCTGCCTGCCGGCGCCAACCCCAATCCCACGACGACCCAAGGAGCATGACCCATGGCCAGTGACATGGACTTCAATGGCGCCGACACACAGGACGCCGCATTCGACCTGATACCAGCCAACACGCTGGTGCGCGTGACGCTCACCACTCGCCCCGGTGGCGTAGGCCCGGAGGGCTGGCTTACGCAGAGCAAGACTAGCCCCGCGCTCTATCTCAACACCGAGGCCATCATCATGGAGGGGCCTTTTGCGCGGCGGCGGATCTACACCCGCATCGGTTTCCGCGGCAAGAACGCGGGCAGCGGCGACGACAGCTATGGCAACCGTGGCCGGGCACTGATCCGCGGCATCCTCGAATCTGCCAGGGGCATCCGGGCGGAGGATCAGTCGGATGCGGCGCGTTCGGCACGCATGATCCGCAGCCTTGGCGAATTGAGCGGCCTCGAATTCGTCGCCCGCATCGGCATCGAGCGCGACAAGGACCGCCCCGATGAGCCCGGCCGCAATTCGATCAAGGCCGCTATTGGCCCTGCGCATGGCGATTATGCCCGCGTCATGGGTCGCATGCCGCAGCCGAGCCTCGGCCTCGGCACGGGCGCCGCGCGCTTGGTGGAGCCCGGCTACAGCCAGCCTGCACCCGCCAGCAACTCATCCGCCCCGTTCTGGGCGCGCTGAGGGAGGGCCGGCACATGATCCCGCGCGACTACCAGAAGGCGGCCGTGGCCGCTGCCCGTGACAGGCTCGCCACCCACGGCAACACGCTCCTCGTGCTGCCTACCGGTGCGGGAAAGACGGCCATCGCCGGTTTCTGCATCGGCGAGGAACTCGAAGATCGCCGCAAGGACCGCGTTCTCGTTCTCCAGCACACCGATGAACTGGTCGAGCAGAACAGGTCTAGCATCGGCGCGATCACCGGCCTTTCGACCTCGGTCGTGAAGGCCGAGCAGGACAATTGGGACGGACGTATTGTCTTTGGCAGCGTGCAGACGCTGGCCCGTGCCAACCGGCGCGCCCATATGGCCGCGCTATCCCATCTGGTGATCGATGAATGCCACCGGGCGGCAGCGACCAGCTATCAGGCCGTCATTGACGAAGCCCGCAGCCTGAACCCGAAGCTCAAGCTCCTTGGCCTCTCGGCCACGCCGAACCGGGGCGATGGGCGCAGCCTGCGCAAGACTTTCAGCAATGTGGGCTACCAGGTCCGGATCGGCGCATTGATCGCGCAAGGGCTGCTGGTGCCGCCGCGTACCTTCACGATCGACCTCGGGGTGGGTGACGAACTGGCGGGCCTTGATGCGACAGCGGGTGATTTCGACATGCGCGCTGCAGATCGCGTTCTGAACCGTGCCGTTTTGACCGATGCCGTGGTCGAGCACTGGGAAGAAAAGGCCGCCGACCGGCAGACAATCTTCTTTTGTGCCACCGTCGATCATGCAACGGCCGTGGCAGAGGCCTTCTGTGCTGCTGGCCATGCAGCCGAAATGATCAGCGGGGACATGCCCACCAGGGAGCGCGCCGCCGCTATCGCGCGTTTTGACCGCGGCGAGACCCGCATCCTCACCAACTGCATGGTGCTGACGGAAGGCTTCGACAGCCAGCCTGTGGGCTGCATCGGCATCCTGCGCCCGATGCTGCACAAGGGGACCTTCATCCAGGCGGTCGGGCGCGGCCTGCGCCGCGTCGATCCGGCGCGCTATCCCGGAATCATCAAGACCGACTGCGTTGTTCTGGATTTTGCAGGCGCCGCTTTGCGCCATGGCTCGCTCGAACAGGAGATCGACCTCGACGCGGACGACCCTGAACCGGGTCAGGCGCCTTGGAAACTCTGCCCCTGCTGCGAGGCCGAACTGCCCCTCGCGGCGCGCATCTGCGATTTCTGCGGCCATATCTTTGCGCGCGAAGCCAGCGACAAGACGGTGCTCGACAGCTTCGATATGATGGAAATCGACCTACTGGATCGCTCGCCCTTCGCCTGGGCGCCCTTGCAGGCCGATGGCAGCGCGCTCATGGCGAGCGGCTTCGAAGGCTGGGCCGGGGTGTTCCACGACGGCACGCTCTGGCATGCGCTCGGCCAGCCCCGCGGCAAACCGGTCAAGCCGCTTGCCATCGGAACGCGCGTTCAGGCGCTGGCCGCGGCAGATGATTTTCTGCGGACCACAGAGACGGGGACAGCGTCGATCAAGAGCCGTCGCTGGCTCAATGATCCGGCAAGCCTTCGGCAGATCGAATTGTTGACGCGTGCCGGGCACAAGGCAGAGGGGCATGACTTCGGCCTGTCGAAATACGCCGCCAACTGCCACCTGAATTTCCTCTGGAACCGCGCCGCCATCCAGCGCTCGGTCCTCGGGCCTGCCGCTCGGGTGGCCGCATGAAACGCCCGAACCCGCTGTCGCCGGACAAGATGAGCCCCGCTGAACGGCGCGCAGAGCTGTGCAGCCTGCTGGCCCTTGGGCTGGTCCGCCTGCGGCAGCAGGATCAGCTCCAACCTTCTGACGAAACTGAAGAAATTCGCCTACACTATCCGGCCGACCGGAGCCTTCATGCAACTCCAACTCAACGGAGAAATGCATGACGACCCATGACCCTATCCCTGCGCGCCTGGCCGCGCTGAAGACCACCCCGACGCCAGACTTGAAGGTGCAATGGCGCGAGTTGTTTGCCAGCGAGCCGCCGCCCTTCAACCGGCAGTATCTGGTAACCCGCCTCGCTTACCGCATCCAGGAACTGGCCTATGGCGGGTTGAAACCCGAGACCATCCGGCGGCTGGAAAAACTCGGCGAACATCTTGATGGCGGCAATCCGATCAAGCGGCGCATCCGCACCGACATCAAGCCCATCACCGGCACGCGGTTGCTGCGCGAATGGCAGGGCGTCGAGCATATCGTGACCGTCACGGCGGACGGCTTCGAATGGCAGGGACGCCCGTACCAGTCGCTCTCCTCCATCGCGCGCGCCATCACCGGCAGCCGCTGGAATGGCTGGGTCTTCTTTGGCCTGAAAAATCGGAGGAGCGCATGACCAAGCCCATCATCCGCAAACTGCGCTGCGCCATTTACACCCGGAAATCTTCTGAGGAAGGGCTCGAGCAGGAGTTCAACAGCCTCCATGCCCAGCGCGAAGCCTGCGAGGCCTACATCGCCAGCCAGCGCTCCGAAGGCTGGGTGCTGGTCCGCGACCAATATGACGATGGCGGTGTCTCTGGCGGCACGCTGGAACGCCCCGGCCTGAAGCGCCTGATGGCCGACATCGAGGACGGGCTGGTCGACGTCATCGTCTGTTACAAGATCGACCGCCTCAGCCGATCGCTTGCCGACTTCGCCAAGTTGGTCGAGGTGTTCGACCGAAACGGCGTGACTTTCGTGTCCGTCACCCAGCAGTTCAACACCACCACGTCGATGGGGCGGCTGACGCTGAACATCCTGCTGTCCTTTGCGCAATTCGAACGCGAGGTGACGGCCGAGCGGATCCGCGACAAGGTGGCGGCCTCACGCCGAAAGGGCATGTGGATGGGCGGCGTCCCGCCTTATGGCTACCGGGTGGAAAGCCGGAAGCTCCTCGTGGACGAAGACGCCGCCGCCCATGTCAGGTGGATCTTCGCACGGTTCATCGAAATCGGCTCGGGCACGCTGCTGGCGCGCGAGACCGCCGAGCGCGGGATCCACACTCCGCGCGGCAACCTGATCGACAAGAAGTACATCTACCGCTTGCTGAACAACCGCGCCTATATCGGCGAGGCGGTGCACAAGGGCGAAAGCTATCCCGGCGAGCACGACGCGATCATTGATGCCAACACATGGGACAAGGTTCACACGATCCTGAAGGTGAGCCCGCGCAAACGCGCCATGCATACGCGCGCCAAGACGCCCGCGCTGTTGAAGGGGCTGATCTACGGCCCCGACGGCGCGGCGTTCTCACCGACGCATACCCGCAAGGGCGACAGGCTCTACCGCTACTACGTCAGCCAGACGGTGCTGAAACATGGCGTGGGATCCTGCCCCGTCAGCCGCGTGCCCGCTGGTGAAATCGAGGCCGCCGTCATCGAGCAAATCCGCACTGTGCTTCGCCAGCCCGAGGTCGTGGCCGGGACATGGAAAGAGGCCCGCGTGCATGACAGCAGCATCACTGAGGCCGATGCGCGCGCCGCACTGCAAATGCTCGATCCCCTGTGGCATGAACTCTTCCCCGCAGAGCAGGCGCGTATCGTGGCGCTGCTGGTCGAACGCGTGGACATCAGCACGGATGCACTTGATGTGCGCCTGCGGACCGATGGTCTTGCAGCTGTCGCCCGGGAGATGATGGCGTGCGACATGGAGCGGGCGGCATGAGCGGGGTGCCTATGCCAAGCGCCATCACCGTCCGGGTGCCGTTCCGTATCGTGAAGCGCGGCGGCCGTAAAGAAATCCAGCCGCCCGCAGACGCGCCGGTGCAGCGCAGGACGGACAACACGCTGATCAAAGCCTTGGCGCGCGCCTTTCGCTGGAAGCGCATGCTGGAAGCAGGCCGGTTCGCAACGATGGCCGAAATCGGCGAACATGAGAAGATCGCGACGTCCTATCTGACGCGCATCCTTCGCCTCACCCTGCTGGCGCCTGATGTCGTAGATGCCATCCTCGACGGGCGGCAGGGGCCGGAAATCACGCTTGCAAACCTGCTGGACCCGTTCCCGCTCGATTGGGAAGAACAGCGGCTGTGTTTTGATCGCGACGCCAGCTGAGGGTGCGGTGGCCCGAATTTGCACGCAGCTGCACGCAGGGTATGAGATCAGTTTTCGTTCAGGCCGTGCGCCCGCGCGCCCAGTTTATCCTTCCAGTGTGCCTCACGCGCGAGGATGTCGTCGCGCGACATGTCTGGTGATGCGACTTCAAGGATCGAGACCGCGTAGTCGCGGTGACCACGCTGCCGGAGCAACACGTTCCCGCCGTGACCGTTTGCAGCGTAGACCAGCCATCGGCCCAGCAGGCCCTCCTGGCCTGTGGCAGACCCGACATACTGCTCGCCTGCCTCTGAAACGAGCAGATAGACTCCGCGCACCGACTCCAGCGCGCCTTGCCACGCCTGCGGCAGCACCGGGATTCCGCTGATCCGGCTCATGAACTTGGAAAATCCGGGGAACGGCGGCTCCCTGCGATCAAGTCTGAGTTCGAGAATCTCCTTGTGCCGGCGCGCCGCCCATTGCGACCAAGCCCGAGCTGCAGCCGGTGGCCCCCAGCGCACCAGTATGCGCTCCGAGTGTCCCAACCCGGCCTCAAGCCATTCAAGGTCGAAAGCGTGCACATCTTGCCGGTCGCGCTCGCTCTCGATGATTTCGGGATCGGCAATTGCCGGCATACGGCCGCCATCCCAATCCCAGCGATCGACGATGCGGGTGATCCCGACGAACAAACCGGTTGCGTCGCCGTCGCCCAGCATCGGCCCCGGCACAAAATGGCAGGCAAACCGTGCCTCGGCATAGGGCGATGGGGTGCGGCGCTGAAAACTCGCAAAGCAGCCGAACTTCTGAAAACCGCCCCGCCTCCAAGCCACCAAGCCGCGATTGTCGTGCCGTAGGAGGCGCGTCTGCCCGAGATCGAGGTCGAGCCTCGTCAGGAACTCATGGAAATAGAACACATTGCCGCCCTCCGTTGAAGCGAGGGTGCGCAGCGAAGCCGCGGTCGTCAATGCTTCGTGATGGCAAGAAGCGACATCAGAAAGCACGGCTTCGTCCGAACCGAGTCACGTCTTGTTCCCCGACTCCAATCGTAGTGATCAGCTTGGGCGGCTGATTATTTCAAGCAAGTCAGTGGGTTATGGAGTTTAATCAGTTCAGGGAAGGCAACAGGTCGGGAGAATATCGGGCGTCAGAGAACGCGATCGAGTCGTTCGGCGCTGAGGCTGGTGAACAGGTCGATCCGCATAACCCCCGAAAACAACGGAAAAATCCGGCCGCAGCCGGATCGGGAGAAACATTTCGCGGGGGCAAGTGGCGGAGAGAAAGTCCTCCACTATTCGATTTCAGGCGTGAGCTTTCGTGTTCTGTGATCATGCTAAGCCCCTGTTTGTAAGCTGTTTTCGGAAAAAGCTGTTTCACACGGTTGTGGGCTGTTTCAAAAAATTGTGGTAGGATATGTGGGAGAAATTTGAGGGTCTGCCGCATGAAACTAACAGAGAAAACGGCCAAAACCATCAAGGCGAAAGGGGACCTGTTTATGGACGGATCGGTCCCAAATTTGATGCTGAAATCCAATGGCAAAGTGGGTCGGGGGATGTGGGTTTTCCGGTACGTGTCCCCAACCGCTCTCAAGCGTCGCGACATGAGCCTTGGGATTTTCCCGACAACCACAATTGCCCATGCCAGAGAGACCGCACGCGAATGCCTCGGACTTTTGGCAAAGGGGATCGACCCGCTCGATAAGCGACAGGCTACGAAGAAGGAGAGACTGGCAAAGGCTGCGGTCAAGACCTTCGAGGAGACCTGCACCGCTTACCTCGATCTACAGAAGGGGAAATGGAGACCGGGCTCGAAGAGCTTCGACCAGTGGCAGTCCTCCCTCAAGACCTATGCCTACCCAAAGATCGGGAAGCTACCCATCGACCAGATCACTGCCGAGCAGTTTCGCGACGTCTTGAAGCCGATCTGGCTCCAAATGCCGGAGACGAGCACAAGGCTTTTGCAGCGTTGCAACAAGATCATGTCTTGGGCCCGTTCGACACGGATGGTTAGCGCGAACCCGCTCGACATCACCAGAGAGCTATTGCCGCAGCGAAAGAGTGCTGGCACGACAAGGGTCCACTTTCCATCGCTCCCTTGGAGGGATGTGCCAAAGCTCGTGCATGAGGTTCTTCGAAATGGACCCCTTGGGACTTGCCGTGAGGCCTTGGAATTCTTGATCCTGTCCGGGTGTCGGTCTGGTGAGGTGCGGGGCATGCTTTGGGACGAGGTCGACATG
>Ga0247833_1005257_pt1 | contig 15221 bp, 10 predicted proteins | sample LaCruzMarch2015__7_FD_187117 | JGI IMG/M metagenome (GOLD analysis project Ga0247833, IMG submission 187117) | Freshwater microbial communities from meromictic Lake La Cruz, Castile-La Mancha, Spain - LaCruzMarch2015_8m | ecosystem: Environmental > Aquatic > Freshwater > Lake | place: Spain...
TTTTTCAAGGGCGTGGGCTAGGCCTGCGCGGTCGTACTGCTCGTCGGCGTTTAAGTGCCCGAGGATCCGACCACGTGCGGTAGCCATGCCCTTATTCAGGGCGTCGTACATCCCTTTGTCTGGGCCAGGAACAAGCCGAATGTCGTTCTGTTGTTTGAGATACTCCAGAGTCCCGTCGGTGCTGCCTCCATCCACAACGATATGTTCATAGCTTTGGCCCTGAAGGGCATGCCTGACTGAGCGAACACACAGATCGATCCAGTGGATCGAGTTGAAAACCGGGGTGACGATCGAAATATCCACAACTGTACTCAAGATAAAGTCGAGCAAGACCTATCGTAACTGCCGTACAGGCAAGGAGAAGAAAAAGCAAACAAGGCGAGGCTTTGGTTCACTGCGACATCGTAAACAAGACTGGCGAACTGGTCGAACCTTCAAAAAACTCGGATCTAATCTGGTCGGAAGGATTATTCAAGGAACGAGGATAACAGTGCTTGAGAGATCGAAAAAAGAGGCAGGCAGGTCGATGTTAATAGGCTTAAGAATTAATGAATAATATATAAACACAAATTGAAATATTGCATATTATGAATTAATATAGGATATGTGCTTGAGGGATCTCGTATGGCAGGCAAGGAGCTTCCTCTTGAAGGCTTTAGCCGGCGTCTTGATGTTTTTTGGTGTGGAAGGTGAGGCCTTTTCCCAAACCATGGCTGGGGGTAGAGCTCATTCGCTCTATATTGATAATAGTGGCCAACTTTGGGCGTGGGGTGCCAACAACGCCGGCCAACTTGGAGACGTAACGAAGGACCAAACTCAGCGGCTCAAACCTTTGCGGATAGGGGCAGAGACCGACTGGGAAAAAGTTTACGCGGATGGGAACACTTCTTATGCGATTAAAAAGGAAGGATCCTTGTGGGCCTGGGGAGAGGGGAGTTTGGGCCAACTGGGGGACGGCACGGTAACCAATCGGACCTCCCCTGTTCGGATCGGCGGCACCACTTTTTGGGATCAACTTTCTGCAAGGGATGGTGCCGTTCTAGGAATTCGTAAGGATGGAACCCTATGGGCTTGGGGAAAAAACACCAATGGGACTTTGGGTCTGGGTCGGGGCAGATTGCTGGTTCAGAATCAGCCAGCCAAGGTGGGGTCGGGCCTTTGGAAATCGGTAGCGGTGGGAAACTATTATTATACAGAAAGCCTTACCCGTTCTGAAGTTTGGACCCGAAGTTTTGGGGTGGATCAGTCAGGCCAGATGTGGACCTGGGGCCAGGATCCTCAAAGAAGCTCTTCCTTCACCGATTACGTACTTTTCGCCCCACGCAGGATTGACGATAACAACAGCTGGTCGAAGGTGGTCAGTCCAGGGACTGATTTGAATGGCTCAACTTATAATCTTCCTGTGGCGGTTGCCCTTCGAGGGGATGGAAAGGCGAGACAGTGGAATGGAGGTTCCCAAACCTTTCGGGAAATGACGAATTCGGCGGGCACGAATTTAGCGAACATTGTTTGGGCCGATATACGTTGCGGAAGGGGCCATGTGGTGGCTCGAAAGACGGATGGTAGCATTTGGAGTTGGGGGAACAATGACAAGAGGCAGTTGGGTAGGCTCGGAGAACCGCCAAGGGTGGGGATTTATAACTGGGCCCTTCTTACCAACCTCACGACGAACCCTTCAGGTGATGGGAGCGGTTCCGCTGAGGGAGTTATCAGTCTTCCCGACACCACCCGTTTCGCCGTCACCTACGAAGGAGATGTGGCCACCAATTCCCAGGTGGATCAATTTGGCGCCAACTACTGGTCCGGGGCGGCTTACACCAGGGCGATGAACGCCCCGGACTCCTCGGACATTCTTTTTTTCCGGAGCATCCCGGGCACAACCAACCGCGTTCTTTTTGAGGACATCGACCCGGGCGACCGGGGCGGGGTGATCCGCCCGGTACTGGCCTTTTCCAGCCTTGGTTCTGTGATGAAGGATGAGGACGGGGAAGTGATCGGCACGAACAAGGTGACCCTAAAGTTCGACCGATCTTTTTCCATCCTCTCCTCCGGTGCGGGCTATGACAATATTTCCTCCTCCTTTGTGCAGACCGCCAGCAACTCCCTGGTCGGAGGCGGGGGGCACGGGGTGATTATTTTTCAGGAGGATGAGCCCATTACCTCGATTGAGTGGGAAGTAATTTCTTCGGAGGAAGAATCCGACGAAGTTACAGGAGTCACGGCAGGCATCATCCAAACCGAAAATCTCAGCTACAGGGCGGATCTTCCAGAACGGGTCGGTACCAGTAGCCTTTGGGGGGAAATTGGGGCGGGGCAAGATCACACCCTTGCGATCGAGAATGGAAAGCTGAAAGCTTGGGGGGATAACAGCAGTGGGCAGTGCGGGGGAGTTGAAATTTTGGAGAAGTTGGAGCCCAAGGTCTTGGGTGTGGATCGGGATTGGGATCGGGTTCTGCCGGGCAATGATTTTATCGTCGCACACAAGCAGGACGGTTCGCTTTGGGCTTGGGGAAATGCTGAGGCGACCAACAATGTGACTTCGAGCGAGATTTATCAGGACCCCGTTCCGATTTTGGGTGAAAACAACGAGGCTACGACCGGCTGGTCGCGGGAGATTGCGGCGTTGGAATCAAGTGCCAGTAACAACATCGGGAAAAGGATCTTCGGTCTGAAAAATGATGGAACTTTAGTCGGTTGGGGAGGGCGAGACGGACTCAATTCCTACGATAGCTTGATTCGGTTGCCTTGGTGGGATCTGCGGCAGGATACCTTCGGGACGATGCCCTGGACGTGGCAAAGTTTGGCTGGAAACCTCGGCAAAGGCGAAAACAATCATGTCCTTGCCGTACGGTCGGATGGAACTCTTTGGGCTTGGGGTGCCAACACGGGGGGTCAGTTGGGAGACGGGACAAAAGTATCGAAGGATCTGCCCAATCAGATCGGAGTGCGGACAAACTGGATGAAGGCTTTCGCAGGAGGAAGTCACTCTCTCGCCCTGCGATCTGACGGGACCCTATGGGCGTGGGGGGTGAACACAAATGGGCAATTGGGTGCCGTCCGAATGAAAACCTTCTCTGAAACGAATGGAAGCAGTAACATCAATGTGACCACCTATCAAAAAGCGGTCGCAGTGGGTGATCAGGTTCGGCCAATCCAAGTGGGAACTTCGAAAAACTGGCTGACCTTATCCGCTGGAGGTCAACACAACTTAGCCCTGAAAAAAGACCGTTCCCTTTGGGTGTGGGGTGGGGATTCCAAAGGGCAACTCGGCCTCGGTTCTGTTGCCCCTGCCACAACGGAGACCAATACGAACAGTGCGATGATCTTTTCTCCCGCTCGTTTAGGTAACGCGTTTTGGACAGATGTTTCGGCCGGATTTGATCACTCCCTCGGGGTACGCTCGGATGGAACTCTCTGGGCATGGGGCAACAATGAGGCAGGGCAGCTGGGCGATGGCACGCGGGCGCAAAGAAAAAAACCCGTACAAATTGGCGCTGCAAACAATTGGAAAAAGGTTTGGGCCGGCAATGCCGGCAGCTTTGCACAAAAGAACGACGGCTCTCTTTTCCGATGGGGAGATAGCACGAACGAGAGCAGCGGATCGGAGAAGATCCTCGAAGAACCTGCGGAAGTCAGCTTTAGCCAACTGGGGCTTGGAAGTCTTGTTCTTCGGAAGGGGGGGGAAGCGGTTGGCTTCGGCATCGTCTCTTTCCAGCCAGCGAGCCGGATGGCGGATTTGAGCGTTCAACTCGGACTGGAACCGGGCTCGAGAATTCATTTTACCGGGAGCAAATTTGAAGGAGGGAAAAATATAATCAAACTTCCTCGTCTCAGCGGTTTGCTGGCAGGGGAGACCAACTTCTTGGATTTTTCGGAATTCAAGCGCAAGGCGTCCTCCCCGCAATCGACATATGCGGGAACAGCTCGTTGGGGCAGCCAAGTATATCAAGCGGATTTGGTGGTGGGCGGGGATCGGGATGGAGATGGATTCCCGGACGATACTGATAAACTACCTGACGGGGCGCTGCCGAATGTGAATTCCCCGACCCGCGTGAAGGGGAGGGTGGATGAGGTGTTTGAGTATCAGATCACCAGCACGGTTGAGGCGAAGGAATTCTTTTTTGAATCCGATCTCCCCACTGGCTTGAAACTTGATTATATCGATGGGGAAACTAATGGGATATTTAATGGAAAACTTCATGGAACTCCCACGGAGGTCGGTCGGCATTCTCTGGTGGTGGGCGTGGAGAGCGTTTCGGGTATAGATTATCAGCTAATCGATCTTAGAATTATTCCCCGGCGCCCGGTAATTACGTCTCCCACCACCTTGGAGTGGTCTCCCGGATTGGAGCCATTTGCCTTTCGTGTCACGGCGACAGAAACTAACCACGCAGATTATCCCATTCGTTTCAGGGCCTCGGGTCTGCCAAGTGGGCTGGTGTTGAATGCCAAAGATGGAAAAATCCGGCCGGCGAACCGGAACAACTTGCAGGTTCCCGTCCCCGGCATTTACCGGGTCGCATTGGCCGCACGGAACTCTGAGGATCAGGGATCGGCGGAACTCCTTTTGACCTCAGGGAGTGGCAGATGGGAAGCGGGGCAACCCGTAGATTATAAAATTTCATTGGGGGCTGGGCAAAGTGGGAGATATGTCGCCCAAGGATTGCCTGAGGGGTTGACGATCCATCCGCGAACCGGCCGAATCCGGGGAACACCCCTGCAATCTGGGGCGAGGACCGTGACGGTGACCTTTTCCGGGCAAAGGGGGAACTATTCGAAACAGTTTCAGGTTGCCGTGGAACCTGCGGTCGATTCCGTGCCTCTATCCAGACGATCGTTGGCAAAAGAATCCGTGGAATATCCGACCATCTTCTCCCCCGGACGGATGATGCAGGAACTTGTGCAAGTGGATGGAGCGGTTAAAAAGCCGGCGGGCAGTTCGTTTACCCAGTATGAGGTGCAGTGGGAGGATGCGGATCGTTGGGAGTGGAATGCGACATCCCCAGGCTTGGCGACGGGGCTCTCCCCACGGGAAATTCAGAAAAGGCGTTCCTTGCGGGCACAGTTAAAAGCGGTGCGCCCTGAGGCCAAAATATTGGCTGGAATCTCATTTGCGCAAGCGGATCTCGGATTGTATTTGCCGGATTCCCAATCCTGGTGGCTTCGGGATTCCACAGGGGCTGTTCTTTGTCCGCTGCCCGGCTCCGCTTGTGGCCTTTTGGATTTTTCATCGCACGATTTTGTCTCTCGATTGGCACAGCGTGTGAAATCACTGATGGATACGGGATGTGTCGATGGAGTTTACCTGAAAGGTTGGGATGCGGAGTCGGTTTGGCCTGCTGGATCTGTTCCCCAGCGGGGGATTACGGGGTATTCGCAGGGAACAGCTCGCCTTGAGTTATTAGTGGCCTTGCGGCAAGCCGTTGGAGCAGGATGGATTGTTGCAGAGGTGGGGGCAGGAGAGAATGGGGTGGGACTTGCGGAGTTGGACGGGGTTCATCTCGTGGCGTCCACCGAGGCACCTCTGAATTGGCCTCCGGCCGATGGTTGGAATCCGAATCCTTATTCGGGGAGTGGGTTTAATTCCTGGTCGAGGATCGAGGAGTCGTTACTTGCGTTTGGTCGGGAAGGAATTTTGCGAAAACCGGGCAGCGTGTTTTTGGAGGCTTGGTCAAGGTATGGGCGTCTCGATCCAAGGAATTTGCAGGCGAGGGTGACAGGGTTGGCGATGAGCCTAACCCTGACCGATGGGGCTTACTTATTTTGTGAACCAGACTGGTGGAAAGAAAAAGGAGAGCCAGTTAATCAAGGTCAGCATGCGTGGCATCCTGATTGGGACAAGATTTTGGGGAAAGCAATTCAACCAAGGCAGACTTCTCTCAATTCCCAAGGTGTTTATATGAGGGAATTTGAGAAGGGATGGGCAGTTTATCATCCGCCGAATCCAGCCGTTGTGGAGCTGGATTTTGGCCAACCCGTGATTCGGACGACAACGGGAGAACAAAAATTAAAGCACGAGTTATTTCCTGGAAGCGGCGATCTGTTTCTCAAAAAATGACTCAATCTCAAGGCGTCGAACCTGGTTGACACGTATCGAATAATTAAATAATCTGCATAGTCATGAAAATCACCATCACCAAGTTCGCAATATTAGCTATTTTTGTTTTTTTCCTCGATCACACCGCTTCGGCATTTGAAGTGAATATCTCGGGCGATGCCGGATCGGCGCCGATATATGTTCTGAATGGTGAAGCTGACACCGACTTCTTGGTGGATGGAGATATCAATGTGGACGGCTCTTTTATTTTCTCCATGGATGATGCCGCCTCCCCCAATGTGATTGCTGTGGGAGATTACCATGTCACCAGTTGGGATTGGGATGCGGAGCTTCTGGCCTCTTCCACTTACAAGATTTCCAGCTACGGAAGCATCATCAAGGTGAACTTCAATCACCTTTGCGGAAAGAAACCAGGCGGGCGGCTTTTGATGGAAAATTATGAATGTGAAACCGGCCAGATTCTCTCCAAGGGAGTCATGTACCTCGTGGCTTCCAATCCATATTTTCTTTCCGGCGGAATGAGCGGCTATGTGCGCGGTCAAGTTGGTGGCCGGACGATTAAGTATTGTAATTACAGAAATGTCGCCTTTACCCAGTCAATCGATGTGGCCACCGCCGATTGGGGGGATTGGGAAGGAGATTGGAGTTTGACTGCGACAGGAAATAAAGTTTCAGGGACTGGTACGATCCAAATTGGGCCTGACTCGGATCCTGTGGAAACCGTGGTTCAAACGGTCAAGGGAACAGTCAGGAACGGCATTTTTTCATGGAGTGCGGCCGGGGCAGGAACCGACAAGAAAGTAAAAATTAGCGTGAAGCACAATGCGGTCCCAGCTTTTGTCGATACTAAGAATTCCGTGAGCGCCGCGGCGCAAACCAGAAAATTCTAACTCGACTTCGCTTGTTTAGGATTCGGTCACTTGGCCTTCTCTTTGGGGCGCTGCTTTTTTTTGCTCTGCTTCATTTTTTTCGCCTTTTTGCCCCCCAGCGACCTGTGCAGGCCGGCTCGGTAGAGGATCCCGTCCTAACGAAGCTCGCGGAGCCAGAAGAGCTTCGCAGGCAGCCAGGCCTGGAGGATGAGTGGAAGCGAATTCAGAAATTGGCAGGAGGTCAGGGGTTGGCGTTAGGAAAGTACTTTGAGGAGTTGGCCCGCTTTGGCCACCAACATGGGGCCTCCGCGGTCCCTTACCTGCAGGCTCTCCTGAGCAATCCCGACTGGCAGATCCGCGCAGCAGTGTTGCGAGCGTTAGGGGTTACGGAGTCGTTGGAGGCTCAGGCGATTCTCAAACAGACGATTCGTCCCGATGCCGTTCTGGAGGATGCTGCTCAGGCGACATTGAGTCTGGGAGAAATGGAGGATCCCACTATCACGGCGTGGTTGAGGGAAAAGTGGCAATCCGTTCCGGAAGGGGATTTAAAGCGCTGTCTACTTGATACCTTGGCCAGTCGGCCTTATGCGCAAACGGCGAATTTCTTTCCGACTTTGCTTCAGAGTTCCAGTTTAGATTCTGAGGCGAAGGCATTGGTGCTCTCCAACCTTGGCTTCCACCAGGAGGCTCCACTTTCTTTGCTCACGCCGTTTCTTGGCAGCAAGGATGAGGCACTCCGGGGAGGGGCTTACGATGCCCTCGCCTGCCGACCGGAGGCCCGCTTGGGGAGTCAACTAATCAGCCTTTCTGCCCACGAAAACGATGCTTCGCTTCGCCAAAAGGCGTATGAGGCGGCGGGGCATCAGCTGGATATCACCCCAGCGCAAATAGCCGCTGTCGTCGCTGGCGAGTCGGATCCAGCAGCTCGCCTCCGGGCGGAGCGTGCCTGGGGAATGACTGTCGGGCGGACCGATAATCAGGAGGATCGCAGGAGATTTGATACCGAGGCGGTTCCGAGACTGCTTGATGAGGCTCTGAAAAATCCTGATCCGGGGGAGCAGCGGGCCGCCTTGCAGGCTTTGGCGATGGCCCGGACCGGGGAAAGCAAGTTGGCGCTTGAACGAATCGCAAGCGAGAGTACTTCCCCCCAACTTTCCAAGTTGGCAGCGGCCATGGCAAGAGGCGGAAAAAAGGGAGATTCAAAAAGCAAGAAATAGAGTTTGTTCCAAAAGAACTCTCAGACAAAAGGGGATTCGTTTTTAAGATAGAGTGCTCCAGAGGGCGGAGATAAGGGCTCGGTGTCTTTTGAAAAGGCAAGTGAGCGGGTGCGTTCTTGCCGTAGTATCTCTTTGAAGGCGTTCAAGTTAAGGCGGAAGACCCGTCAGAAGAAGATGTCGCGTTTTTTCGCAGAATAAGATCTATTAAGGAAGTGAAATAAAGCATAAAAGGAAAACTTTACACGACGGAATCGTAGTATTAGTCTAGTTCTATGAAGATCATAAATCCAGTTATGTGGTTGTTTATTGGAGCTGCGCTCTGCGGCAAGATTCAGGCGCAATCGTCTGAAGATTTTGTATTTGATGGTCCTGACAACGCCCCGATTTACGTGTTGGAGGGGGACTTTACCTCTTCCTACACGCTGAGCGGTGTGGACTATTATTTGGACTGGTTTTGTACCATGAATCCCGCGACAGGATCGCTGTCTGGGGCAGGGAATTTTGCGCTGGATGGAAGTTTCTATTACTATGGATGGCAAAACATTAATTTTGCGGGGTCGATAGGGGTTGCCTTGACGGCCAAGCAGGCCGGTAGCGTGGTACGCGTCAACGGTAAGATGGCTTTATCCGGCGGTGGCTCAATTGCGGGTTATGCCGTAAATTCGCTAATTATCACCTATACCTACACCAACGTGGATGTTGATCCTAACCTCGGACAGATGAGTGGGTACATCAGCGCAAAAGGAAGGGCATCTGTCCCTGGATTCGGCTCTTTTCCCGTGAATGTGCCGAAGACCTATCTTTCGCAGGCGCTACCCGACACTGACACAGACGGGCAATGGGACAGCACCGGAGACTGGACCGCAGAAATCGACGCGACGGTGAATGGCAAAGGCAAAATTAATGGTACCGGGGAACTGGCGGTTTTAGATGAGAATGGTGAAGCGTATGATCTCATATCCCAAAAAGTCACGGGTAGTGTGAGAAAAGGAACCGTGTCCTTGGCCGCTGCGGGAAACAACCGCACCACCTCCAAAATCAAGGTGAACCTGACCTACCTGCAAGCCGATGACACCACCGTTCCGAACAAGAGCGGTGTCTCCGCCTACGGCCAGAACCGCAAGTTTTGAGTTTCAGATACGGGCGGCTGAAACGCCCCTTGTTTCTCCTGCCACTTGTTGGGCTTCTGCTTTTGTTTGGCGGAGGAGCGACTTGGTATCTTTTTCGCGTTAGCGGGAAGGTTTCGTGTTCTGCCCCTGATCCCGAAATCATTCGAGTTGGTTCTCAAACCCGGGAAAGCCTTGTATCCCAGGCCCTCCTTTCCTTGCCTGAACTGAGTCAGGCCGCTTTCTCGGATCCTATGGTGCCGCCTTCGGCTGGGGAAGTGGCGGCGGCGCGGGGTTTTCGTACGGTCTCGGAAAAGCGTCGATATCTGGAATTGCTGGAAGCTTTCGGCTTCCGTGGCCAGGAGGCCTTGCCTCTTTTGCGGGCGGCGTTGAGCGATCCGGATCAGGAGATTCGCCGGGCGGCCCTGCGGGGGATGGGACGTACGGAAACGGCGGAGGCGGAAAACCTGCTGGTCGCCTATGCAAAGGACGGGGTGGCGATCGAAGAGAGCACCGAAGCCGCCCTGGTGCTGGGCCAGATGAAAAATCCGGCGGTGACGGGGAAGCTCCAGGGACTGCTAGGACAAGCGCGGGATCCGGTATTGCGGGAGCATCTGGTGGACGGTTTGGCGGGCAGGCCCTGGGAGCAAACCTCTCGATTTTTCACTGAACATCTTAGGAATCCCAATATAAGTGTGGAGGAAAAGCAAAACGCCCTGGCCATGCTGGGCATGCGGGATACGGCACCTGCTGGAATTCTGACGGGTGCGCTGGGAGATTCCAAAGAGGAGGTAAGGGCAGGTGCTTACCAAGGGTTGGCTTGGAGGAATGAAACCGAAGAATCGAAAAACATCAAAAGGGCCCTGGTGCGGGAAACGGACCTGGGAATGCGGGCTTTGGCGTATGAGGCATGGGGAAACCAGCTGGACGGCCAGCGGAGTGAGATTTTGGCGGATTACCGTCGGGAAACCGATCCGGAGGTAAAATTACGGGCCCTGAAAGCGTGGGCGCGGGTCTACGGGCGGAACTCCTCTCCCGCCGACCCTTTTTTGGCGGAGGCAGTGACCCACTTGGAGCAGGTCGCCATGGCGGATCGGGATCCGGGGGAGAGGCGTGAGGCCTTGCTCGGCCTACAGGCCACGCAGAGCGAGCTGGCGAAGGAAGCGCTGCAACGGATCGCCAAAAACAACTCTCTGGCAAGGGTTCGTGATCTGGCGGGGAAAATGTCCCTTTCGGGTAATTCTAATAGGCCAAGTCGTAAAAACTAATATTTTAAAGAACTAGAAAAATCATCTTAATCTTCGTGTTCGCGGATTCATGAAAAGAGCAATTAAAAAGTACCAGCACCTTGACTTAGTTGATTTTCTGGGAGTTATGATATGAAGATTAGTCTTTCGACAGGCAATAGTAGCAAACGGATGCGGGAGGTCGCCGACCGCTTATTCCTAAAGGGGTACCGAAAAGCCCTGATGCCAAGCCCGACTTATTTATTTAATTAAAGAACTTGCATTTTTCCGCGTTGAAATTAAACTTACATTTATGGGACTACGAAAGCGTATCTTTTCCTGGATGATCGTTTCTGTTTTTCTGCTGATTCCAGCCCATCTCTCGTGTGCCGAAGTGCTGATCTACATTGGAAAAGGTGGCTCCTTCAAAGGCACAAAAATCGATGATGGTATCACGACGAAATGGCCCGGCATTGAAGCAAAAACAGATGTGTACTTGATTCTTGATTTGGACGGAATTGATGAAATGGACCGCCAACCCGCAATCACCCGATTCGACAAAACATTTTATCCAGAAAATGTGTCTTTTGATCACCAAAACCGAAAAAAACAAATAGCAGGCAATAGCCAGGAGGGGATTGGTTATGAAGTTTATGGCCGGTCCCGGGGCGCGGGTGGAAAAAGAACTTTCACGTGGCTTCATTTACAGCGCGATGGGAGGGTCAGCTCTGACGGGGCGCGCGACTCTGGCGCTGGCATAGGCGAGGGGCCGGCTAGCTGGTTGGATATTGGCACGGGGCGGTTGGGGTACTATGCTCCGCGGCTAAACTTCAAGATCTGGCGTTTGGATGGGAGCTTTTCGGGTACCTTTGCCACCTCGCAGGATGGTCGTCAAACCAAATACGCCTCCGGTGTTTGGAATCTAGATGTTTCTTCGACCCGCAGAATCAATCAGCTGGGATTCAATCGTTCGGAGGCAGCGGTATGGCTGATTGAGAATCTCTTTCCGAACTACACCGAGCAGCCTCCGGACGTGCTGGAATAATGAATCCAATGAGGAACACGAAAATCACTGCAGCTTTTTTTCTATTCGCCCTTGGTGGGGTGGTGCCTGGCAAACTATCCGCTCAGGTGGAGTACGCTGTCATGGTTCGGGAGGCTGGAACGAAAAAAACCTTTTATGGCGGGGGGACAACTTCCCGAGATTCCCACAAGACCAGACTGTTTGCCGTTTCTCGCATCGACTTCTCCAACTCTTTTGCCAGGACGTTCACCCTCCGCGGAATTTGCCATGTCAAAAAAAGTGGTCGGGCTACGGTCTTTTCCCCGTTTTCGAATACCGATCCCGAGTACACCGGAACGAGCCATCTTGTGAATGCAGGCAAGTCCGGTCTGATGGACATGATGGTCGTGACAGCGGATGACCCCAACGAGACGGTTTGGTATTTCCCCCAAGGCAAGGCAAGCGTGACAACCTTGAGCACCGGCGGTGCCAATCGGCTCATGGCTCTGCGTGCAACCTCGCCTTTTGCCTTTTTAGTTGATACCGGCGAACAAATCGTTGGAACCGCCACGGGGCTGGTTATTACGCTTGATCCGTCACTATCGCGGGAATTGAACGCCTTGGCTCCCTCGAATCTTGATGATGCGGGGAGCGACTTGATTACGCTTCTGACGGGAAAGGGTTGGGTCAATCAGGGCTTCGACGCTTTTTAAATGGGATCGGTGAAGAGCTCGCGGTTGGTCTCAAGAGTCCGTAAGGCGATGAAATACTTGGGCCTGTTTGTTTGGGGATTCTTTATCTCCACAGCGGTGTTGTCCGCCGCTCCGTGGGAAGGGAGTGATGATTTTTCTTCGCCCACGCTGACCGAGAGTCTCTGGGGAACTTACAACCAAAAAGTCCCCCGCCTTTATTCTTATGTCGCCGGTGGCCGGTTACGAGTCATTCATGATTCAAATGTCCATGCCGTGTATCGGGTTTGGGGAAAAAAATGGCACAAATTGCCCACGGCGGCATGCTGGACCATTCAGGCTGATGTCTTTTTGCCTGCCGCGCCGACCAGCACTCGGACGGAATTCGTCAAGGCGGGCTTGGGGGTGATTCCCAACCCAAATTCCAAGCATGATCTTTGGTTAGGAGTGAAACAAGAGTTCTGGAATGGCTTTGCCACAGGTTTCCCCAATCTCATGGTGGACAACGTATTTCGGACCCGACCCAGCCCTGAAAGTGAGGAGATTCCCTTGGGGCAGGATTTGCGGAGCTTTCGGCTGACGATTGCCCACGATGCGTTGCAAATGTTAGACACCTTGACCATTGCCCGGTTGGACAATGGCGCGACACTTGAGCAACGGCAGGTGGTAAGTGGCATGCCTGTTGCCAAGACAATCTCAGCCTATGTCGGAATTTCGGGAAAGCCTTCCTGGTCGGCGCTGGGTACGGATTTGGGAGTCGACAACTGGACGGTAGTGGAAAACAACCCCGATCCAATTCATCTCAACCCACAAAACTCAACCTCCAAGGGCATCGCTTATTCAGTATCGGTTACCGGTCTGGATCTGGTGAATCAAAAACTGACCGGCACGGTCGGACTGACGGTTGGGACGGTCTCGGCCACACTGCCGATCACGGGCTCAATCGATAAAAATGGATACTTTGCCCTGACGGCAAAGGGGGCAGGAGCAAACAAGGGGTTTGGTTGTGTGTTGCTCTACGACGTGGCGACAGGGACTTATCGGCCGAACAAAAACACCGTCACGGCTCCGAAGCAAAAGGCAATTAAGTTCTGAGAGGAGGGACCGAAATGAAGAAAAGCATCCTGATCACCATCATCTTTGGCGTACTCATCGGGGCCGCCCAGCTAACTGCAGCAGAAAAATGGGAGGGGAGTGATAGTTTTGACAGCGTGGCAAAATGGAAAAATTTTGTGAAACAGGGAACGAATGGTGAAAAAGGACAAATCTTTCTCCTAGGCGGGCAGGTGGTTTACTCAGCTACTGTGCCCACCTATGACAACGCTGCTTGTTGGGCTTGGGGAAGTACGAAAAAATGGACGCTGATCCCAACGGGCCGGAGCTGGGAAATCAACCAAGAGGCGATCTTTCCCGAAGCCTCGCCTCGTGCGGATTACTCTCGCGCGGGGATTGGATTTGCCCTTTATGCGGAATCGGGAAGAGGCTCCTATCGGTCTGTGTGGGCTCGTCTCGTAGCGGGTTACAATTCAAACGAAATCCAATCCGTTCTGCAGGCCGAAAGTGACTTCAACTTTGAGGCGCGCCAAGGCAGTACAGGCGGAGGCCCATTGGAGGAGTCCGGGGACGTCCCCATCGGATCCCGTCGGTTCACGCTCGTGTTTCGGCACGACGCTTTAAGCCGGATAGACACGTTCCGAATAAAAGATGCGAACACGGGTGACGTTCTCTATGAGCGGATCGACCCTTCCACCCTTTCTCAGGCGCGAGATTGCGTGGTCGGTCCTTGGATATCTATTGACCGGTATTCCACTTGGCCCGGCGGATCCACCTACCTTGCCGCTGACAACTGGATTCTACGTTCCATCACACCCGACCCAATCAGTCTAAACTCCAAAACCAGCACCTCAAAGGGAGTGGCCTATTCTGTAGCTGTCACTGCACTGGGCATGACAGGAGCGAAACTCACCGGCACGGTCGCACTGACGGTCGGCTCGGCCTCGGCCACCCTGCCGATCACGGGCTCGATTGATAAAAACGGATACTTTGCGCTGACGGCCAAAGGAGCTGTTGCCAACAAGGGGTTTGGTTGTGTGCTTCTTTACGATGTGGCGACGGGAACCTATCGGGCGAACAAAAACACCGTCACGGCACCGACGCAAAAGGCGATTAGGTTTTAACTCAACTCCAGCGTAGAATGGGCCAAGCAGCTTGCCCGTTCTCTTTGTAGGCTGGAGAATATGTAGATGAGAAGGAGCGCCATCTACTTTGGGGCCGGGTTGTTGCTTCTTCTTTTGGTGTGGGTTGTTTTCAATCAGTCACAGAAACAAGAAGGAACAGGTCGTTCTGTAGATGCAAAGAATCAAACGTCGAATCATGGGAGTGCATCGCTTCCCAAGGATCCACCAAAAGATCTGGGGAAGGAGGAGGACAAGATAGTGCTTCATGCTCCTGATCCGGCCTTAAAGGCGGAACTGCAAACGCTCAAAAGCCGATTGGCACAGAAGCCGGACCGAGAAACGGTCCTGCGACTGTTGCGGGAGTTCACCCAAAAAGCTTTTTCGTCGAATCCGGATGGAGCGGCGGCAGCGCTGCTGGAGTTCCTTCGCACAGGGGAGGACCTGTCGACAAACTTGGGCTTCGTAGTGGGGGAGGCAGGATTGGATGAGTGGCCGACTCTACGGGCGTTTCTTCTTGATCTGTTGGGGAAGATCGATCCGGAAATAGCGAGCCGGTATGCGATGGACACAGTGATTCCGGCCAAGTCTTCCACGGTGGAGTATGCGGTTTCGCTGCAGATTCTGTGGAACCATGGAGGCGCGGAAAAGCCGACGCCGGAATTAACGCAAGCCTGGCTTGGTTTGTTGAAGAAGGCGGACTGGTCGACCCGACCTGACCCGGCATGGTTGGAGAGCTTGGATTTTGCGAGTCGGATTCCGGAGGCAATGCCGGAATTTCTTAAAGCTTCGACTGAATGGCTGGCTGACCCCGAAAATGTGGTGGAGCGAGTGGGGGCGGTGGATCTGGCTTTGGAGCGGGTGGCGGTGCGGCAGCCG
>Ga0247833_1005260_pt1 | contig 15217 bp, 11 predicted proteins | sample LaCruzMarch2015__7_FD_187117 | JGI IMG/M metagenome (GOLD analysis project Ga0247833, IMG submission 187117) | Freshwater microbial communities from meromictic Lake La Cruz, Castile-La Mancha, Spain - LaCruzMarch2015_8m | ecosystem: Environmental > Aquatic > Freshwater > Lake | place: Spain...
ACGAAAGCGTAGCGCGTAAATAGGTGCCGTTCACCACTGTCCCTAATTTGCGCGCGGTGAAGTGAGTTGAGTCGTAAACCGCCCCCTCCGTTGCGCGCGGGACCCTCGGACGCGGACGGCTGCGCTTCACAAGGTTCCGCTTAGCCTCGGGCGAAACTGTTCGTCCGGTTGGCACCCACGGGGCGTACGTCCAACTGCCGGACTTCTCAGTTTCACACGCCGCTTACCGAGGATCCCGTGCTCACTGCGGGGGCTCGAACACGGAACGGCGCGTGGATGCCAGGGTTTGGAACCCGTTCACCTGGCCGCAAGCGCCGGAGAGGATAGGGCCGCGCTCAGCGGCCATCCTCGTAAGGCGGATGCGGGCCAGTAAAGGGGCGTGATCCCACAACGCGAACCACTACGAAACCGTGACGCAGTTGTGGGGCACTTGCAGGCAGTCACTTGGAATCCTTGTCGTACTACTCATGTCAGCCCTACACTTTCGGGATGCTTTGGCAGCCAGCATTGCCCGATAGTTACCTGCACATGGATGACGCCGATCTGGCGGCGGGGATTCGTGCGCGTAAACGTGAGTTGGGGAATCGAGTGTTGATTCTTGGGCACCACTATCAACAGGATGATGTTGTTCAACATGCAGACCTGACTGGTGACAGCCTCAAGCTGAGTCAGATGGCTGCTGAAGAAGCCGAGCGCCGTAGGAGTGAGTGGATTGTTTTTTGCGGCGTGCACTTCATGGCCGAAACCGCTGATGTGTTGACGAGTGAGCATGTCAAGGTGGTGCTTCCAGATCTGTCCGCGGGATGCTCCATGGCGGACATGGCGCACTATGACGAGGCGGTGGATGCGTGGGATGCCATTGAGCGCGCGACAAAGGGCAGTCAGGCTCGTGTTGTGCCGATCACCTACGTGAATTCGAGCGCTGCGATCAAGGCATTTGTTGGTTCGAAGGGCGGTGCGTGTTGCACCAGTTCCAATGCCTCGCAGGTGTTTGACTGGGCACTTGCGGGTGGCGATTCGCCGCTAGCGAAGGGTGAAGAGGTGAAGATTCTCTTCTTGCCGGATCAGCACCTGGGTCGCAATACTGCGAAGCGCAAAGGATTTGTGACGGAGTTTGATGCACGCCCGGGCGTGCCCGCGCAGACTGCGTTGTGGAACCCAAAGAAGGATCAAGGCGGGCTCACGGATGCGGAGATTCGTGCCGCGCGTGTCTTGTTGTGGGCGGGGCACTGCAGCGTTCACAAGATGTTTCGGCCTGAGCATGTTGATCAGGTGCGGGCAGAGTTTGCTGATCGCGGCGGGATCACGGTCATGGTGCACCCGGAGTGTTCGCAAGATGTTGTTGATGCAGCGGACGTCAGCGGATCCACGGAGCACATTATTCAAACTATCGAACGCGCTCAGCCCGGAAGCCGCTGGGCTGTTGGCACCGAAATCCATTTAGTGAATCGGATCGCGCAGGCTGCCGCGAAGCGTGACGTCTTTGTGCGCATTCTTTCGGACTGCCAGTGCTTGTGCACAACCATGTACCGCATTGATCAGCAGCACCTGCTCTGGGTGCTCGATGGCATTGCTGAGGGGCGTTCGCCGAATGTGGTTCGGGTGCATCCGGAGGCGCGCGCTCTGGCCCGTGTGGCGTTGCAGCGAATGTTGCGGCATTCGGGTGCGGCGCAGACTGGGGCGGTACCGACGCGTACCGATGGGTCGGCTGCCCTCGTAGACTGACGGCGTGAACGAGCAAGCGAATTCTTCAGTCAGTCCTGCGCCCGCCCCAAAGTCAAGCATGAAACGCACCATGCTGATCGCCGTTGCGGGCGTGGTTGTGGTGGTCATGGCGTTGCTGGCTTCCGCCCCGACGCTGGTCAGTTGGGGATTGTTCCGAGGCACCATCATTGCTGCAGTTTCCGGCGCTGTGAACGGCACGGTGACGATAGATGAACTGAGCGTTAGTTGGTTCAGCGGCGTGCGGGTGCGCGGCTTCACGATTGATGATTCAGCTTCAGGGAATCGCGTGAGTGCGGACGTGTCGGCGGAACAAGGTGTTTGGAAACTGCTGACCGCTGGCGTTCGTGGTTTGGATGTTCATGTTTCGGGATCGGTCAAGACGCGGCGCGCGGCTGATGGAACCTTGGGAATCACCAAGCTGTTGCGATCGGATACTTCTGCCAAGCCTGCTGCGAGTGCGGCGAAGTCGGACGGCGCACCGTCTGCAAGCATTCTGCCTGCCGGTCTTGATGTTGTAGTGACCATCGATGGCATCGCGGTTGAGATCCTGGAGGAAAGTGGCGCAACGTACGCGGCGGTTCGTGACTTCAAGGGATCTGCTCGCGTAGTAACGGGTGGCGACACGCAAGTGAAGTTCACCGCGCGCACGGAAGTGCAGGGGACCGCCGGCGCGGTTGATGTGGAGATTTCAGCGCCCGGACTGTTTGACGCTGCGGGCGCGTTGCGCTTGAAGGGAACATCGGTTGCAGCAACAGTGAAGGCATCTGACGCGGCATTGAACGCCGCTGGATTGTCGATCCGTATCAATGAACTGAATGTGGCGGTGAAGAGCACGGATATGACCGGCGCAATCAATGCAGATGTGACCATGCGCGTCGCGCTTGATGGCCAGCCAGAGAGCGCGTTGAGTTCCACGCTGCGCTTTGATCGTCTGCTTTCTGCAAGTGCTGAGCCGATATTTGATCTCTCCGCCATTCATGGATCGGTTCGTGCAGAAGCGATTCCAACCGCGCCGTTTGAGCGGTTTGTTGCAGGGCGCGGAGCGGTGCTTGCGCGTGATGTTGGTAAGCGCGTTGACTTTAACGCCACGTTTGCGGATGCCACCGGTGGTGCAATTTCAATCGAGCTTCGCAGTGACATCGTGACGGCGCGTGCGGAGGGATCGATTGATCCAGCAACGCGTGCGGCCACCTTGCGCACCGTTGAGGCGGATGCGACATTGGCGCCGGCATTGCTTGCTGCGCTTGGTGACATTGTTGTCAGTGCACCAGCGCGGATGTCGTTGCGCGCGAAGGATGTTGCGGTTCCGGCGGCAGCGGCAGATGGGTCATTTCCGGAAGAGCAGATTCGATTTGATGCCATCGTCACACTTGCACTGGCGGGACTGCAGGTACCTGGCCCCGATGGTCGGGTGGCCCTTGATATTTCGGAATTACGCGCGACCGCCAAAGCAGCGCCCCTTGCAAGCGGACTGACGGTAGATCTATCAGCGGTTTCGACAGGTGCTGCAGCACAGGTTCCACTTCGAGCCACCGCCGCCATTCAGCGCGGAGGTGCGTTTGGCATCAATGGCACCGTGCGCGTAGTAGCGCTGCCCACCGCGTTGATTCGTCCGTTCTTGCCGAAAGATTTGCCCATTGATTTGGCTCAGGACGTTGGACCAACCATCAGCTCACTCGATGCAACTATTGGCGCTGGAGCTGAGCCCGCGATCACCGTAGCGCTTGAGTCTGCCAAAGTTGTGGTTGCCATGCAGGGCGTGGTGCATGCTGATTCTTCCATTCACCTTTCCAAGGGCGCAACCGTCACCATGCGCGCCATTCGCCCGGCGTTGGTTGCGCTGTCGGGCGTCACCGTGGCTGCGCCGGTTGATGCGGCCATCACCATCAATGCGCTATCGCTGCCTGCCCCAAAGTCATTGACAATTTCCGGCATTGGCGTTGATGCAAACGTTGTCGCAAGTAAGACTGGTGGCGGCGCGATCAGTGCAACGATCGGTAGTGGTGATGGCGCGCGCGTGCTCGCGGTTGAATCGCTGCGTGCCTCTGTGAAGTCGGAAGCAATCGGAACGGCCGTACAGGCGACGGTCGACACCAAGGTTGACGGGATAGTGGTGAAAGTCAGCGCGGACGCGCGGGGCTTGAAGACGTTTGCAGCCAAGGAAATTGAAAGCGCAGCACTGCTTGTGGATGTGCAAGTGTCCGGCATTACGTCTGAGCGCCTTGCCAAGGAAGTCCCGTCGGCAGCGAAGGTGATCCGCGAACTGAGTGCGGGCAACATGGACGCATCGTTCCACTACGAAGGCTCCATGCTTGATGGCAAGGGTCGCGTTGCGGTCAAGGCTGTTGGAGTTGAGTTGCGTGCAGATGCCGGCCTGACGCCACAATCACTCACGGTAGACGCCACTGTTTCTGCCGATGTGTCCCCGGCACTGTTGGCGGCCGCCGCAGAACTTCCTATGAAACTAGCCGCGGCAACGCATATTGATGCAAAGCTCGACAGTGTCACCATGCAGCGAACGGTCCCGTGGGAGTTTGCCGCGCCCGCCTCCGCTCATGCGGTGGTGCGGATTCCTGCCGTGGTGATGGCGGGGGTCCCCGGTGTGGCCTCCGATATTGGTTTGACCGACACGGTGCTCGATGCCAACGTGACGCTCGGTGCCAAGATGGCTGCGCGTGGAACACTCACTGCAAAGATTGCCGCACACAGTGGGAACAAGCGCGTGCCGCTCGCACCGCTCAGTGCACACTTTGCATGGACCGATGCTGGCGCAGCGCCCGCCTCGTGGACAGCCGATGCCGATTTGGATGGCATCAAAGTTGACGGCCTCGCCATGCTCATTGATATTGACGAAGCCATGCGCAAGGAAATTGGCGATGGCGCGCGTCTCTCTGTGAAGGGCGCCAGTATTGGCGCTGGTGGTGTCTCCTTTGAGGTGGAGTCGACGCTGCAACGACTGAAAGCAAATCTCAACGGACAATTGGTGGACGGGGTTCTCTCGCTTGCAAACAGTGCCGTTGATGTGACCATTCCTGCCTCAAGTGCCACGGAGATGCTCAATGCACTTTCGAGCAAGCCTGTCGAGGATGCGCCGGATGCGCCCAACGCAAAGAAGGATCCGCCGGCGTGGAAGCAGGTCAGTGCTATTGCCGTGGTCGCCACGATTACTAACTTTCGTATGCGCGTCGGAGGCGACGCTGCGACGCCGGTAGCTGCGAGCGCTCCAGTCCCAGCGCCAAGCTCGGGCGGTCCCCCTGCTGCCGCAACCGCACCGCGCGTGGTACTTCCTGCTGGATTTGCTGCGGTGGTCAAACTGGACATGAAGCCGGTGATGTTGGTGCCCACGAACGGCGAGCCGCTCACCATTGAGTCCGTGGCTATTGCGATCAATGCTCCGGGCTTAGAGAAACCCGCGGTTGTAAAGGTTGTCGCTGCCATTGCGGGAGCCGGTGGGCAGCGTGTGCCGATCGCTCTTGATGCAACGCTCACCGATTGGGCCGGCGCGGACGGCGCAGTACTGATGGATCGCATTCGCGTTGATGGAACGCTCAAGGCGGCGCGTGCGTCGACGCGCGTGGTTGGCGCAGTGCTCGGTATGGGCGCAGAACTTGAAGAGGCGGTCGGTCCGGAACTCAGTGTTGACGCATCAGTCGTTTCATCGGGTCCGGGTAGCGCCACCGGCGCGGCAACGGTCAGCAGCAAGTTTGTCAACATGAAGGCGCCGCAGGTGTCGTTGAAGAATGGTGTTGTGAGTGTGGTGGCGGCACAACCCGTGACGGTCGACTTCATTCCGTCCGAGCCGCTTCGGCACCGTTACTTGGCTGCGATCAACCCGGTATTCCGTGATGTCCGCCTTGCGGATGAGAAGAAGCCGATCGTGTTTACCGTGCAGGCGCTTTCCTACCCAATCGACGGGGATCGCGCGCGTCTGTCAGGTGATATGCGCCTGGTGGTTGGTGATGTCTTGCTTGACCCCAACGCTGACAACGACGTCCTGAATCTGCTGAAAGTGTTCCAAACCAAGGACAAGAAGCCGATCGACGGCGTCATTGATCCGTTGAACGTGGTCATTCGCGATGGTCAGCTCACCTACAAAGACTTTGAAGTGGGAATTGAGAAGCAGGGCAAGAGTTGGAAGACGCGTCTCATCTTTGATGGTGACATTGATCTCACCAAGAAGCCGCCGTTTGCTCGTTCGATCGCAGCCAACTATCCGCTTGGATCAGTGGCGCGCGAAGTAGTGAGCGTGCTCCCGAATGAAGATGGCGGAGGATCGGTGGCCAACCTCATCAATACCGCATCGCTCGGAATTGGCGACGCGCTGCAACTACGCATCAAGATGCGCGGCCCGCTTGGCGAGGTCAACGGGAAACCAGTCAAGCTTGAGCGCAAGGTCAAGGTGATCTTTGATGCGAAGTCGATGGGCGGCGGCGTCGGCAATGCCGTCGAGGGCATTGGTCAGAAGATCGGCGATCTTTTCGGTGGCAATAAGAACCCGAAGAAGGGCACTAAGAAATGACTTGATGTGCGCTGCCGAGCCCGCGTCGCGTCAGTGAATTACATCGGCTTGCCGTCGATGGTCAGGTCGTACATCTCCAAGAGCTTGGCCTTGTCAAAGATGAGTTCCTGGCGGCTCATACCGGTGATGTCGTACACGGGCGTGAGTTCAATGGCATCAACAGGGCATGCTTCTTCGCACATGCCGCAATAGATGCAGCGCAATTCATCAATGTCGAATTGCTTTGGATACTTCTCACGGTCGGGCCAGGGGCTCTCGTCCGCCACAATGTGGATGCAGTGCGCGGGGCACGCGGTTTGGCACATGAAGCACGCCACGCAGCGAACGCGCCCGTCTTCATCCTTATTCAGGCGATGCACGCCACGGAAGTACGGCTTGTAGATACCGCCGTCTTCAACGTCGCGTTGTTCGCGGCGCTGCTCCGGGTACTGCACAACCCACAACGTGTCCTTGTTGGCACCGTTGCGGCCCATGTTCTGGAAAGCGTGGCGCAGGGTGGTGCCCAAGCCCTTGAAGACGTTGACCACATAGAGGCTCTCGGTGCGGTTGAGCTTCTTAGGAGTGACGTCGAGAATTTCGTTGTCGCGGATGGACATGGAGGCGGGATTCTAGACACGCGCCGGGCGGAGTAGCCTTTGCAGCATGATGGATTCGAGTCGCGGCGCCGAGCGCGCTAAAGAACGCCGGGAAACCGGCATTGGGATGCGGATGGCCGGACTGGGTTTCCAAACCAGTTCCGAGGTGGCTGCCGGGGCGCTGCTCGGCTACCTCTTCGACTGGTGGCGGGGGCAAGGAACCATCGGGTTGGTGGTGGGCGGGGTATTGGGGATCGTGGTGGGGATGACCTCGCTGTTGCGGGGCGCCATGCGCATGAACCGTGAATTTGACGCTGCGGGGCGCGCGGAGGACAAGAAAGATGCCTGAGTTCAACCAGCCTCAGTCGCCCGGATCGGCGGCTCCCGCACCCGGAATGCAACGAACGCCCCCAAAAGAGCAGGAAATCCGGATCGCGCCTCGGCTACCGGTGATCGGCATTCTGATTGCCACGATCGCCTCCGCGGCAGCATCCGTGGCGGCAGCCCGGATTGCCGGAATCTCGTCAGAAGCGGTCCTTCCAGCTCTCCTTGGGGTGTTCGGAACAGGCTTTCTGACCCTTGGAACGGGGTTCATCTTCTATTCCCCACGGTTTCGGCCCGCAGGAGACTGCAGCACTCGTTGGATGGGAGCCACGGTGGCACGGTTTATGGCGATTCCCGTCCTCTGTGTTTCGATATACTTCTCCCTCCCCGAAGGCGGCCAGTTTGCCGTTTTAGCCACCGTCGGGTCCTACCTCGCGTGCCTGGCAGCCGAAACCGCATCGGTCGCTTGGACGGTTAACCGAAGCCTGAACGACGCCTCCACATGACCTTCATCCTTGCCTCCGGCACCGATCCCCTTGGGCACGTCATCGATAAGAACAGTGCGTTCACCGATCTGTTCGGATTTGATGTGCAGCTGAGTGTGGTCTCAGTGGTCGTCGGAGCGCTGATCGTTGTGGCGCTCCTGCTTCATTCCTCGCGCCGGATCAAGACTGGTCCGGAGTCGCAAGGTCACCAGCGCTATGTGACGAGCGGTCGCTTTGCGCAGGTTGTGGAAGTGCTGGTTGACGGCTTGTACACGCAGATGTTGGAGCCAGTGATGGGAGAGCGCTTGGCCAAGAAATGGCTGCCATTTCTGCTTTCGCTCTTCTTCTTTGTCCTGGTGTTGAACGTCATGGGCCTGGTGCCGGTGGCGGACCTTCAAGAGATTATTCACTCCTTCGGATCAAAGAATGAAGCAGGCGAGGGCGCTGCAGTTGCTGCAGCAGAGAAGCAGTCTCTGATCTGGTTTGGTGGAACAGCCACCGCCAGTCTTTCAGTGAATATTGGCTTAGCCCTGTGGGCATGCCTGGCTATTCAGTGGCAGTCGTTCCGCGAGCTCGGCATCAAGGGATGGCTGGAGCACTTGTGCGGCGGCGCCGATCTGGTGCGCAACAAGGGCCTGTGGTTTGTTGTTCCGATCATCTTCACTGTTGAAGTGCTGGGCTTGATCATCAAGCCTGCAGCGCTTGCAATTCGACTCTTTGCAAACATGGTTGGCGGCCACACGTTGATGGCCACACTGATGTTGTTTGGTGCGATGGCCGGCAGCTTGGGCATTGCTGCAGTCAGCGGAATTTCGCTGGTTGCTGGCGTAGCCGCTGTGGTCATCTCATTCCTCGAACTCTTCGTTGCCTTCCTGCAGGCGTTCGTCTTCATGTTCCTCACTGCGGTGTTCATCTCACAGATGTCACACGGCGAGGAGCATCATGACGAGGAGCACGGCCACGAAGATCACCACGGTTCCGTCAGCGCGGATTCTCATTCGCCGAAGGCTGCGCACTAGCACTGAACCAGGGCTGAACGCCCAACAATTTCTTCCCTTCCCGCCACGTGGACCGCGGAAGGCCATTCTCGATCGACGCGGTTCACGGCGTCAAACCAAACCTCGGAGCACACACATGAAGAACATCACCACCCTCGCCCTCATCGCCGCAGCTGCGGCAACCGCCTCAGTCTTCGCCGATGGCGCAGTTGCACCAGTCGCTGACTTCAAGGGCATGGGCGTCGGCATCGGCGCCGGCATCGTCGGCGGATGCGCAGTTCTCGGCGCTGGCATCGGCATCGGCAAGATCGGCACCTCGGCCAACGAGAGCACCGCTCGTCAGCCAGAAATGGGCGGCCGCATCTTCACCAACATGATTCTCACCGCCGCACTCGTCGAGGGCGTTGCCCTCTTCGCAGTGGTTGTTTCGCTGCTCGGCATCAACAAGTGATCCGCGCGGCTGATTGATCGGCCAAACACATTCGGGTTCCCGTCCTGAAAAGGGCGGGAATCCATTCACGAAGCCCGCACCCCGCGGGCGGAACCACGCTTGGAACCATATTTGGAGCCACCCATGAACGCTCTCCTGATTCTCGCCTCCGAAGGCGGCGCCAATCCGGTCTCCTTCCAGATCCTGCCAGCAGCCACAGCATTTGTGGTCTTCGGCGTGGTCTTCATCGCGCTTGCGTACTTCGTTTGGCCCACGGTCGCCAAGGGTCTTGATGACCGCAATGCGAAGATCGTTGGCGAAATCAAAGGTGCAGAAGAAGCCCGAGCCGCCGCCAAGGCTGCCCAGGCTGAATTTGAACGCAGCCTCGCCAACGCACGCGAGGAATCTGCCAACATGATCAAGCAGGCGCGTGCCGATGCGCAGCGCATTGCTGATGAACTCAAGGCGAAGAACGAGCAAGAGCTCGCCGAGCGAGTGGCCCGAGCCAACGCAGATATCGAAGCTGCTCGCAAGGCTGCTGTTGCTGATCTGCAAGCGCAGTCCGCGATGCTTGCCACCGAAATTGCCAGCAAGATCCTGCGCCGTCAGGTGAATGATCAAGACAACCAGCGCCTCGTGCAAGAGTCGCTTCAGGAACTCGGCTCCAGCCGACGCTGAGGAACGCACCATGGCCACCCAGATCGACGAAGTCGCAAAGGTCTACGCACGGTCACTGTTTGAGCTTGCTCGCGAGCTCGGCGGTAATCCCGGCGTGGCGGCAATGGGCGAAGAACTCCGTGAAGTGTGCGCGATTGTGCGCGCCGACCGCGGTGTGCTCGAGTTGTTCCGCTCACCGATCGTTGATCCTGGACAGCGCGGCGCATCACTGACGCGGATCTTTAAGGGACGAGTCACTGACACGTTCTTGAATTTCATCTTGGTGCTCAATCGCAAGGGCCGACTGGCTCAACTCCTCTCCATTGAGGATGCGTACGACGCCATGGAGCAGGACGCATTTGGACGCATCGAAGTTGATGTGTTCACTGTGTCTGGTTCGATTGATGCAGCCACGCAGGCGACCCTCGTCGACGATCTCACTCGTTCGCTCGGCAAGCAGCCAGTATTGCACTTCTACGCAGACCCAGCCATGATTGGTGGTTTGAAACTGCGCATCGGTGACCAATTGATTGACGGCTCCGTGGCCGCCCAATTGCGCCGCATGCGTTCCACGCTCCTCGACAAGGGCCTTGCCGGCCGCGACGCGGGCGCATTCCTCTCCTAAACAATTCACACTGCACTCAGCGCCTTGCGCGCACCAAGCCACGCTTCTTTCGAAAGGCACACTATGAAGATCAAGACCGACGAGATCACCTCTGTCATCAAGCAGGAAATTCAGAACTTCTCCTCCCAGCTGGAGATCTCCGAGGTTGGCCAAGTGGTCGAAGTGGGCGACGGTATTGCCCGCGTCTACGGACTTGGCAAGGTCATGTCTGGTGAGCTCTTGGAGTTCCAGACCCAGAGTGGCAAGTCAGTCACCGGTCTCACCATGAACCTTGAGACCGAGACCGTTGGCGCCGTGCTGTTCGGCGACACGGACCTGATTCGCGAAGGCGACACCGTGAAGGCCACCGGTCGCATCTTGGAAGTGCCAGTCGGTCCAGAGTTGCTCGGACGCGTGGTTGATCCGCTCGGCGTTGCAGTCGACGGCGGTCCGGCGATCCGCACCTCCCAGACCCGCAAGGTTGACATTGTTGCGCCCGGCATTGCCGCCCGTCAGCCCGTCAAGGAGCCGCTCCAGTTCGGAATCAAGGCGATTGACAGCATGATTCCCGTGGGTCGTGGTCAGCGCGAGCTGGTCATCGGCGACCGCAAGACTGGCAAGACCGCTGTTTGCCTTGACTGCATCATCAACCAGAAGCAGTACTGGGGCACCCCGGAAGCCGTGGTCTGCATTTACGTTGCCATCGGTCAGAAGGATTCCACGGTAGCGAGCGTTGTTGAAATGCTCCGCAAGAACGGCGCGATGGATTACACCATCGTCGTCAACGCTGGTAGTTCCGCTCCTGCTCCGCTGCAGTACATCGCTCCGTATTCGGGATGCGCCATGGGCGAGTACTTCATGTGGCAGGGCAAGGAAGGCAAGAATCCGAAGCACGTGCTGATCGTCTACGACGATTTGTCGAAGCAGGCCGTTGCGTACCGCGAGCTTTCGCTCCTTCTCCGCCGTCCGCCAGGACGCGAGGCGTACCCAGGCGACGTCTTCTATCTGCATAGCCGCTTGCTTGAGCGTGCAACCAAGCTTTCCGACGCCAACGGAGGTGGTTCGCTGACTGCTCTGCCAATCATTGAGACGCAGGAAGGCGACGTGTCTGCGTACATCCCAACCAACGTGATCTCCATCACTGACGGGCAGATCTACCTGCAGCCTGAGTTGTTCTCGGCAGGTGTTCGTCCCGCCGTGAACGTGGGTATTTCGGTGAGCCGCGTCGGTGGTAATGCGCAGATCAAGGCGATGAAGGAAGTCGCCGGTTCGCTGCGTCTTGACCTGGCCGCGTACCGCGAGTTGGAAGCCTTTGCTCAGCTCGGAACGGAACTCGACGTCTCTTCGCAGCGCCAGCTTGACCGCGGCGCGCGCATGGTTGAACTCTTGAAGCAGACGCAGTTCACGCCGTTCACGGTCATCGACCAGTGCATTTCACTGTTCGCTGCGTCGCGTGGCTATCTCGATGATGTGGCCCTCACCAAGGTCAATGCCTTCGAGAAGGGACTTCAGGAATACTTCCATGGTCCAGCTAAGCCGCTTCGTGATCAGCTCACTGAGAAGAAGTCCTTCAAGGGACTTGAGGATCAGTTCGGCGCGGCGGTCAAGACGTTCAAGTCCACCTTTAAGTGACCTGACGTTTCATTGCATCAATCACACAGCGCTCGGCTCTGCCGGGCGCTGTTGTTTTTGCGGGGCAGCACGTGAGGCTTCGCGCACGCTGTAAAAGAGAAACCGACCGGGGCTGCCCACACTTCTCGGGCAGCACACCGGTCATTGTCCCTTCCACATCCTCCCGTCACCTTAACGGTGCCGCGGGCGGTGCGGCGAGTGATTCGTGTTCCGTGCACGGACGCCGACCGGAATCGGTCGTGGTTGCAGGTGGCCTCCAGAAGTTTCGTTTCGACTGAACTTGTGGTTCAAGTGCGTGGCGATTTGTTGGAAGATGTGCCAGATACTGCGCATGTTGCCTCCGTGTAGGAACAGAAGAAGGATGGAATGCGGCAAGGCAGTCTGCAAGCGATGCAATGCAAATCGCGCACGATTTTTCGTGCGCGATTGCCGTTTATGCAGGCTGTATGCGTGAAATGCGGGGCAGGGCGCTGGGCGGCGAGGTTGATTCGCCGGTCCGTAACGCCTGCTATTCCCCGATGTCCTCAGCCCAAAGATCGGGCTTCTCACGTTGCAGGCGCTCCATCAGTGCAATGCAGCGCGCGTCATCGAGCACGGTGAGTTCAATGCCATTGGCCCGCATCCATGTTTCCGCGCCCATGAAGGTTCGGTGTTCACCGATGACCACGCGCGGGACTTTGAAGAGGATGGCAGTACCAGAGCACATCGGACAGGGGCTCAGCGTGCTCACGAGCGTCAGGTGGCGCCAATCGCGGCGCCGGCCAGCGTTGCGGATGCAACTGACTTCGGCGTGTGCCGTTGGGTCACCGGATTGCACGCGCATGTTGTGACCAGCAGCAACCACATTGCCGGACGCATCGAGCATTGAGCTGCCGATGGGAATTCCACCTTCACTCCAACTCTTCTCGGCTTGTGCGATCGCGGCATCCAGACCGCGGCGAATCACTTCTGGGCTGAGCGGGGCGATACTCATTCGTCTTCATCCTTTTTAGTGTCATCGTCGAACGAATCTTGGAATGCATCGCTTTCCTGATCGACCTTATCCGCGAGTCGGCGATCGCTGTCGGTGAGTTCATTGCCACCTTCGGCTTCGATCGCCTTCATGCGATACCACTCTTCCATGGTGATCAGCACTTCACGCGGGCTTGCACCCTTGGACTCGCCCAGGATGCCGGCTTCAGCCATCTGGTCCACCAGTCGACTTGAGCGGCCGTAGCCGATCGACATCTTGCGCTGCAACATGCTGACGCTGCCGCGGTTGGTTTCGATCATGATTTCAACGGCACGATCAAAGAGCGGGTCGCGCTCGCCGCTGGAGTTGGAATTGCCGCCTTCGCCGCCGGCTTCGCAGGAGCCGCCTGGACCCTTGATGGCCACCAGCGTGCGCTCGAAGTTTGGCGTTGCCACGGTGCGGAGATGCTCGGTGACTCGCGCCGTCTCATCGGTATCAATGAATGTTCCTTGGGCGCGGGAGAGTTCGCTGGCGCCGTTCGGGCGCACCAGCATGTCGCCTTGGCCAAGGAGCAGTTCGCCGCCCTTGCCATCAAGCACGATGCGGCTGTTGGTGACACTGCCCACCTTGAAGCAAACCTTGCACGGCATGTTCGCTTTGATGAGTCCAGTGACCACCTCGGCGCGCGGGTCCTGAGTGGCGAGTACCAGATGCATTCCCACCGCTCGAGCCTTCTGCGCAATGCGGATGATCGACTGCTCCACCTCGCGGTGCTGCATCATCAAGTCCGCGAGTTCATCAATGACGAACACCATGTACGGCAGCTTCTTGGGAACGCGTGCCCATTCCGCGTCGCTCTCCGGCTTCATCCGGATGCGCAGTTCGTCTTCGCCAAGCTCGTTGTAGCCCTTGATGTTCTGCACGCGGGCGTTCTTCAAGAGCTGGTAGCGCTCTTCCATTTTGCGGACTGCCCACTCAACGATTCCGGCAGCCTTGGTCATGTCGGTGACTACCGGCACCATCAGGTGAGGGATCTCGCTGAACTGCGCCATCTCCACCATCTTTGGATCGACCAAGCAGAGTTGCAGTTCATCTGGTCGCTTGGTGTAGAGCCAACTCATGATGATGGTGTTCATGCACACGCTCTTGCCACTGCCGGTGGTGCCAGCGATCAGCATGTGCGGCTGCTTGGTGAGGTCCAAGACCAGCGGCTCGCCAGCGGCGTCCTTGCCCAGGAACATTGGCAGACCCATGCCGGTAGCGGCTGGGCCACTCATCAGTTCCTTCAAGCGCACTTGCTCGCGCTTTGGATTCGGCACTTCAATCCCGACCGCACCACTACCGACCAGGTTGTTGATGATGCGAATGTTCGGGGCCTTCAACTTACGTGCCAGGTCATCGGCGACGGGCTGCAGGCGTGCGGCACGGGTGCCTTCAGCAAGTTCCACGTGGTACAGCGTGACCACTGGACCGCTTTCGATCTGCTTGACCTCGCCTTCAATGTCATATTCGCGTAGGGCAGCGGTGAGCTTGGTGGCCTGCTCGCGAACAAACGTTTCCATCTCGGTAGAGAAGTTGCCGGTTGGCTCATCAAGGAGATCAATGCCCGGGAATTGGTAACCCTTGTAGTCCACGGTGCGCGGGATGTCTTCATCGCGCATGGCGGTCTTGGTGGGGACCTTGGCGATCCGCACCGGCAGCTTGGAAATCTTGGCTTTTAGCTCGGCATCGGACTGGACGGTACGAACTGGAACGGCAGCAGCGGTGTCAATGGCGTCGTCGTCCTCTTCCTCTTCCTCGTCTTCGTCTTCATCCTCATCGTCGTCCTCGTCCTCGTCTTCGTCCTCGTCCTCGTCCTCGTCCTCATCCTCATCCTCATCCTCATCCTCGTCTTCATCCTCATCACGCTTCGCGTCGGACGGATCGAGCACTTGAACGTTGTCTGCGGAATCTTCGTCTTCCTCCAGTACTGCACTACTGGCGCGGGCACCGGCGCGGCGCAGGGCAGGGGAGGTGTTGATCGCTCCACCCGCGAGTGCTGGCGTGGCGCGATGCTTGCCGGTGAGTGATGCAAACAAGCCGGCCCAGTCGTACTGCCAGATCGGCTCTAAGAACGAGAGCCCGCGCATGACTGCACCGGGGATTCGGAACACCACTTCTTCAGCAGCAACCACTGCGCCGATGGCTGTGGCGCAAAGCAGGATGAGGCTTACTACGAATGGACTGAAGCGAGCAGCGAGTTGTGCCGCAGCCCACTGCGGAATCAGTCCCGCTTCCACGCCGGCCACTGGCCCAAGGCGTGGGAACCACAACGCA
>Ga0247833_1005264_pt1 | contig 15210 bp, 12 predicted proteins | sample LaCruzMarch2015__7_FD_187117 | JGI IMG/M metagenome (GOLD analysis project Ga0247833, IMG submission 187117) | Freshwater microbial communities from meromictic Lake La Cruz, Castile-La Mancha, Spain - LaCruzMarch2015_8m | ecosystem: Environmental > Aquatic > Freshwater > Lake | place: Spain...
CGTTGTTTGTGTGGGGTGGTGTGTTGTTACTTGAAATAGGGGGAGAGAGGGGGAAGCGGAGCTTGGGAGGGGGGGAGAGGGGGAAGGGATGGAGAGAAATTTTTCTCGTTTATTAATTTGATATATATTTGTCATAACACTCACACATTGATGTACATACTTCAAAAAACCCACTGACCCCCCCCCCAAACCTTATCAGACATATATGGCAGGACAGCCCGTGTACGGTGGTGTGAATGACCCGCGTTTGGGTGATATACATGATAAGTCGGATCCTGGATACTTTGGTCATATCGAACTAGCCCGGCCCGTCTATCATTATGGGTTCTTGGATATTATACTCAAGGCATTACGCTGCGCTTGCTTCCATTGCAGCCGTATTACATTGGAGGAGACCGACTTTCGTTTCCGGAAGGCCAAGTGTATAAAAAATCGCAAACGTCGATTGATTGCCATGCATGAACTAATCCGTCCGAAACGTAAGTGTGATCATTGTAACGGTGTGCAGCCAAAGTATACTAGGGTTGGGCTGCACGTTGAAATTGAATATGCCGATGAGATGGAACGTATGCCTGGTAGTAGTGGGGATAAGAAACAATTCTTAAGTGCACAAAAGGCTGTTGAAATCTTGTAAGTTACCATGCACCGCGATCTTGAAAGAAATGACATGTGTATGATTGATTCATTCATTTGTTCCTTAACTATTGTTGTTGTTTCATGATTACGCCCCCATAATCATGACAGCAAAAAGATGAGAGATGACGAGATAAAAGCACTAGGACTTGATGTAACCTGGGCTCGTCCTGAATGGATGTGTATCTCCGTATTCCCGGTACCACCACTACACGTCCGACCATCAGTCGTGATGGGGGGCGGGGCCAACTCGTCCGAGGACGATTTGACACATCAGCTTGTGAATATTGTCAAATCGAACATTGCGCTTAAAACTGCTATCAAAAATGGCGAGCCTAATATTATTGTCGAGCAGTTCGAACAGGCCCTACAACACAATTGTGCAGCATTTATTAATAATGAAATGCGCGGTATGCCACAGGTCACACAGCGGAGTGGTCGGGCACTCAAGACATTAAGTCAACGACTTAAGGCCAAGGAGGGACGGATACGTGGTAATCTAATGGGTAAACGTGTTGACTTCTCAGCACGCACAGTTATTACGGCAGACCCGATCCTAGGCGTACATCAGGTGGGTGTACCACGAAGTATTGCCATGAATCTAACAGTCCCCACACGTGTCACGCCGTTTAACATACAAGAGCTAAGTGCACTTGTGGCCAACGGCCCGACGGAGCATCCAGGTGCCAAGCATATCATCCGTAGTGACGGGTTGCGTATTGACTTACGGTACGTGAAGAATAAAAGTGATTTGCTATTGGCGAATGGATGGATCGTGGAACGCCATCTTAGGGATGGAGATATTGTGCTATTCAATCGTCAACCAAGTTTACACAAAATGTCCATCATGGGCCACAAGGCAAAGGTATTGGATTGGAGTACCTTCCGATTAAATTTGAGTTGTACAGCACCGTACAATGCCGATTTCGATGGCGATGAAATGAACTTACATGTACCGCAAAGTCTACCCGCTCGTGCTGAGGCTGAGCTAATGATGCACAGTCCTCTTGTTATTGTGAGTGGTCAGTCGAATCGTCCAGTCATGGGTATTGTCCAGGATTCCTTGATTGCTGTACAAAAGATGACGAAGCGTGATGTCTTCATAAAGAAGGATCTATTGATGAATATACTAATGTGGGTGGATGATTGGGATGGTCGTATTCCCCTACCAGCTATATACAAACCAGAGGAGTTGTGGACGGGGAAGCAAATTATGACGCTTATCTTGCCGAAGATTAACCTTACAGGCACTGCTAGCAACGGTGGACCAGGAGATAACACCTTTAACGCCTATGATGATAAAGTGAGGGTTATGGAGGGTGAATTGATTGAAGGTACGATTGATAAGAAGACTATTGGCTCTGGTATGGGCGGACTCATTCACACTGCCTGGCTAGACGTAGGCCACGAAGAGACGGCTCGTTTCATGAATCAAGTCCAAGTCGTGACCAACTACTGGGTTCTACAGAGTAGCTTCAGTATAGGAGTTTGTGATGCAATTGCTGACGTTGGCACAATGGAGCAAATTGCAAGCACTATTAATAAAGCCAAGCTTAATGTGCATGATCTTGTTCGTAAAGGACAGCGTGGAGAGTTAGAGACTCAGCCGGGAAGAACAATGATTGAATCATTTGAACAGCTGGTCAACCGTGTCCTTAATACTGCTCGTGATCATGCCGGTAAGTCAGCACAAGCAAGTCTAACGGAAAAGAACAGTGTCAAGGCCATGGTAACTGCTGGATCCAAGGGATCATTTATCAACATTTCCCAGATTATTGCTTGCGTAGGACAGCAGAACGTTGAAGGAAGTCGAATCCCGTACGGCTTTAAGCGTAGGACGTTGCCACACTTTTCGAAGGACGACTTGGGTCCGGAGTCTCGAGGCTTTGTTGAGAACTCGTATCTGAGCGGTTTGACTCCGCAAGAATTTTTCTTCCATGCCATGGGTGGTCGAGAGGGTTTGATTGATACGGCATGTAAGACTGCAGAGACAGGATACATCCAGCGTCGTCTTGTGAAGGCTATGGAGACTGTCATGGCAAGGTATGATGGCACCTTACGTACATCAGGTGGACAAATTGTTCAATTTTTATATGGAGAAGATGGCATGGATGCAGTTTGGATTGAACGTCAATCTTTTGAATCTCTGAGGTTGAACAAACGGAAGTTAGAAGAGCGTTATCTCCTCCAAACTGACGACCCTGACTTTGGTTATGATGATCAAGGTATTCCTTTCCTTGAAGCTGAAGTAATCGAAGACTGTCGTCACAATCCTGAAGTACAGCAGATGCTGGATCGTGAGATTGAGTACCTCAAGGAAGATCAACGAATCCTTCGTATTGTCATGGCCAATCGTGAAGCTGGCAGAGAAGACGACCAGAACTCTTACGCACCAGGAAATGTGAAACGTGTCATTCACAATGCTCTTCGTCAGTTTCAGATTGACAAGGGATTGCCCTCTGACTTGCATCCCAAGGTAGTGATAGAGAAAATTGATGCTCTACTGCGTCGTCTTGTGGTAGTTGTGGGGGATGACAAATTGAGCGTTGAAGCGCAGAGCAACGCTACGACGCTGTATCGTATACTTATTCGAAGCTATCTTGCCAGCAAGCGCGTGTTGAAGGATTACCGTTTAAGTGAAGCAGCATTGAATTGGGTCCTTGGTGAGATTGAAACACGCTTTCATCATGCCAAGGTCAGCCCAGGTGAAATGGCAGGAGTTCTTGCAGCACAAAGTATTGGGGAGCCCGCTACACAAATGACACTGAACACCTTCCATTATGCCGGTGTGTCCGCGAAGAACGCTACCTTGGGAGTTCCGCGATTGAAGGAAATCATCAACGTGGCCAAGACTGTCAAAACGCCAGGGTTGACAATATATTTACAGAATCATGTTAGTGGTGATGCCGATGTTGCCAAGGTAGTGCACTCCATGATCGAGCACACCGTTCTTCGGAATGTGACGAAACTGACAGAAATTTACTACGATCCGGATCCACTAAATACGATAGTATCGAAGGACCGCGAGTTTGTGAAAGAATACTATGAGCTTGGGGAGGAGACAGAAGACGATCTTCGCCGTCTCTCTCCGTGGGTACTTCGTATTGAATTGAATCAAATTGTCATGGTTGACAAGAAAATTAAGATGAAAGAAATCCAAGCAGAGATTGCGAACGAGTACGGCAGTGATCTGAATGTACTTGTATCTAACGACAACGCCGATGATCTAGTGGTGCGTATCCGAATTGTGAATGATGTTCCCATGATTCATGGAGTGGATGAAAATGGCAACACAATGATCGAGGACGTCGATATGGGCCAAGAGGATGACGTATTTTTGAAGCGGCTTGAAAAGAATATGTTACAGTCTCTCCGTCTTCGTGGAGTTGAAGATGTCAAGAAGGTCTTTATGCGTGAAGAAAAGAGGACAATTTGGGATGATGAAAAGGGGTTCGACCGCGTTGTTGAGTGGGTCCTCGAAACAGATGGGACTAATCTCATGTCTGTGCTCGGTGTTAATTATGTGGATGCTACTAGAACTATATCGAATGATATCGTAGAAGTATTCACTGTTCTGGGCATTGAGGGAGTCCGTGCTGCTATTCTAAGTGAGCTCAGAAATGTTATCTCATTTGACGGTTCGTACGTCAATTACCGGCACCTCGCGTGTCTAGTGGATGTCATGACGATGCACGGCCACCTTATGGCAGTCGATCGCCACGGAATTAATCGTGTTGAATCTGGGCCACTACTAAGATGCTCCTTTGAGGAAACAGTTGATATGTTGAATGATGCTGCAGTCTATGCCGAGGAAGAAGTGCTTCGCGGTGTTACTGAAAATATTATGATGGGACAGCTCGCTAGAGTTGGAACGGGTGATATGGACCTGTTACTCGATGAGAATAAGGTCATCCGGGACGCTGTTGAAGTGGTTGTTGACGGATTTGAAGGTGACAAAGATCTAGGACTCGCTGGAGGTATTGGTTTGCCTACACCCTATGCCTCGACTCCTTTCGCGTCCAGTCCAACCATGAATGGTCAGGTAGAAATGTCTCCGTTCTCAAACGCAGCGGGTGGCTTCAGTCCTATGGTCGGCGGCTTCTCACCCGCTTATTCACCTGCTGGCGGCAGTTTCGCCAGTGGAAGTTACAATGGACACAGCGATTACGGAAGTTCCAGTCCGGTTTACAGTCCAACCTCGCCGAACTATTCACCTACCTCACCAGCATACAGTCCCACGAGTCCTGCCTACAGTCCAACAAGTCCGGCTTACTCGCCAACCTCTCCAGCTTACAGCCCCACGAGCCCGGCATACAGTCCCACGAGTCCGGCATATAGTCCTACCTCACCCGCATACAGTCCAACAAGTCCAGCTTACAGTCCAACGTCACCGGCATATTCGCCTACCTCGCCAGCTTACAGTCCAACGAGCCCCGCCTACTCTCCCACCAGCCCTGCCTACAGTCCCACCTCACCCGCATACAGTCCAACAAGTCCTGCTTACAGTCCCACGAGTCCTGCCTATAGCCCCACCTCACCGGCTTACTCGCCAACTTCTCCAGCTTACAGTCCAACGAGTCCAGCCTACAGTCCTACGAGTCCGGCATATAGTCCCACCTCACCCGCATACAGCCCAACAAGTCCTGCGTACAGCCCCACATCGCCAGCATATTCGCCTACCTCGCCAGCTTATAGTCCAACAAGTCCTGCGTACTCGCCGGCGCCCGAGAAGGAGGATTGATAATTATTTAAAGCCTACTACATTGATATTGGGGGTATTATTGGATAAAGAATGGATCAGTTGCTGTCACGATGATCCATTATTGCATGATAGTTTTGTGTTGGATACTATAGTGTGGTTTGTTGGGTATATTTCCTTCTCTAGATTAAAAATAGGGTCACTAAAAACAACTTATCTCCTTTTGTCTTTCTTTCCCCTGACGCCCTTATCATTCTTTGTCTTTTTCATTTCTTTCGTTGATGATGATTCGACCTGTTGTCCCTTAAGACTCTCGGCCTGTTTCAGCCTTTGCATCCCCTTCTTGTACATAATTATCTCTCGTCTCTTCGCTTCATCGGGTCGTTCCTTCTTCTTATTCACTGTCGACTTTGATCCATGTTCCTTACGTTGGTAGTAATCTATAGCATCTGTATCACCGATAACAGTTCCTCCCCCACCACCATCTGCAATACCACCACCACTGCCTCTGCCAATAACAAAGTCACAATTATCATCCTCCTCCATTATCGTAAGACGCATTTGCTTCTTTTTCACTCTACGCCTTCCCTGTCCAAACGAGCTCTCGTGTCCCTCTCCCACAACATCCAACATTTTTGACAGATCTCCTGTCGAATGTGCGTGCTTCATCGTTTTTGTGCCAGGAGATATACTGCCATCATCATCGACAACTACTAATTTCGGTTTGATCCTAATACGTAAATGATGATTCCGTCGATTCGGATCAAGTAACTTGGCCTCAGTCATTGCCTTATCCTTACCAAACTCACCTTCGTCACTACTATTGATACGTTGCCGTGCAAGTAGTACCTCTTTGAATGTTGGGCCTGATGCAGTAGAACCCCAAGCGACACTGGCAGCAGACGAGGGGTGTGGTAGTAACGTAGACGTCAAGCTCCAGCAGCTAGACGTATTAATTGATGGAGGTGCAATTTCGGAGTAATCATCATCCTCCTCCACTCCAACTTTGGTAAATTCATCTTCTTCCTCCTCATTCATTGCTTTGGTGGAAAGGACCTCGAATGATTCATTATTATTATAATCTCCTCCTCCATGTTCAACAAGTTCAGCATCTTCTTCCTCACTTGTTTCTTCATCCTCACTGTCGTCGGATATATCATCAATAACAATATCATGATCATCATCACATATTAGTAAATCCGGTGTGGAAGAGCATTTACGTAACAATGATGTTCGTCGCTTTGGGAAGAGTGATGCACCAGCTGTCGTCATGAAGCCCCGTATCGGACCACTTGCAGCACGATGAAAGAATGTTGTATTAGTAGCAGCTTTTATTTCGTCGCCACCACCGCCCACAGTATAACTTCTTGGACGTTGCCCTTCAACTACTCTATTACTATTATTGGAATCACCGGTATTGTGACGGACGAAGGCAAGAGGTATTGGAGTTGTTGCAGTAGTATTCATGCCTATAGTCTCATTTGCAACATCAGGAAAGATGAATGATGCATAATCAATAATGGAAGAAGTTATTGTTGTTGCCACTTGTTGGTCTACATTAACAATATCATCATCATCATCATCTACAAGCATTTCCCATTCAGGATTATTATTCGGATCATCCGACTCACCACATGATATTTCTGTACGAGGGGCAAACGATGTACTGCTTCCCACTAGCGCTGGCCAAGAAGATAGGTCCTCGATAGTCATTATTGATTTTTTTTTGACGATGTTATGTGAAGTTCTTCCTGATGGTGTGACGTTTATGACGTGGCTCAGGGTGGCGTCATGATGTATGATATCATTTCGCTTTGTTCTGTTCGTTGAATCTGCTTGGTTTTTCCAAAACCCCTGCTTAGAGAGCTCAAACGTTCTTTCGGCTCAAGGGCGCATGCATACCAATTTCTCTTCACATTGCAATGGCGAAGAAGTACATTGTGATAGGCGCCGGTTGGTTCGGTATCCGTGCCGTCCAGGCAATCGAGTCAATTTCAAGTGATTCAGAAATCATTGTTTTGCAAGTTGGGACCAAGTGAGATCTACGTGTGGTTTGATTTGTCCATAAATGTTTGCTTTCTAAATTTTCATCGATGTGATTTCTACACCATTATTTGTATTCATCGTACCTAGGGATCATATTGACTTTAATCAGATCAATCCTCGTCTAGCAGTAGAGCCCACTCTATTAGACTTGGCATATCAGCCACTAAGCAAGGCATGGAAACGAGCTCAGCTACGACATATTCGACAAGTCAAACACGTTGCCTCGGGGGAAGTTGTTATTATTGACAATGACGGAGTTGAGAAAACTCTTGAAACAGATGGAATCGTTGTCGCGACGGGTGCAGCATATACTTCCACATTAATGACAGACAGTCAAGGTAGGAGTAAGGAAGAACGACGGGAGCAATTCTTGGCCTTTCGTGATGCTGTGCTTAACTCAAAGGCAGGTGTAGTCGTAATTGGAGGGGGGGTTACTGGTACTGAATTGATTGCCGAGATTGCGACAGACTTTACTAATATCAAATGTACTCTTGTGAATAAGCCTGAGCTATTATTGCGTGAGTGCTTATCTTTGTCCATGCTTGTATTCCTTGTCTTCAATTCAATTTTGATCGACTGATATCTGAATCACAACATCGCTCACATTTTCATTATCTCAGGAGGATCATCCAAGCGATCATCGATGCACAACATTGTTATGAAGCAATTGACTAAGTTGGGTGTTAATGTTATCACTGATGATTCCATTGAAGGCGTGACCGAGGATTATATTGGGGAACCCAAAACATTCACGACCAAGAAAGGTGTCAGCATTGAAGCAGATATAGTTATTTTGTGTACTGGTGGACGTCCAAATGTGCCTTTTGCATCCGATGATGCCATTGATGAAAAGACGAAAGGTCTTGTCGTTAACGGAGCCATGCTTTGTGAGAATCTTGGTCGTGATCCAACAAAGCCTGTTTGGGCGGTTGGTGATTGTACACAGTACAACGGACATGGTAAGTATGCCGATGTCCAGATTCCAGCCATGTCTGCTTCCATTAAACACTTTCAAAAGACTGGTTCGATAAAGGGCGGCCCAACTTTGTACAAACACAAGATATCCGAGGAGTGCTTGAGCCTTGTCTCTGTTGGACGTCGTGGTGGTGCGAGCAGTGTTCCATTTCCTAATATGTGGTTAGGGAAAGCACTCAAAAGTAAAGACCTTGGACTCAAATATATTTATAATAATCAATTCAGGATGAAGGTGTAAACAGTTGTACAGGAATGAGTGAATGATATTAACTGTATAGGTTGATAAATAGGTACACAAGATAAAATTCAATTATAGTCAAGATAAGAAAGTCAACAAGTCATCTCATACACGTGCGCAAGGTGGAATCGAACCACTGGGCCGCTAAGCCCCTACAGGTTTGAAGCCTGCACCCACCACCAGGCAGGGTCATGCACACTGTCAAATTCGGGCAATCCACCACACAAGGTTCACTGCGATGGTATCTACAAATAAAAAGGTATCAGACTCTATGCAAAGTAGTCGAACGGTCAACAGGAGAGGAGATAAGTCACTATGGACAAAGTCTCACACTCCCTCACGCATTTTATGATTCATATCATGATGATATTTGATATTTCATTAATCTACAATATAAATCAAAAAAATTAACGCATGCTGTGCGGGTAAACCGATCCATCAAGAGACAACCAATTCCTCTAACGCTTGAGACTTGCAGCCTTCTTCGCCTCCTCGGCTGCCACCGCCTTGGCACGCTTATCAAGCTTCGCTTGAGTCTTGAGGCCCATAATTCCACCACCCCATTTGCGAACAAGTCCCGAATTCTTGTTATACTTTTCCATACCCAAATCTTGAAAGATCTTTAGTTGTGCCTCATCTTCCTTGTTCACAGATGTGAGTGCCACGACTGCCGCAGTCTTTTGATGAACGAGGGTGCCAAGACGTGCCTTATCCTTGACAATCATAAATGGGACCTCCATCTTGCGGCATAATGCTGGGAGCCAAAGCACTAGCTCGATGGGGTCAACATCACAAGCGATGAGTACAAGACTAGCCTTCTTCTCTTCTACCAGAGTAGTAACATGCTTCAAACCAAACTTGAGTTGATTTGGTACATTAGCAGTCTTATTCTCCTTGGTACCCTTGACGGCACTTGCGGCAGTCTCCTTCTGTCGTTGTTTCTTCGCAGCGGTCGTCTCCGGACGGTACTTATCACAAAGCTTGAAGACGTTACTTGCCTCATTCTTACCAATCGACTTGGTAAACTGGTTGATGGCGGGTGGGACCTTAAGACGTTGGTAGAGCACCGCACGTTGACGTTGAATGCGGACATACTTAGGCCAGCGAACGAACCGGCTGAGGTCACGTCCGACAGGGCGGATGGCTCCGCCAACGTTGTACGAGCGAGGACGAGAGGGGAAGAGAGGGTCTGCCTTCGAGGCCTTGGCAGGACTGGCCTTGCCGCTTGCCTTTCCGCCTTTGGTGGGTTTCGCCTTCGGTGCCATGTTGTGAGGTGAGAGGAGTGTGAGTGTGTGTGTATTGTGTGAGGTTTAGTAGAGCGGTAAGATTCGAGATATTTATGTACAATTTAACCACTGAGTCAATAACAACTAAAACTTCTACCTATGTAAGGATTAACTGCAAGGCCACGTTTGCACAATGAGGCAATGCTACTGATATAGAAGTCTTTGTCTATAAAAGAGCTAGAGAAGGGAGAGACCCTCTTGATGTGGTCCACGTCCTGGTTGATTCCTCTGTCACGCTGATTCCCAATAGTGCATTTTAAGCTCGCAGCTCGCAAGAAGTTTGCTGAAGTGGAGCTGTGTGGAGGCCTAGTTGAAATCACGGATTTTTCATTTGGTTGGTACATATATTCAATTAAAAAGATCACAATACCCCACTCACTCAGAAGAATTTGTGATCACGCCTTTTGTGACTCTCTTTGATGTCCTGTTTGTCTACATGATGGCATTGAAAGCATTGCTGGAAGAGAGAGAAGCATTCCGTTATTGCATCTTCGCCAACTTTTGAATTCCACCCCTCATCACTGTGAATCCAGAAGGCATATTGAAAAAACATGCAAATCCATGTTCTCTCTAGAAATTCCCAAAGTTGTAAAGGAGATTGAAAGGGGTGCATTCTCATCTTGCCTCTGTCAACGAAATGTGGCCTTTCCTCTTTCCTCCCACTCCCACCTCCCAATGCTGATTACTTTGATGACTCCGTATTTTTTGTAAAAGAGATTGGCACACTGTCGGACCTTCAGCTGCTGTTTTGTTCAGAATCAGAAATGATTTGTGAGTTGTAGCATCGATTTGATGGTCTGCGGATACATGGCATTGTCTACAACCAGTCGTATTATCAGGGTGTGCTACAGATCCTTATTAATGCAATAAACAGAACATCGAGAAGCAATGTGGATCTGACGGGCAATGAACAAGATTGTCTTGGTATGACTCCACTTCATATTTTGGCGTGCTCCTCCGTTCATGATCTTGAGGTGTACCACCCAATAGTTGAGAAGTACCTGGCAAATCTAATTACCGAAGATATGGGGAGCGCTTACATTGCTCTATGCATTTTGGGGGGCTACACCTAGTGAGATTATACAATTCCTTCTTGAGAGCTATCTTTTTCATCTGGACTAACATGGTGGAGACAATTGGGAGGACAAATACACCAAAGGAAAGAATTGAGAATCTACTACGCGCAAAACAGATGCACTTTCCTGACCAGCTAATCGATTGGGGATTGGGGATATTTGCTTGAAGAGTTTTCATCAGATTTACAGTACTCATTTGGTGGACTACTCTTTCTAGAAAGAATGCAATTTCTCTTCAAGTGTGGCATGTCAGAGCAAGTGAAGGCCCTTGCCTTTCAAGGTTGGCGTGATTGTATCACGACCATGTGGTAAATATGATTGACACTGCCGATTTCAAAGGGGATGGTAACTGTGTGATTCGTGCAAAATTTGTTCATTTTGAAGACAAATATCTGAAGCTGAAGGATATCACAACAATATTAGATGAGGATGAATGAAAATATTCCCCAGGAGAAAGCAACTCAACGCAAGACAAAAATCAACATTGATGAATTAGATCATATTCGTTGGCAATCCTGCCTCATTTCCTGTGGATCTAATGTTGTCATAGGACATGTGATGCCGTATCTTATCTCTGCAGAAGATTAAAATTCCAATTATTGTAAGGTAAAGAATAATGATCAGAATCACCCATCGGAAGGACCTTGTTCTATTCATAAGAGCAAAAGTAAGAAGGAGAGCACTCAAAGGGTAATCTTAAATTCTTAAACTAATAATAAACATTTACTTTTCCTAACAATTTTACAGGTATTTATAACAAGAGTTCCCCCCCCCCATCCCCCTAATTCTCCAATTGGATGCTCATGACAACAAGAGTCAGCGTTGAGTTTTAGAAATAATTATCGTACCACCATCATCCATACTACTATTATTATCAATTAGTAGTTTGGGTGGTGCCACGTATCCATCCATTAATTCAAATTCATTTACATAGTACAACGAATCATCGTCGTCGTTGGTAGATGAAGAAGTTGAATTACTCGGTTTGTAATCATTCAAATATTCCACATAATGTGAACATGGATGTGAGGCAATTGCCAATGGCATTAATGCATACGATGCTGCTTCCCAACCAAATGGCACACCTAAATACCCATCATCCTCATTACCATAATGATCATAATAGGCACGTATACTCCCCCCCACTGACATTTGTAATGTATGTCCAGTATGGCTAAGTATAGGATTCATTGCCACACCTAATTCCGGCAATCGGGGGACTAAATCGATTTTATTCACAAAACGAAATACCTCATATGTCCCTCCGTGTGGTTTGTTTAAATTAGTTGGCTGGTCCGGTTGTAATGAATTAATATAATAACTCCAATGTATATTACCTATCTTTGGACAACCATAATTGATACTGCGTATGTTATCAGTTGGGTATAACATGTGTAATGCTAAACCAAGCAATACTGAATTCGCTGCACCTAATGAATGTCCTGTGGTATATAATTCATAGGGTGCCACAGGGGTAGTAGATGGAGAAATAGGAGGTGGAGGTGAAGGTGCAGTATGTCCCCATGGCCACCAATTGTTCCACAATTGATTATTGTCACCATCTTCTCCTTTCCCTACCGATAGAGTAGTAGTAGTGAGATCGGTATCATTATCATCATCAGTATTGTCAATATTAGCACAGTCTCCACCCAATATTGCCACTTCGACACATTGTAATACCGAATTTAAATGTGATGCATCAAATACAGCCTCATTAAAGCCACGATGGACATATATTTCATTGGGTATGGTGTTAAATAATGATTGTAATTGTTCCTTCTTCTTTTGCTTTTGTTGATGGTGTTGTCTTCCTCCACTATTATCATTCTCATTCGTTGATTTGTTGTTGTTTGTAGTATTATCACTAGTTTTATTGGTACTACTGCCACTGCCACTACTACTACTGCTAGTATCTGATGTTGGACCAATATTACTCATCATAATATTACCATCCATTAATGCCGTACGCCAATCATCTGTACCGGCATATGCCACGGTAATATAATGATGTTGTACGGACCGCACAACTAATACCTGTGTCCCGAGGTAGGTATCATGTGAATAATACAAACATGTAACACCCGGGGGTAATAGTAGTTGATACAAATCTTTTGATTCCTCATCATTATTATCATTGTTGTTGAGATAGTGTGATCGATAATAATAGTCGTAATTCGTCAAGTTGCTCTCTTCCTGTAAGAAGGATTGAATTACATTGACATCCCGTGCACGTGCATCCGTACAGGAACTCACACGATTTTTTAATTTGTATACGGCATGTGATATTAATACCATATCCATTACTATTGTACTATTGGGGAAATATTGTTTTCCTCCTGACGATAGCAAGGAGGAGTTGATGGTATTCGCCGAATATTCCATAGTTGATGCTGTTATTGGTATTGTTGGTGCCGTTGACAAGAACGAAAAAAATGGGAGCGAAGAGACCACCATCATCAAGAATAACCCGCCACAGAACAACAAAATGGCCGTCATTGCTAAGAATAATTTAGAATTCTTCAATGGTGCAGTCGTCCGTTGATCATTGGATAATATTATGAATGTCAATTTATGCCCTGTAGTGTTTTAGACTCAGCGTCTCGGCGGGAAGCCAAAAGAGGGCAATCCACGAACCGGAAGGGAGAAATGAGTCGCGCTTCTCATCATAAGCAAAAAATAGTAAAAGAAATCTAAACGTCAATACCGTTAAGTATATTTTGTCACTATTTGGACAAACACTGTCACTATTTGGACAAACAAACTGTCCGGGCCTTCGGACGCTGTGTCCAAAACGACTCCAGGCGCCTTCTCGCTCCCGCTTATTCGTTGTAGACGATGGTTGAATAACTATCTCTTCTCTCTCCGGTCATCGTCGTACGCCTAGAGAACAAGAATGATCAAGGGCATCGTCATTGTTAACAACGGCGGTAAGCCACGTCTAACGAAATTCTATCAAAATGTATCCGGCGAGGAACGTCAACAGTCGGTCATCCGACGCGTCTTCCGGCAGGTCTCGACCCGTCCCGACTCCTTCTGCAATTACCTCGAGGGATCGGTACCGGAATGGGGTACGAACATCAAATTGATATACAGACATTATGCCACCCTCTACTTCGTATTCGCCGTGGATGCACAAGAGTCGGACCTTGGGATATTGGACCTAATACAAGTATTCGTGGAGGCATTGGACAAGCGATTCGAAAACGTGTGCGAATTGGACTTGATATTTCACAGCGATCGCGTACATTATATATTGGACGAGATTGTCATGGGGGGCATGGTCCTGGAAACGAATATTAATGCTATATTACAGGCCATTACGGATCAAGAACGTATGCATACGGAGTCGATGAAGAAGGCCGGACCGAGTAGTGCCAATGATTCCATCGATGCTATATCTACCAAACTCGGTGCTGGGAGGAATTGGTGAAATTATTGGTGTGTACGTAGCAGCAACAACATGTCAAACTAGGGGGGATAGATTTGCATATAAATTTCTATTGTCCCTGGTTTTGTTAGTATTATTGAAAGTTCCCTCATTTTTTCTCTTCGACACAAGCAGTCACACAAAACTTGCACCCTACGAAGGCTCTAGGCTGGCATACAAAAGTAGTGTCCTCTCTCAATCAACGTCGTCTTCCACGTTTCCCTCTATTCCCATCCTCACCCAACACTCGTAAAATGTATAAAAATATATTAATAATATCACTATAAACGGACATGGCACCCAAGATATAATCCTTTTCGTTCATTTGATACTTGGCCGATGTCCCACTGACAATAAGTCGAGTATGATGGGCCAAGTATAAACTGAACAATCCGGCACCTGCTATACTATACAAGGTTTCCGAGTAGGGCAATAATCCAATGGGGATTATGCCGAATAATTCCAATATATGGAGCAGTCCGAAGAGTAGAAATGCGAGTCCAATGCCCGATAATGCACGACCCCATTGTGACAAGTCGTACTTTGGATTCTTCTGTATTAATGTATACAGTGTTACGCCTAATGTTGCCATGCCGGTAGTTATCATTGCCTTCATTACTGTACCGTAGGCATAAACACTTGAGATAAACCCAACCGCGATCGATTCACCCACCGTAAATGCAAGTAATAGTGGCCATCTCATGAGTGATGATTGACGTATATGATCGGATGAGAGTGTAATCATCCATGCAATTGATGAAATTAGTAGTCCGATTAATGGAACTAGAGTTGTTGTTGTTGTTGTTGTTGTTGTTGTTGTGAAGGAGAAT
>Ga0247833_1005277_pt1 | contig 15195 bp, 14 predicted proteins | sample LaCruzMarch2015__7_FD_187117 | JGI IMG/M metagenome (GOLD analysis project Ga0247833, IMG submission 187117) | Freshwater microbial communities from meromictic Lake La Cruz, Castile-La Mancha, Spain - LaCruzMarch2015_8m | ecosystem: Environmental > Aquatic > Freshwater > Lake | place: Spain...
ACGCCGTCACGACGCTCTTGGTTCTTGCTCATGTTCAACTCTCCATGCCGACTTCCAAAGAGGATCGAGGGGAGGCGAGATTATCTTCCCTCGAAGTGTCAACCTGGGGAAGGGGAACGGAGTAGTCAGGCACCGGTGTTCTCGAGGTCACCAGCGTCACCTTGGTTGACCAGAAGGGACCATGTCGTTGGAAGTGAGGGACTTGTCTTGGCTGCGATTGGTTGCAGGGCCCGCGGGGCCTGTTTGCTCGATTCTGCGGTACCGCGACCGTGGCCGATGCTCTCGCCTGCGAAAAACAGTTTTTGATTGCTGACCCAGGAATTCCGCATGCGAGTTGGTCTCACAGTCTTCTTCGCCGGTCTTTGTTTCGTTGGCGGTGCCTTGGCTCAATCGAGGCTCAGCAGCGCATCATCGAATGACGACGACGATGGCTCGCCCGGCGAGCCGCCGCCCGCCGTCGAGGTCGACGCTGCCCACCGGGGCTACCTGGCGCGCATCGCCACCCACGGCCGCGCCCTCGTCGACGCCGACCTGACGCCCGAGTGTCCGGCTGGCTCGATGCTGTGGCACCGCGACAGCGTGACCGACCTGTGCGCGCCGCTGTGCAAGTCAGACACCGACTGCATCGAGGGCATCGAACGCTGCGCGGCGCTGTCGATTCCCGGCGTCGTCGAAGACGAAGACCTCGTCCTCGAGCGCGAGGCCCTTGGTGCCGATGCCGATCAGGTGGAGGGGGCCCGTGGCCGCCGGGACCTGGTCGACGACGACAGCGATGCCTTGCGGCGCGTGCAGGCCGGCACCGCCATCGGGGTGTGCGACCCGTTCTTCGATTTCGACGGCGCCACCGACGCCGACCTGGTCGAGGTCGTCGACGCACGCACCGCTTCGGCGTACGATCCCTGAGTGTCGATGAGCGATTGCTCCATGAGTCACGCGGATGGCGTCGACGACGTCAACTCCTTCAACAATGGGTATCGCTCCCTTTGGTTCGGCCGCTACACGAGCCCCGACCCTCTCCATCTCCAGACCCAGCTCAGCCACCTCGGCGCGCAGGCCTACACGTACGCGGCGAATCGGCCGCAGGTGTACCAAGACCCCGACGGCCGAAATATAGCCGTTCTTCCAGCGAGCACGATGGTGATTGTCACTGGCCTTGCCGTCGCTTCGATGATCGCTGTGTCACCGCCGGTCCGGAACGCGATGCGGGACGCCGCGCGCCGGCTTTGTGACACCCCACCGCCAAAGCTGCCTTGGGATCCGATCAAGCACATCAAGTGCAAAGGGCACGCGGCAGCCCGTGAGCAGATGTGTCTGGGAAATCTTGGACCAGGCGGGAGGTTTCCCTGGGTCACCGCAGAAGAAGTGGGAGCATGGATCGGGGTGCCGCCGTTCCTGAATGGATTCGAAACGAACCACTCCACGAGCAAGGTTCCACGCCAACTCCACTGCGAACAGCTTGGCGTGGAGACCTATGAGCGCTGTATGCTGAGCAGGTGGTAGCATGAAGAAGTTGCCGCCGGACGCTCTGATGACCGAACTAGTTGGCATCGGTGATGCCGATTGCCAAGTGCTACAAGCCACGTGGGTCAATCGTCTCATCGAGGAACTGCTCATACCCACGCTTCTTTCGAGTGGCCTTTCGCAGGAGGCGCAGGACTTCGGGGATTGCCTGAGCCGCCAAGCCCCACTTGGAGACCTCCGCTTGGCTGTTCTTCAGCGATTCATGCGAACGACAATCGCAGCTCCAGTGCGAATCATCGCGTCAAGAATTGTGAGCGCAACAAGGCCAGTAGTTGATTCCGGGGATCTTGGTGCTGCTGCGCTGTCTTGCTACACGTCCTATCTTGACGTCTTCCCAGGCGAGAGAGGCGAAGAGCTCTGCCGACAGGAACAAATGCGGCAGATTGCTGAGATCAACGCAATAAGGCGCCGTGAGAGCGCGCAGAATACCGAGGATTTGCAGTGAAATATCTATTCTCGGGGGTTGCCGCTCTAGCCGTTCTTGCTGGCGCGCTGACGAATGCGACTGGCTACGCCCGCGCGAGCAACGATGACGACGACGGCCCGCCCGGCGGGCCGCCGCCCGCCGTCGAGATCGACGCTGCCCACGGGGGCTATCTGGCGCGCATCGCCACATATGGCAGCCAGCGTGCCGCCGTCGACGCCGACCTGACGCCCGAGTGTCCGGCTGGCTCGATGCTGTGGCACCGCGACAGCGTGACCGACCTGTGCGCGCCGCTGTGCAAGTCAGACACCGACTGCATCGAGGGCATCGAGCGCTGCGCGGCGCTGTCGATCCCCGGTGTCGTCGAAGACGAAGACCTCGTTCTCGAGCGAGAGGCCCTTGGTGCCGATGCTGATCAGGTGGAGGGGGCCCGTGGCCGCCGCGACCTGGTCGACGACGACAGCGATGCCCTGCGGCGCGTGCAGGCCGGCACCGCCATCGCGGTATGCGACCCGTTCTTCGATTTCGAAGGCGCCACCGACGCCGACCTGGTCGAGGTCGTCAGCGAGCGCTGAGGGGCTGGGGATTGAGCTCAGGAAGGCATGCCCCGGGTCGGTTGCCGTCGCGTTCCGACATTTGACTACATGGACAACGCGGTGGTGTTCCCCGGCGGACACCGTGGTGTTGGCGCCCGGTGACGGCACCACAGTCGCTATGCTGGTGGTGTGAAAGTTCTTCTCGTCGACGACGACCCCAATGCTCGCTTTTTGCTCGAACTCCTGTGCCGGGGTGAGGCGTTCACACCCGTGTTTGTCAGCGGGGGCCAGGACGCGATCGACCGCCTGGCCGAGGGCGACATCGACGTCGTCGTCACCGATGTGCAGATGCCCGATATGGGGGGCGAGACCCTGCTGGAGCGCATCAAGCAACACCATCCCGACATCCCGGTGGTGATGATGACGGGGTCACCGTCGGTGGACGACGCTGTGCGCTTCTTGAAGCGGGGGGCCGACGACTACGTGGTCAAGCCCATCGAGCAGGAGGTGTTCTCCCATAGGGTGCGCGCTCTGCTCGACAGGGTGAAGCTGTCGCGGGAGGTGCGTCAGCTGCGCAAGGGGGCCAACAACGAGGGCACCCCCATCATCGGCAACACGGCGTTGATCCAGAACCTGTTGCGCCGCCTCCCCATGACGGCCCAGACCGACGCCACCGTGCTGCTGACCGGCGAGAGCGGCACCGGCAAAGAGGTGTTTGCCCGCCGGGTCCACGAACTCTCCAAGCGAAGCCACAAGCGCTTTGTCGCCGTCAACTGCGGCGCCCTCACCGACACGCTGCTGGAGAGCGAACTGTTTGGCTACAAGCGCGGTGCCTTCACAGACGCTGTCAAAGACACCCCCGGTCTGGTGGTGGAGGCCGACGGCGGCACCCTGTTTCTCGACGAGATCGGCGAGGTCAGCCCCGCGGTGCAGGTGAAGCTGCTGCGCTTTTTGCAGCACAAGGAATACAAGCCCCTTGGTTCGCCGCGCACCGAGAAGGCCGACGTCCGCATCGTGGCCGCCACCAACCGCGAGCTCAAGCAGATGGTGCAGCTCGGGCAGTTCCGCGAGGATCTTTTTTACCGGCTCAACATCATCCCCATCACCATCCCGCCCCTGCGGGACAGAAAGGCCGACATCCCGCTGTTGGCGTCGTTCTTCCTGAGCGCGTTTCGTCGCCTGTACGACAAGAAGGTCACGGGGTTTTCTCCCGAAGCCTTCGCCCGCCTGATGGCCCACGACTGGCCCGGCAACGTGCGTGAGCTGGAAAACCGCGTGCAACAGCTCGTGGTCCTGAGCAACGACGACCTGGTCCGCGACCTCGACATCGACGGCGGCGAACACCCGGTGCCCGTCAAGAGCGAGGGCTCGTTTCGCGACGAGAAGAAGCGCATCGTGGCCGACTTCGAGCGAGAGTACGTCCGCCGGGCCCTCGAGCGTGCCGACGCCAACGTCTCCGAGGCCGCCCGCATGGCGGGGCTCGACCGCAAGAGCTTCTGGAATCTCGCCCGTCGCAACGGCCTGCACGGCCAGCCCCGGGGGCGGGTCAGCGCCGCCGACCGCCGAACCAGCCGTGGCCTGGGCCACGACGTCGACCACCTCGATCGGCCGTGAGCGCCACCGACCGCTACCCCCTGTGTACCGAGGCCCTGGCCCGGCTGTTGTCGTCGCCATCGACAGCGTCGTCGCCATCAACAGCGTCGTCGCCATCAACAGCGTCATCGACAGCGTCGTCGTCGTCACCGACCTCGTTCCGGGTGGGACCGGGCGTGTTGCGGGCCCCGGCCCCCGTGGCCAGGCGGAGTGCCCGCGCCGACGACGAGGCCCGCGACACCGGTCCCGACGACGAGCAGACCGGCGAGCGTGACACCCGGGCCCTGCTCGGCGAACTCACCGATATGTTGTTGGTCGGGGCCGACGACGCCGACAGCGGCCTCCCCGAGGTCCACCTGCAATTCAAGAGCGACGTCGTCGGCGGCCTGCACCTGCGGCTGGTGAAAAAGCCCGAGGGCCTCTCCGCCGTCTTCCTGGTCAAAGACGCCGCCACCCGCCGCGAGGTCGCCGCCCACGTCGACGCTTTGGTGGCCCACCTGCGGGAGCGGGGCTTCTCGGTGCTGGAGGCTCGCCTCGAGGTCAGCGGCTGACCAGGGTCAGCGCAGCGGCTGACTGACGTCAGCGCAGCGGCTGACCGAGGTCAGCGGCTGACTGACGTCAGCGCAGGGCTGACCAGGGTCAGCGCAGCGGCTGACCGAGGTCGGCGGCTGACCGGGGACCGGGGTGAGCGGCTGACTGACGTCAGCGCAGCGGCTGACCGAGTGTTGGCGGCTGACCAGGAGGCCGAAGCCGGCGCGGCCGTTGGCTCAGTTTGGACGGCTGAGAGATGGCTGAGAGGACACTGTTTCCCGTCCGATCACACGGATGGCCGCAACGGCCGGAGGAGAAACATGAAGCGGATCCCCATGCGCTCTGGCGCCCTGTCAACCTTGATGGTGTCGATGGCCCTGGCGCCAGTGGCGGCCTGCGACAGCGCTGGCGGCGAAGGCGAAGGCGAAGGCGAGGGCGAGGGCGAGGGTGAGGGTGAGGGTGAAGGTGAAGGTGAGGGCGAGGGCGAGGGCGAGGGTGAGGGTGAAGGCGAGGGCGAGGGTGAAGGTGAGGGTGAAGGTGAAGGTGAGGGTGAAGGCGAAGGTGAAGGCGAGGGCGAGGGTGAAGGCGAAGCCTGTGTGCCCTCGAACCCAGCGGGGATCCAGGTCCCCGGCGGCGCGATCATTGAGGTCTGTGACGGCGTCGACAACGACTGCAACGGGCAGATCGACGAGCCCCGCGACGTGGACGGCACCCTCGTGGGTCTGGCGGTCCTGCGCGGCGAAGTCCGGACACCCATGGGCCCGGTTTTCATCATCCAGGATGCGACGACGACCTCGTCGGTGAGTGGCCCGCCCGATGGCGCGCCGCTGTCGCTGGAACTCTGCAGCGGCACCCACCCGAAGCGGGTCGGCAGCAACGTGATCGTCGGCACCCACACCCCCGACGACGTGGCGCTCCTCGCCGGCGACAGCAACGGTGTCGCCGTCCAGCTCGTCAACCTCGGCCTGCCGCCCACGACCCTGCTGCAAAACGTGGTCGTCACGGGCCGCATGGCCATCTCTGGTGGTCAGCTCCAGATGAACGGTGGCGTCGTGCGCGGCGTGGCCCCCTTCGTCGACGGCGGCTTCGTCCGCTCGGCGGTGGACCTCACCACGTCGGGGCCAAATCCCCAGTCGACGTCGCCGGGGACCTTCATCGGCGAGAACGTCATCTTCGAGAACAACGGCAGCAGCGACGCCGCCATCGACGTGCGTGGTGGCGCCGTGCGCCTGCGCTCGGGGGCCATCTTCAGCTGCAGCGGCTGCACCTTCACCGGCAATGACGCCGCCGAGGGCGGCGCGATCTATGCGCACGACGGCAATACCCAGGTGGCGTTGTCGTCGACGACCTTCACCGGCAACAGTGCCGGCTTCGTTGGTGGCGCGGTCTTGGTGGGCAGCGGCACCGCGGCCTTCACCTCCGTCACAGCGACGGACAACAGCGCCGGTAGCGCGGGCGGCGCCTTCCACATCGGTCGCGACAACCAGAGCCCGACGGCGACGTTCACGGGAGGCACCATCGGCGGCAACACCGCTCCTTCCGGCGGCGGCGTCATGGTGCAGATCTTCGGCGGCGCCAGCGGGACCGCGACGGCGAACTTCACCGACACCGTCATCGAGGACAACAGCGCCCAAAATGGTGGCGGCCTCTTCGCCGCCGGGGTGACGTCGTTCCGCGGCGGCGCACTGCGCGGCAACACCGCCTCATCGACGGGGGGCGGTCTGTTCGTGCGCCGCACCCTGCAGATCACCAACGCCGCCCTCCAGGAAAATAGCGCCGGCGGGAGCGGCGGCGGCGCCTTCCACGAAACCGGAGCCTCGGCCGTCTACAGCGTCGTCAACGTCGGCGCCGACGGGACCATCAACACCCCCGACACCTTCGACGGCGACGTGTCGGCCGCCGAGGCCCGCACCGGCGCGGTGACTGCCTCCTGCGGCGGAAGCGGCTGCGGCGCGGCGCCCTGAGCTTTCTCGATCTTGCCCGCAGTCTCCCGGAGGTCGGGCCTGGGTCTCACCGCTGAGATCCCGGTCCACCGCGGGGGCGCTCTCGAGGAGGACCGCCTTGAGACGCCCTGTCTCGGTGGCGTCGGGGCAGCCCATCTGGAGACATCTGGCGCCACCGTCGTGGTATTCGTCCGGCGTGCAATGGCGCGGTCCCCCCGGCACGTTTGAAGACGAGGTGCGGTCGCGCCTGCTGGCACCGCCTGCCGAGTTGATCCTCGACGCCCTGCCGCCCCTGCAACCCCAGACCCGCTTCCTCGAGGTCCAGGCCGGTGGCGGCGTCATGGCCCGGGCCCTGGTGGAGCGGATCGCGGGGCTCGGCCGCCTGGTGTCCATCGACGACGACGACGCCCTGGCCAGCGTGCTGCCAAACGCCCCCCGGCGGGCGGCCCGGGCCCACGCCAGCGTCATGGCCTTGCCCTTTGTGGACGCCAGCTTCGACGTGGCCATCGCCAACCTGGTGGTGGGGGCCGACGCTGCCCACGACACCGCCCGCCTGCTGGAGCTGCGGCGGGTGCTGCGACCGGGGGGCTGGTTGCTCGTGAGCGTGGTGTTGCACGAGAGCTTTGGTCGCCTCCTCGACGTCATTGGCGACGTGGCCGACGACAAGGGCCTGGTCGCCATCGCCGAAGCCATCGCCGCCGCCCGCCAGCGGCTGCCCGACGCCGGCGTCATGCAGGAGCGCTTGCTGCAGGCGGGCCTGGTGGTGGCCCAGGTGGGTCTCGAGGAGCGGCTGCTGGGGCTGTATCGCGGGGCCATGCTCTTTGAGGATCCCCTCATCACCGACGTCATCATCGGTGGCCTCTGTCGCCTGACCATCCCCGAGCAACTCATCCCGGCCATCGTGCAGGCCACCGACGGCTGGTATCCCGCCGGCCTCCCCGTGACCGTGCACACCATGGTGCTCACCGCCCGCCCCGAGCGGCGCTGATGGCGGTGGGTTCTGGTGCGTGACGGTGGGTTCAGGTGGGTGACCGTGGGTTCTGGTCGCTGATGTCGGTGTGGTCCAGGTGGAGGTCGTGATGCGTGCGGTCGTCGTCGGTTCGGTGCTGTTGTTGTCCATCATCCTGACCGCCAGTGCCGTCATGGCCCAGCCGGCGGCGCCAGCCCCCGCCAAGACCGAGGGTGTGTTGCGGGCCAATTGGGCGGCGTTGTTGAAGAGCGGCTGCGACCTCAAGGCCCAGGGCGTGGGGATCCCCATCGACGCCCGGGTGTTGCGCAACACGCCCTTCGCCATGAAGGGCCGGGCCTTTTCGAGCCCCGACCTTCTGGCGTTGTTTGGCAAAGACGGCGGCTGGTACGTGGCGGACCCCAAGGCCAACCCGACCTTCGTCGGCGCCGAGCTGGCCTGCATCGACAAGCTCAAGAAGCACGAGGACGCCCTGCGCAAGCAGTTCGCCATCGACGCCGCCTTCGAGGCCCGCTTCACGGCCAACGTTGAGGCGGTGGCCACCCTGCGGGAGGTCTCGTTGGGCTTTCAGTCAACGACGCTGAAGATGAAGGCCTACACGTCCGACACCGAGCAGAACTACATCTTCACCGAGAAGGCCTGCAAGGCCACCGATGAGTGCAGTGCCATCGGGCTCATGTGCAACGCCGACCAATGCGTGGTCATCGCCGCCGGCTGACGACCCGCCCGACGCACCCCCGGCGCTTCGCGTCGACCCCTCCCGGCCTGCAGAACGAGGGGCCGACATGTGTCGTGGAGAACGACGCCAGATCGGGCATCATGGGCCCCATGCTGTCCTCCCGCGCCGCCTTCTCCATTCGTTCCCTGGCGCTGCTGGCCTTCATCGGCTGCGGCGTCTCCACCGTCGGCTGTGACCTGCTGCTGCTGCTGCAGGCACCCGTCGCCGAGGACGACGAAGACACCCGCCGCCGGGACCGGGACCGGGACCGGGACCGTGGCAATGAAGGCGAGGGCGAGGGCGAGGGCGAGGGCGAGGGCGAAGGCGAATTGCCCGGCGAAGGTGAGGGCGAAGGCGAAGGCGAGTTGCCCGGCGAAGGCGAGGGCGAGGGCGAAGGCGAAAATCCACCGGAGTCCGCCTGTGCCAACGGGCTGGATGACGACGGCGACGGCTTCTTCGACTGTGTGGACTTCGACTGCCGCGACACCGCCGCCTGTCTGGAAACGGGTGCCGAGTGCAGCAACTTCCTCGACGACGATGGCGACGGCTTCTTCGATTGCGCCGACAGCGACTGCGCCGCCCTCACCATCTGTGCGGCGGGCGTCGAAGACAGCAACGCCTTGTGCGACGACGGCCTCGACAACGACGGCGACGGCTTCTTCGACTGCAACGACTTCGGCTGCTCAAGAAACCCCGATGTCACCATCTGCGGCGTGGTGGCGATCGAAGACTCGGTCCTCGAATGCAGCGACGGCCAGGACAACGACGGCGACGGCTTCTTCGACTGCGTCGACTTCGACTGCCAGGCGTCCATCGAGGTCACCGCCTGTGACGCCACCTCGGAGCGCAACGCCCGGACCTGCGACGACGGCCTCGACAACGATGGCGACGGCTTCTTCGACTGCGCCGACACCGACTGCGCCCGCCCCTGCGCCGGGCCCTGAGACCGACAGAGCTCACCGCTCAAACCCGGCCAACCCGGGACCTCACCTCGTCGGTGGCGGGCCCGACGCAAACGCGCGACACCATGCCCCGACGGGTTCGTGGGGCATGGCCTCCACGACGTGGCCATCCCGTCCCGTCATGGTGCGGTTGGCCACCAGGGCGTTCAGGATGGCCTCGTCGACGGCTTGGATGACGGCGGTGAAGACCGGGTTCAGGGCTTCGTCGGGCAACGCCAGCAGGGTGCGCGGCTGCAGGCCGGGAGCGAAGGCGTCGGCATTCGCCGTCGAGAACGCCAGGAAGATGTCGCCGCTGCCGTGGCCTGCGATGCCCCCGCTGCGGGCCACCCCAAGCCCCGCCCGCCGCGCCAGCCGCTTCAGCTGGTGGGGCAATAGGGGCAGGTCGGTGGCGACGACGACGATGATCGAGCCCGCGTCGGCGGCCGGTGACGGCGTCGCTGCCGCCGCGTCCATCAGCCAGCGGCCGATGGGCAGGCCGGCGATGGTGAGCTGTTCCCGCCGGCCGAAGTTCGCCTGCACCAACGCGCCCACGTGGCCCACCGTCGTGCCGGGGCCGGTCCCGACCACTCCGGGCGGGTTGCCGACGACGACGCGGCGGGAGCTGGTGCCCGTGCCGCCCTTGAACTCGTAGGAGACCATGCCCGTGCCGCCGCCGACGCTGCCTTCGTCGATGGGTCCCGAGCGGGCGTCGTCGAGGGCGCCCATGACGTCGTCGTCGCTGACGTGGAAGCCGTTGATGTCGTTGAGGTGGCCATCACAGGTCTCGGCAGCCACCGGCAGGGCCCACTCGGCCATGCGGCCGGGAGCACGGGCCCGCATCCACTTGATGACGGCGTCACGGGCCAGCCCCACGCTGTGGGTGTTGGTGATGACGATGGGCAGCTCCGTGCGGCCACACTCTTCGATCCAGACAAAGCCCGTCATCTCGCCATTGCCATTGAGGCTGTGGACGCCGGCCATGACGGGAACGCCGGCGCCGTCACGGCCCCGGGGACACACCGCCGTGACCCCCGTCCGCACGGGGCCCACGCCCACTGTCAGGGGACCATCGCCACGAATGATGGTCCGGTAGCCGACCTCGACGCCGTCGACGTCGGTGATGGCGTTGTGGGGGCCGGGCTCCCCCTGCAGGGCAATGCCCAGGGCCCGGGCCCGCAGCTTCCCCGTCGGCGTGTGGCGATGAGCGGCCGGCAGGGTGGCTCGCAGTGCGTCGGGAAGGGTCGTTTCGGCCATGGCACGTGGTGCACCGTCGACGGCCCGGCATCAACGCCCCCCACGCGCAGCGGTCAGCTCTGCCAGGCCACGCTGTAGTGGATGCGGGTGGGGCCCACGTCGACCATGGTGACCCGGGCGTCGGCGATACCCGCCACCTCGAGACCGGCCTGGTAGGCGGCGGCGTAGCTGGGCGCGAGGGCTGCCGGCACGAGGCCCGTGGGGAAGTCGAGGCGGATGGTGGCCGACAAGCCGTCAAGGTCCAGATGCTGGACGACGCCCCGGTGAAACGAACTCCAGGCCACGCCGATGGTGCGCACGGTGAGGCGCCCGCCAAGGACGCCAAAGACCATCCGGTACATGGGGCTCTGCAGCAGGGAGCGGTTCACCCGCATGCTGAATTCATGAAACCGATGGGGATCGCCACCGCAGTGGATGTCCCAGGCCAGCAGCCACAGCGACATGCCATGGACCTCGGGGATCCAGACGTTGCTTGGGGGCGTCGCCGTGATCAACGACGCCAGCGGTGGGGGCAGGCCGGCGGTGTGATCGCGGAGCCCCGGCCAGTGCTGCAGGAGGCTGTGGGTCACCGCGGCCTTCTGCACGAAGGTCGGATTGGCATCGATCCCCCCGGGCAGGGCCGCCAGGTACGCTGACAGGGTCGGGGTCGCGGCGCTCATGGCTGAGGGTTCATCGCCACCGGGGTGCGGTCAACGTTTCAGGGCGCCGGTGTCGCCGGTGTCGCCGGTGTCGCCGGTGTCGCCGGTGTCGCCGGTGTCGTCGCTGGCGTTGCTGGCTTGCCTCGGGGGGAACGCTCCCCCGATGGCGCCGAGGAGGCCAGGCGCCCAACGACGTCGAGGACCCTGGTGCTGTAGTCCTTGTCGCCCGTGCGGCCGCTGGCCTTCAACGCGCCGAGCCGCGTCATGCGACCGGGGTCGTCCTGGTGTTGGGTGAGCCAGGGGGCCCGGCGGGTGCCGCCCCGAAGCCCGAGGTTGCGGATGGCGTCGTGGAGGGCCGACGTCGACCAGCCCGCGGCCTGCAGGGCGTCGAGGGCGACCTCGTCGGCCTTGGCTTCGGTGGCCACACTGGCGGGGCTCGTGGCGGCGGCGGCGACGAGTTCGACGACGGCGGCGATGGCTTTGGCGTCGGGGGGGGGGCCGTCGAGGGCGGCGCGGGCGGCGCCACCAAGGTCGGTGCGCTTGTCGAGCATGGTGGCGACGTCGCCATTGGCCGTGTGGGCCATGGTGTGGGCCAGCAGGGCGGCGAGTTGGGCTTCGCTTCCCAGGCGACGCAAGGCGGCGGCGGTGATGGCGACACTGCCGTCGGGCAGGGCCAGCACCTGGGCGCTGCCGTCGTCGTTCAACACCACGAAGCGGGGGGCCCGGCCCCGAAGCGGTTTTGCCATGGGCTCAAGCAAGGTGGCGCCAACCCCCTCGACGGCGCGGGTGACGCCGTCGGTGGGGCGGACGCCGCCCCAGGCCAATGCGCCATGGGTCAGCCAGAGGTCTGTCAGGCGCCGCTCGTCGGCGACGGAGTACGCGTGGGAGCCGGCGTTGCCACCGCCGCCACCGCCAAAGATGAGGCCGGCGACGACGACGACGCCGACCACGCCGGCGGCCAGCAAAGGCAGCGGCGGTGTTTTGGTCCTGGGGCCGGTCTTGGCTTCGGCTTCGGCCCCGACGTCGGCGGGGCGCTGGCGGGTGCTGCTGACCTCAGGCGCGGGCCGTTTCACGCTGCCGCTGGCCTCAATGGCGGGGTCGAGACTGGCCAGGCCCGTGCCGCGCCGCGATGGCAGGGAAGGGTCCAGGGCCGCCGGGGGTCGTCGCATCGACGCGCTGGTCTCGGCAGGCATGGCCGGGTCCAGGTTCAACGGTGGGCGGGCGACGGCGCCACTGCCTTCCGTCCCCGACCGCGTTCCAGCGCCTTCTGGACGGGGTGTTGCTCTTGGCGGCGGCGCCGGGCTCAGCAGGGGGGGCGGCGGCGGCGATCGAGCCTCGGGTTTGTCGCCGAGGCGAGTCTCTTGAGGGGCGGCCGGGGAAACCACCCCGCCATGGGTTGATCGTTCGCGATTCGACCTCCCGGTTGGTGTCTCGCTCTGGGCGGGGGCATCCAGGGGCTCAAACGGCGTCGCCAGGGTGGGGGTGTCGAAGTCGAACCCCTGGGGCATGGCCTGCCCGGGCAGGGACAGGAGGTTGAATTCGTGGGGGGCTGTAGGTGCCGATGGCGACGACGATCGCGGCGTCGGCGGCAGTGGCGGCCCCGGTGCAGCTTCGCCGCTGGACGTCCGCAGGCGGGGGTCTGTGAACCGTCGCCGGGAGGTCAGATTCTCGTCGACAATGCGGCGGGGTGGTTCGTCGCCTGGTTTGACGGGATCAGCCATTCAGCCGCATTCTACAGGAGTCAGCGAGGGATCACATGCAACGGGCCCGGGCCTTCACACTCATCGAGCTCATGGCGGTCGTGGCCGTCGGTGGACTCTTGGCGAGTGCGGGCATGGCCTCGATGGTGTCCCTCATTGACGCCGAGAAGGCCCGCAACGAGGCCTCGCGCTTTGCCGCCGAGGTCCGCCGCCAACGCTCGGAGGCGATGCAGCAACAGATGCACACGCTGGTGGCGGTAGAGGCCAATCCGTCCGGCGGCGTCCGCGTCACCTATTCCGCCAAACGGCTGGGTTCAGACACCGCCACGCCGTGTGAGCTGATGGTTGGCGGCGACGCCGATGTGCTGCGCACCAACACCTTCGACACCATCGACATCGCCCTCAGCACGGGTGGGCAGGCCAACGCCAGCCACATTTGTCTCGACCCCTTTGGTCGCCCCATGACCGACACCCTGCAGACGAGCCCGGCGGAATTCGTCGTCAGTCGCGACGGCGAGCAGAAGCTCAACCTGGTGATGGACGCCCTCGGCACCCTCAACAGCAGCGACCAACCCGTCGCCAGCGGCATCGCCCAGACGTCGTTTTACCCGACGGACCTCATGCTGCAGGAGTCCGCACCGGTGCCGCCCAACGCCGAAGACGTTCCCGAGTTGCCCGTCTACGAGGTCGCTCCCGGCGAGTACGTCGACGCCGATGGCGAACCCACCAGCGGCGGCGCCCTTGGCGGCACCGACGACCCCTGCCTCTACGATTCGTCGTACTGCGACCCCTGCGTCATCGATCCGGCATCGTGCGATCCCTGCCTCATTGACCCGACCATGTGCGCTGTGCCGGCGGTGCCCTGAGCCGGTGTTCATCGGTCCAGCGCCAGAAGGGGTGGTGAAGGCGATGGTTGGAGCCACCTCCGCACATGACAGGCCGGTTCTCTCCGGCCACCGAGCGACCCGTCGCCGGGGAATGAGCCTCATCGAGGTCATGGTGGCGGGGGCCTTGCTGGCCGTCGGCGCCACCGCCGTTGTTTCGGGCTGGTCGACGGTCAACAACGTGTTGCAGCACCAGCGTCGCAGCGTCGAAGCCACCAGCATCATGCGTTCCCAGGTGGAGCGGCTCTTGAGCCTCGCCCCCGGTGATCCACGGCTTGCCCCCGGCACCGCCGACCTTGGGACCATCGACGTCTTCGGTCAGCCCCTGCCGGCACCCCGGGGCTATCGCGTCAGCAGCATCATCGCCGGCGACACCCCGGGCCTCGGCTTCATCGCCATGACCGTGGTGGTCCGCTGGGCTGAACGCGGGGCCGACCGCGAGACCCGCCTCATGACCTTCAGGGAGCGCTGACCATGCGAGCCCCACGCGCGTTCACCATGATGGAGGTCGCCGTCACCATGGCCATCGCCGGCCTCGTGTCGGTGGCGGCCCTGGGGTTGCACGCGGCCGTGAGCCAGAGCTTCTCGGTGACCAAACGGGTCGCCGAGTTGAGCGATCGACTGCTGGCCACCTCGACCTACCTGGCCCGTGAATTCACCACCGTCGGCGGCAATACGGCGTCGGCGTCGATGTCGGTGTTCATCGAGAACAACTGTGTCACCCGCGGCAGCTACCCGGCGTGCCCCAATGGCTCCGACCGCATCACCATGTTTGCGGCGGTCCCCCGGACTCCCGCCTGTCGCGTCAGCCACGTCGACGCCACCGTCAGCCCGCCCCGCTTCGCGTTCTGGTTTCGCGACCTCAACGGCACCCCCCGCTGTTGCCTGAACGACGAACTCAACGGCGAACGCGTCGCGGGCAGCAAGACCCAGTACCTCAAGCGCCACCTGATGTTGTCCCAGGGGCCCTTCCACAAGCCCGTGCTGCTCATCGCCGAACACGGCGCCCCGGGCTTCACCACCGTGCCGGCCCCCGCCGTCTACGCCAGCAACGACATCGACGGCGACGGCGAGATCGACAGCCGCTGTACCTTCCGCGCCATCGAGGTGGTGCCACCGGTGCAACGAACGGAGCCGCCCCTGGTGACCGATTGGGTCGATGCCTCGGCCTCCATCGTCGACATGCGCACGATCTTCATCGACGCCCGCGAGGCCGGCGCCCCTCCCAAGCTCGTGCTGCACACCGACAAAGACGACAACGGCGGCGGCGCCTTCCCCACCACCACCAGCGCCGGCACACCGACAGGGCCCTGGAATTGGAGCGACGTCGTGTCGCCGCCCGAGGACGAGACCCTCCTCATCGTCGACGGCGTCTACGACCTGCAGCTCTCCCTCGGCTACGATCTGAACGACGACGACAACGTGTCCGCCGCCGAGTGGATTCACGACGTCCCCGGCGAAACCCGCACCTTCGCCGACGATCGGCGCCTGCGACTGGTGCGTTTCGACCTCGTCATGGGCATCCCGGTCAGCGCCGGAGCCCAG
>Ga0247833_1005284_pt1 | contig 15179 bp, 10 predicted proteins | sample LaCruzMarch2015__7_FD_187117 | JGI IMG/M metagenome (GOLD analysis project Ga0247833, IMG submission 187117) | Freshwater microbial communities from meromictic Lake La Cruz, Castile-La Mancha, Spain - LaCruzMarch2015_8m | ecosystem: Environmental > Aquatic > Freshwater > Lake | place: Spain...
AACAATTCTAATCCCAAATTGCTATCTTTGAATCCCATAATCATCTGGCCAAATTCCTTGTCAGGACTTCCTAGCATGCAGCCCTTCTTTGTGCCCGTGCCTGCTTGGCTTCCTCTGCATTCTTATACTTTGCAGGATCGTATGATGTTACAACATCATTAGAGACTCTGTCCACATCAACTGGTCCGCTCACTCGATTGGGTTGATTTGGTTGATGAGCAACAGCCTTGTTTCCAGGCGTGGCAGCATTGACAGCAGGGGTTGGTGCTGCAGAAAGCTGCCGAGTAGTCCCCCAAGAGAAGTCATCCATATGCCAAAACGAATACAGAGGCAGAATGAAGTAGAAGACAGGCACTCCCGCAAATACGAAGACAAGGAACCACCACCAGTAGTCCCAGCGTGATCTTAACAAAAAGACAACCACCTGCACGCCAATCACAATACCCCACATAATGATGATTAGCAAGGATAGAGGTTGCTTCAAAAAGACGGTGATGTACACAATGTAGCCGACGTAAAGGAGACTTGCCGGAAGGATTAAAGTTGCAATCAAATCCAGGATGACAATGGCCTTCATAGAAAAGCAGCAACAACCACACATTGTATTAACTCGAACGAGTTCAAGCATGTTGTGGAAGGTTGAGTTGATCCAACGTCGACGCTGGCTCAGAAGTATCGAGAATGTATGAGGAACGATGGTGTAGCAAAAGGCCTCTGGGACAAAACTGAGCTTCATGTCAGGAAAGTATGTCAGAAGCAATGTTGTCAGCATCCGATCCTCACCAAGATGGTACAAATTCTTGTCATGAAGAGTCCTAACATTGTTTGTTGCGTATCGTTGGTAAACATCGTCACATGATAGGAGAGGACGACCATCATCACTGAAGAGTCGATACATAGTAAAGCAACCGGGCAGACAAGTGACACACCCGAAGACTGATTCAAACGCCTTCTTCATGTGATGATTCGTATAGTACTCGAACACTTGGATCATAGTCACCCAGCTCTGTGCTTTATTGTCCACCTTTGTCTCGCCACACAAGGCAAGGATGCGATCGTTCTTGTTCATGCTGAATGTCATGTGCGAGAGAGACTCGCGATCAATGCGAGTGTCAGCGTCGATTGCCATTAAGAAGCGGATCTCGTCGAGTGGAAGCTGCAAACGATCTAGGGCATTCTTGATGGCTTTATCTAAATCATTGAGCGCTCTACCGTGATGGAATCGATTCAGTAGCCCCGAGAAAAGAAGCTGGGAATCGCGCTTGCCACGATTACCTGCACGCGGACTACCTGCTTCGCTGGGCAACCCACACTTGACTATAGCAATGGTGCGATTGGTGCCATGAGTCAGATGTGTCGTTAGGTGCTAACCATCACAAGGAAAAATAATCGTAGTAGAACGTACCTATAACAATGTATTTGAGCTCTTTTCCTGCATCTTTGTATATGCCATATTGAATCTTGGCTCGATTCTCGGTGAGCTCGCCAATGCTCTTACAATTGTAAATCTTTTCCTCCTTCGAATCCATCTTGTATCCAAGAAGCTTTGCAAGAGTTTCAGGTGTCGACATTCTCTCGCCCTTGCCGGTGATATTGCCATCTGCAATCACTAGGAGGACCTTGTTATCGTCGGGGTAAGACGTATCCATGACACTGTCAATAGTCTTCCGGAGTTCCTTGTCACCCTCATTGTAACAAGGCACCATGATAATCATTTTGCTTCGCGTATCGTCTCTTTTTATTGTGCGCTTCCGGCGAACAATGTATGCGATCGAGCAAAGGCATTGGATTGCCAATACGCCAGTGATAAGGATCATCACTCCATACATGACCATCGAAAAAGTCTCACAATAGCTATCGTATAATCAATCAAAGGAAACGATTGGCATCCGCTCCGCATATATCATAAAAACAAGAGAAATAATTTGTAGGGATAAGGATTCACTCACATGTCAGGAATTAAGCTCTTCCCCTCTGTCGTGGTCTCCCGACAAACATACATGGGTACGACAGCACTCACACCAAAGAATCCACAGCAGAATGTCATTTGAATGAGAAAGATAGCCACCTTCTCTCTCCAGGCTTGCTTTGCCTCCTTCTGTAACTTGATCGCCTCGTCCTTGGCTTCACGTGACATGCCCTTCGTGACTTTGACATCCCGTCCAACCCAAAAGAGTGCAAAACTGGGAATCAGGATAGTGCATAGTCGGGAGAAGGCCCACCAGCATGAATCGGCACAGGAACTCTCCTTCTCATTGACTACGTTGCGTTCGGGGATATGCGTAATCTCGATCCGATCCTTGGAGTAGCCCGTCACCGCACCTGGTCCAGTGATTACAGGAATGGATGGGCCACGTTGTGGGCCATTCCTATTCCGCTTTTGGTTGTTTACAACAATATTAACCGCAGTTGGGAATGCCGATGTAGACCCACGATTGAAGTAAATTGCGTCAGGATGTCGCCGAACTTTCTGCTGGCCCTCTGGAACGTTCATTGGAATGTACCTATTGTCTGGCGGACGTTTGAACATGGATACGACGCTCTTATTGCTATCGCTGGTACCGAATCTGGGCCGTGCTGCAGGTGGAGCGGGGGTGGCAGAATTTTCGTCGATGGGGGCCATTTTGTTATTCTGTGACATCAATTGCTCTAACTCCTGCTGTTGCGCTTTAGCCTGATCCTCCTCCTGTTTAAGTTTCACCTGCTCCTCTATCAACCTCTTCTCTTCCTTAAGGCGCTCCAACTCTTCCTTCTGCGCAATTTGGTCCTTCGTCAATTGATTCACCATGTCGACCAGCTTGTGATCCTCCTCCTCCTCATGCTTAAGTTTCGCTTGCTCCTCCATCATCCTCTTCTCTTCCTTAATGTGATCCAACTCCACCTGCTGTGCTTTCTGTTTGTCCGTCAATCGATTGACTAAGTCGACCTGCTCCTTCATTAGCTTCACGAGAGTCTCCTTACTGACTGATTCTTCTGTGAAAGTCCGGTCCCGTTGGGGTTCCCCCTTAATTGGAGGAGAAGTGGCATCGCTCTGCTTCGGAGGTGCAGGAGAAGTGGCGTTGCTCTGAGGTGGAGGAGCGGTTTTGCTCTGTAAAGGCATTCCAAACAGTGGCACGCCATAACTCTGGTTGCTCTGCAAAGGCATCCCGAATAGCGGTACTCCATAATTACCACCAGTCTTGCCTGCGGTCTCCGCGTCATCGTCCTTCTGATTGTTGCCGTCCATTCTCTTCTTGCTAGATGAAAATAGTGATGATGTATGAACTTTAGAATCCGCCTCAATTGCCTCAATTTTTATGTTTGCTCACCGATTTAAAAGATACAAGAGCGATAATGCGACGACTCCTCTTATCAAATCGGCTCTAGTATTCGTCTCTCCGTCCGTGGGGACAAACTGAAGGATCACTCTCTAATGGATGAACGCGTGAACGTGAACTATTATTGAGGTGTGTCGTGGATTTCCAGAATTTTGGAGGAGACAGCGAATTTAAGAGGTTGAGAAACCTCTTTTTGGCGGTTATGGCCTGTGCGAGCCCCAAGAAACCTCTTACCCCTCTTTTCTCCCCCCTTTCTTCGTCTCCCGCCCGTCCATACAGCTCCATGAAATCGGCTGCCACCACCACCATTATCACCATCCTCACGCTCCACCCTCCTGCCTCTCCGATCGTCGAGGGTAGAGTACAGGTTCAATCAGCAAAGAGGTACGAAATTGTATCTCGTGGCGGCGCGAATAATAACCTCGACACAGTAATTGACGATGACGAGCTAGATCATCTTGTGGATGAGCTAATTTCTGGTCGAGATGACAGTGATGCCGATGATTTGGACATTGCTGAAAGTGATGAGTATGAAATCGAGGCAGGCGGCGGTAGAGTTGTGGGCAGCAGCGAACCAAGCGAGAACGTCAAGAGCGACGAGGCCGAGAGCGATGACGACGAAGACAAGCTGGTGCAACTGAGCATAGGTGACGAGATATTGAGATTAGCAAATGAAAATCCTACCATTGAACAAAATAGAGTGACGCAACAGCAAGAATATGGTGTGAAAGAATCTACCATTCACTCCAGATCAGCAGAGATTGACTCATCTAATACACGCTTCTCAACTTTATCATCTAGAATTTCGACACCCACCAATGCTTATTATCGTTTCGTCGTGCGAAGGGGCCCAGCGGGTCACTTGCTAGCATCCTTCACATTGGTGGCCGTTCAATTCATTTACACATACATTCCTTTCCTATATCAAACCGTGGCATCCCTCCTGCTAAGATTGCATATATACGATCCACGAGTACTGTATGAAAAGGACCGACAACGTCAAATGAGAACAATGCACGGTCGTCAAACAAAGCAGCAGGGTGGCGGAGGACTGGCGTCCAAACTATTTGGAACATCGTCGAGGCCATTGAAAAAACATCGTGCGACTATACAGAAACATGCCGATCAGGTAGCAGCAACAACACTAAAACAATTATATCGTACAATGAAAATTGAAAATGGATTGGGAATGCTATCGGAAGTTAAATATCGATATCTAAGTTTGGCATTTCAAAGGAAATATAGTCTTGGGAAGGAGTATCGCATAGAGAAGCCACGTACGTTCATGGGGGAGGTTGTTGACGGAAATAATGTTGCATGTGATTTTGCACTTGAGGAGAAGGGCATCGAGGGTTTAGTTACTTCTGACTTTGAGTTTGATGAAGAAGAAATTATCACATCAACCACTCGAAGAGATCAATCGTCGAGGCGACGAGGGAGAAAATCCAAACGGTCTCCGTCAAATGTGAATGACTGGGTACTTCAGGCATTTACATCTCATCGAAGCCTAAATACTTCCTCCAATCATACAAGAACATGCATTGGAGATAGCAGCAATGTGTTAGAGGTGTCGTCTCTTTGGAAATCAGTTAATCGTGATGCAATTATAGACGCAGCAAAAGAAAGCTTTGCTGCTGATCAGTCATTTACCATGCAGAAAGATACTTCACATGGTGATGGCATCAATGACATGGGAAGTGGTGACATCAACGGAGGGGGGTACAGTGCATCGAAAGTATTGCATTCTGTCATGACAAGAGTAGGAGGATCCAGTGGTAGAATATTTGGAGCGTATCCCAACGATACACCGCCAATTGAAAACTGCTCTCACAAGAGGGGAGTATTAAGCCTTGCGCGTAGGTATGGGTATGGTAATTGGATAGTCCAACATCGAGCAAACCCTTACTCATCACGATCGGGTCAACAAAACTTCGATGAGTCAATACAAGAGGACGACGACGATGATATTGAAGATAATAATGATGACTCGTGGGGAGGAGGGAATTTGATTTGAGTCATCGTAGACATGGGATTTCCACACCTTAACAAAACGAGTATATTCATGGTGTAGAAGTAAAACATGAAGATTGAACTTTTACCAGCTATTTCAATATTTACCTCATCAGTGTTAAGCCGTACCCTCCAATCTGTTGGTTCTAGGTATCCGAGGGACCATACTGGTACAGTGCATTGTTTGTAAATATGTTGATAGTTCAGTTTACGATCACTAACGTCAAAGTCGCACAAATCTACTTCAATCAAAATAACAAGATACATCTCCAATGTGGAAAGAGCCCTCATCAAAAGTGACAATGCATCAGCTGAGATATCGGGAAGTGTTGCATACTTCGCACGACAGTAACGTCGCATTCTCATTCATGTATGTACACTTTAAGCATTGCCAAGAATCATAGCTTGATTTATTTGACCTACTAATTTGTAGAGTTCCATTCTGAACAGGTTCAAGTTGTTGCTGTGTCTGAACGACTTGAAGAGAAACATCTAGTAAGGATTTCATACAACCTTTATTAATAGCATCATTTAATTCATCCCACGAGACATCATTATCTCGTGACGATGTATTCTTGTGATCTTCTTGATGTTGATGTGACGTATTCGCGTGATTTTTTCCCTGCTGATAATAAAGTCCGAAATCATTATTGCTATGAACATTTCTATTCAAATCAACAATCGAAATCAATTTACATTCTTCTAATTCAGAAGTTAATTCATCCCACGATATATTATTATTACTCTGTTTTTGCAGTCGTTGTCTGCTGGCATGATTCATATCAAAGTTGGACGGATGGTCTTGCTTAGAATACAAATTATTGTCATTAATCTTGATAAAATCTTGCTTTTCAATAGAGGATGATGCCGTGCTTGTTGTTGTTGTTGTCACATGTGATTGTCGAGAATTTCGTCGTCTCTCTTGTCTTATCATTACTTTTGGAGATACAGGAGTTGATACATCATCATCACTTTTCAATCGTACTCTACAATTATTATTCTCAATTTGTTCATATGGTCTTGATCTTATTCTCTTCATCGTTCGACCGCTGGAAATCGATTTTTCACCTTCAGCTCCTGAAGTAGGTGTATCATGTGTGATCGTTGCGTCATTACTACCATCAAGACAACATATTCCTGAAGGAACTGTATCTGGTGTATTTGCTGCTTCCACATCAATTCCTTCGTTCCCATCATTTGCATTTGTATCATCTGTAGCAGCAATGATCGTAACAACCATTGGCAGTGGTGGCGGCGGCTGCTCAGAGCTCGACTTTTTCTTTTTTGTGCGACTCTTAGTCTTCTTGAGGAGAAGAAGAGGAGGAGAGGAACAACACGTCGCAAATATCATTTTTGCAGTTTCCTCAGTGGATTCCTCAGTGATTGCTAATGCCCGGGCGTGGTCACATCCCATTATTTTCACGTTGGCGCAGCATTCCGAATCTTCCTCTTCCAGTATAGTGAATAAGGGGGTCACCTCCTCATCAGAGAGACATTTTTTACTCAAATCATCATTGAAATCCACATTCGTCGATGCTAGCGCTAGCATCATGGAAGAAGCAGCGCTGCTGCTGCATTCTTGTGCAGTCCCATCTTCTAAAATACATGCTCGTGCCAACTTCTTCCTCTCATTCCTCTCATTCTTCGTAGTGCCTACCTTTTCCGCAGTTTGCCATTCATTACATTTTTGTGCACAAGTCTTCTTCTCCCTCTTCTTTCCCTTCTTCTCCGTCATCTTTATCTTCTTCTCCTTAAAGCTGCTAGGAATATCCGCGGCGGCCGCGGTAGTCATGTAGATGCGTGTAAAAACAATCATTTGGCGGGAAACAATGAGCGGGAAATAGACAAGCCTACACCCTCCCTCCCCTCATCAAGATGGACTTCGGCAACACGTGTGCTGTACTCTCACGGATCGTCCTCGTAGGACTGCTCATCTACGGCATAGTCCAATCGGTCATGGTGATGCAATCCTGTCAATTCCTCGAGGCCGTCTCGCCCAGTAATGAAAGCCATGGCGTCGGCTTACTAACATTCGAAACCAAGGAGGGGGACTGCATGTCACACAATTCATTCGTGAAGGAGAATTATAATGGCATGGAATTAGCAGCGCGGATTGGAGGGTATGTCGGTCCGGCCATTGCTGGACTCGCGACACTGTGTTTACTCGTCGAATGTATCATGATGATGATGGGTAATAAGAAGTGTGGACGGTGTATCCCGGCATTACTCATCCTAGGGGCGAGCGTGGCACAGGGACTCACCTTCCTATTATTTAAAAGTGATTTATTCTGTGGCAATACCGACGTTATACGTGAATGCGACATGGGCGATGCCGGATATCGTAGTGTACAGGCATGTTCGGTATATGCATTCTGTCTTGTGCTGTATTTCTGTGGACCCACGCCCACGCCACTACTCTCATCGACGACTAAGAGTCGGGCTGCCTCACCACATGCGAAGAAGCGTCTACCGTCTGACGCCGCTGCAGAGCTGGAAGAGGGGAGGAGCAATTCAAAGAAGACGAAAAAGAAGAAGAAGACGAAGACGACCATCGGACCTGGTAAGGGAGAGGATTGGACAAAGGAAATGTATGAACAACGACGAAAAGAACGAAGGTCAAAGTCAAGGGGAGTGAGTGGTCGTTCCAAGGAGGAAATATTTGATGACAGTATGGCTGATACTGGACGGAGGAGTAGTAATGGCAGTGATAAAAAGAAGAAGAAGAAGAAGAAAAAGAAGGACAAAAGCAATAGTAGCAAGCAGCGTGATTACAACGAGAGTGTACAGAGCAGTGTGGTTCTGTACAAACCAATGAAGGTTCATGATGGTGGTCGTAATAATAATAGACGCCGTAGTCGTGAACGTCTCGTTGGACGACAATTCTCCTCCTCGACACGATCATTTAATAGCAGCGACAGTGGTAATGGCAGAGATCCACAATCACCGGGAGGAGGACTGTATGACGATTATGTAGATACCGATCCCGATGGGATGGATTGGAGTGCAATAACGCCAAATCAGCGTGAGGCATATTACAACCAACAACGTAAAAAGAAGACAGAACGGAGAGAACGGGAATTACATCAACGTGAGATAGAGAGACTGCGTGAATGGGAGAGTGGTTTAAGTCGCGGACCCAGTGGTGACACTTATGATAATCTCAGTCGTAGACCCAGTGGCGACACTTATGATGATCTTAGTCGCAGACCCAGTGGTGATACTTACGATCAAAGTCGTAGAACTAGTGGCGATGACACCTATGATCGCACTTTTAGTCGCGGACCCAGTGGAGACACCTATGACTATTCTCGTGGTGGTGCTGGATACGATGATGGATATACCGGCGAGGATGATGGACGTAGCTATTACTCAGAACGAGATGGAGGTGGGTCGAGATATGATGATGACGATGGGTACGTCGGTGATGATGGACAACGAAGCTATTATAGTCGTGATTCACAATATGATGAGGGTGATTACTCTTATGGCGATTACACACCGCGCTCACCTGGGGATGACTATTCATATTCGCAGGGCAAATCACCATCACCATATCCTCAAAGCGGACCACCATCATATTATTCATCGTCTCGGTCCAGACGATCTGCTCGATAGACAATAATTGTCTGATGAGGAAGTCTATTGTCTACTACGTAATAATTAGAAGAGTATAAATTCATACAATAAAGATACCATGATTGAGTTTGGTTGCAAAAATGGTTTGAAGAATTAACTACACACTCTATTGTAGATCCTCTAAGTTATTCCTTGGCATCCTCCTTTTCGTTCATGGATTTGACATATTTTCGATGGTTGTCACGAGCTTTTATCCACTTTTTACGAGACTCGAGCATTTGAGTATCACTCATAATACGGACGTAAAAAGTTGAGCCGACATCAGTATAAGCTAAATCGGCACTCACTCCACCAGGGACCATTTCATTTTCTGGCAAATCTTGCAAATTCACCGGTATCGGTTCTAACGCAATTTCAGAGTGATGGATTGGTTGGACTGAACCTTCACCAGAAAATATAGGATGCCATTCGTGTGCATCTGATTTGAGTCGTAAGATTTGCTGCAATATCGTGAACTCCTCCCCGTGCTCTGGAGGGAGAGTTTGTTCACTGATGATCTTACGCGTAAGTTCTCGTTTCGCCATGACGTACGAAAAACTAAGTTGATCCAATAGCGTGCCCCATCGTATGTGCTCGCGGTACCATTCACACCGTAGCTGGTGACCCTCCTCCAGCTTCATGTGATGAATGACCCATTTGGACCGGATGAAATCCTTGATCTCAATCTTATGCTGCAAAATGGGATTCAACGATCTGAGATCCATAGAGTTGATCGATGACCGGGCGCGTTCGTAGAACTCGCGATGCGTACGGATTTCGTCCGACTCTTCCGGCTCAAGTCCTGCATCCTTCATAAACGAGGCTGTGATTTCTTTCAACGGCATTTGATCACCCGCGACATCAGGTATCTGCCTCATGGGTGACAGCAGTAGCACCGCACGACGTTGAGGTTCCTCAGGGAGCTTATACTTTGTTTTGCCACCCTTTTTATCAGGTCCGGTTATCGTCCTTTTTGGTAGGACGCCACGAGATGTTTCCGATGTTAGGAATTGAGCATCCTCTGGGTATGGCGTATGACTGAAATTCTCCTCCACAAACATCGCCTTACGCACAGTGGGATGGAATAGCCTTGCCGGCGATAGTTTGGGAACGAACAAGTCCTCCGCAGTTAGAGGCTTTATGGCACCATCAACGAGTATCAAGACCCAGCCGTGATGAGCTAGGTAGCCATTGAGACCTTTCACTTTCGCCATGTGGCTGCTGGCAGGCGTAACACCTCGATCCAGCAACTTTTCTGGAGGAACTTGGGTAATAATCTTTTTCACCAAGGCGCTTTCTGATGGGACAAATGCAATGGTGCAAACAGTACTCTCATACCATTTTTCCTGCTCTTCGCCATCTGAATATTCCGTCTCTATTCCAAGAGATTCAACATCATACCCTAGAGCCATCGTGTACAATACCACATCACAATCCTCGGTCAACTTGTGACTGACTTCCAACACATTATTAAAAACCGATGGCGTGCATGACTGCGTAGAACATTCCGACGAGCACGGATATGAGGTGTGAAGTTCACGCAAACACGTCGGATCGTCATACGAGCATGACGAAATTCCTCGACGAGATAGAATTTGCTCTCCATCAAGTGGCAAGAGAATTTTCTCTCCAGAAGCAGCCTTTTGCGATTGACTTATGGAATAATCCACCTCGTCATCCGACGACGAGACTGGTCGGAAGAATTGCATCGCTCGATCAAGATGCCATGCCACTAGCTTGGCAGCGCCGTCCTTGAATGACGTCTTGGTCGACCAGCGGAGATAATCGTGCGACAACAGACCAGCGGCATGAGCGAGACGTGATTGCTCAACATCGATTACATTTTTAGATATAGACGTCTTTTTCACGTTTTCGTGCTCAGGAGGCACAACCAAATCGTTTATTTCATCAGCCAAAGATGCCAAGTCGACCATTTCTCCGGATCCAATGTTGAAGGTTGTAGGAGAGTCATCCACCGATCTGTATTGCATTGCGGTGATGATGGCACCGACTGCGTCTGAAGTAAAATAGCACACGTATCAGTGCAAAATGTCAGACACCAACAATGACAACATTCATGAATGCAATCTTACCATCCACGAAAACAAAGTCTCGTCGTTCATGAGCTAGATGCATCCAGCCAGCTTCTTCTATCAAATTCAAACGTCGTGCTTCTTTAAGCCGTCGTCCAGACACGGCCACTCCTCTTTTTATACCTGTGCCTGTAACACCCATGCTATCGCCTTCTTCATTCTTCTTTTCTAATTCCACCTTTTCTGCCTCCTCTCTTGCCTTCTTCGCATTAATGGCATCCGTCCACGTTCTGTACAAACTCCTTACTGCCGTTTCTGCCAAGTCCACATCAGGACTAACCCCTCGCTTCATTTTCTTGACTCGATCGGCATGATAAATTGGAACAGATGTTGACGGTACGCCAAAGCCTCGAGGACCATAAATGACATCAAATCGTAGTCCAATCGAGGGTATGTTATGTAACGCCTTGTACGATGATGCTAGAATTTCATCAATGAGACGAGACACGCCATGTAAGCCACGGGACGGAGGTTTGGGGAGTGGAGGAGAGGTATTGCCCAACGTTTCATGCTCCAACACCCCCCTCCTTGCATTCTGCTGAAGTCGTGATGTGGTATCACGAAAGAACATGGAGTCGTAAGACGATGCGTAGACTATATGTGGAGCCCTCATCTTGGCCAAATCTTTCTCTGACGAATGCTTCAGAGGGATCATCGTCTGCGCCACCACGCCGCTAAGCAGTTGCTCCATGCCGGTAACGCCCATTCGTAAATCGAACAGATGTGGTCGAGAGCTAATACTCTCCATGAGTATGTCATCCTCCTCTTCATCTCTATTTTCAAATAAGGTACTCCGATGTGACGATTGAGAAGATACATCATCACCATGTGCATGATAGTTTGCACTCAACAATGAGTCAGACTGCGTTCCTGCAAGATGGACGATATGAGTCGGCCGGTACTCTAGGATGACATCGAGATGACCAGAGCCACCCTTGGTAGTACCAGGGGTGAGTGGTATACCATATTTGTGATATGGCATGGCATACGAATGCTGCTGCCTAGTCAAATCGACGTTATTGTCATCGTAGAAGGTTCCATTATGATGCCAGTTACGCAATTCCACCAACATTTGCGATTGCTCGTCATGATGATGAGTCCCTCGTTGCTGTTTGGATGCTAGTCCTAAAAATGGCACTCGTAGGTCGCCAAAGTCGCCCAACTCTTGCATCAAAGCCGCGAGACGTTCTTGATATTCTAATCGAATGAGTGGATCATTGGGGAACATGGTATCCAACCCTAGGAAGTTGACCACACCACATTGTCGATACAGTGCAATGGCAAGGTGTAGGCCAAGAGGTGAGAGTATTCCTGATATCATAACGCGTGACTGTGGTCCCAGCGGTCGATGATCTTTAGTACTAGATGTGGTATGGTGGTAGAGGTAGTTCTTGGGGTGGAAACTTGCGGCTTCTCGTGCATGTGTCCCACACAGCTTCGAAGCGTCAATGGCTGCCTGTTGCTCACTTTCTTCTTCACTCGTCCAACGTGAATGCAGCGATGCAATTGTATCTTTTGAGGAATGTTTCAATTGGTACCACGTCCGATGATGATTATTTACATTCTTAGGTGGTGATGTTCGTAGTCTCCGACCTAATCGTCGATCTTTCACACCCATCACGAAGTTCCGCAGAGGATCCTTCGTCGACCATTGCACTGTGCGCTGCAATTGCTGATCTTCGGGCAATATTTTCACAGCTCTAAATTGATAATCAAGCATGTCGCTGATCAAAGTGGGTTCAGCAGGAGCGGAGACGTCGCCAGGGAGAGGAAGAATGTTGCTGTTGTCCCCGTCGAGGTCCTCAATATCACCGTCAAGCGACACATCCTCCTGACCATAATCGACTCTTGCTGTCGATGCATTCCCCTCCTCCTTTTTACCATCTTCCCGCGATGATAACGAATCGACTACGTCATTCTTACCCACCGATGGGATATCTATATGATTGGTATGTCGGCCATTATAGGGTATGACATTGACCTTATTCTTCCCATAATAACGATTCTGAGCAAAATAGAAGAAGATGATGTATAGAAGTATCAGCAATGCGAAGGCAAAGGGTGCCAATTTCTTCCACCACACATTAACTCCTCCTGCAAACCCACCACTCTTAGTCCTACGCGTAAATCTGCCAGGTCGTGTGCCGAACGACCGGTTGTTGTGCGGTGCAACCGGCCCTTGCGGATGCATTGCGTTCACCATGGGATGATCTAGACTACTACCCAAACCGTTCGTCGACAATGACGTCGGCATTGTCGAATGTTCCACAGCGTACTGTGTCGGATGACGCTGGTGCAAACCTTGCGAGCCGGGTGAGTCACAGAACGGCAACGGAGGGGAGGTACTCCCGTTACTACTCCCAGCTCGATTTCTCATGTATCCGTCGAAGTCACTGCTCCCGCGAACTAAGGACAGGGACTCGTCGTTGTTACGATCGTAGTCACCAGCATTGTCATTCTCATCGCCACAACCATCGTGCTGTGGCGCCGTCACCCTCTTCCTCCACATGGCGAGCGACGTTCAATGCTTACAAACTCCACCACGAGAGTTAAGGCTCCTACGCGATACGCGCGTGATTAACTCTTTGCTTTGCTACATGTCGTCGTACTTAACTACATAAGACTGCAAGAGACACTCCTCCTCATTAACAGAATACTTTTACTTGTTATGTAAGATTGAATACTGTGGCGATCAGTCCTTACTTCTTGATGTGGACATAATATCGATAGTCTCTCTTGAAAGAACAGCTTCAATCATAAAAAATGCCAATCGATTGTGTACCACAATCGTAATCTCATTAAACCTTTTGGCGGCTCTTATATGTACTCCTCTTCCAAATAAGTAGCACGAGGCTTGATGGGTTTGCCACTCTCGCCAAAGTTGACCATGTTACCTTGTCCTTGCTTTCTGTTGCTGCTGCTGCTGCTGCCGCCGCCAGAATATGGTTCGAACGATGAGGCTGCACAGTTGTTGGAAAGCATAGTTGCATTGTGGGGGGCAGTGTTGTTGTTGTTGTTGGACAATGAATGCAGCAATTCATCATCATCATCATCGTAGGACAAAGACGTGGTAGGACTAGCATAGAATAATGTTGTACCATTGGGTACTATCTGATGGGCTGGCCGGCTAGACGTTGTGTCGCCGCCAAACTTTAAGGGAGATGATGATGATATCATGACTCCTCCATCCTTGTCGTTGCTCATAGTTGCCTGACATTCAGATAATGATACATGATCATTACTACTACCATTCGTCAATGTAGGAAATAGGAATGGTACTGGACCAGCGGGTCGAATCCACATATTACCCTGAAGCTTCTTCGGAGTTGTTGTTGTATGTTCTATCAAGAATTGCGGGCTGTTATTCCGTCCATGTTGATGTTGTTGTTGATGATGAAACGCGTACTTCTTCTTGTGGAAAGGGGATGAGGTGGAGTGATGCCGGTGCACATCAACGGATTTAGAGCGAGGTCGACTGCTGCCATGTTGATGATGTTGATGACTACTTCGTTTCTGTGGCTTCTGCTTCTGTTGCGAGGAAGAGTGAGCGTGCCTTACAAGCTCGTGAGCATCGGAGCACGAACGATCACGATGAGGAGCCTCCTTATCCTCTTCGCCGTTCTTGCGCAGCGACATGGCGCACTATTTACTCGCTGGCCTTGTTAACAACCTTGTGGTTTGATGCTACGATTCGGTATGTTCTGTTAGAGAGATGCAAAAGCATGAGTATTATTGCGCGTAATGCATTCGTGGGCAACTAATAGCCGTAACCAGACTTACCAAAGCGGCGTATCAACCAGACGCACTCGTGCCGCTGATCCGAATAATGGCTATGCGAATGCGCACTACTTGACGAACGCTAACAACAAGTGGTACACGCGGCGTCACGTGGGTGACAGCCGAGTGGAGAGAGACTTGAAGATATCAGCTTCGCACAAGAACTTCGCGCATTAGGGTTATCAGGTCCACCTCATCATCATTATCATCCATCATCATCCGCATATCATTATATCACCATCGTCGACATCGTCATGATTAAAAAAATGACGGTGAATGCGGCGCTGACAACATTGCTTCTCGGCCTCGTCGTGCCGACTTCGGGTAGCACACTCGCCTTCGTCCCGTCCACCACGACGATTGTGAA
>Ga0247833_1005290_pt1 | contig 15167 bp, 11 predicted proteins | sample LaCruzMarch2015__7_FD_187117 | JGI IMG/M metagenome (GOLD analysis project Ga0247833, IMG submission 187117) | Freshwater microbial communities from meromictic Lake La Cruz, Castile-La Mancha, Spain - LaCruzMarch2015_8m | ecosystem: Environmental > Aquatic > Freshwater > Lake | place: Spain...
CGCCGTGACATCCTGGAGATTATGCTCGGTCGCGTGGTGGATCGTTAGCCAATGCGGATCAGCGTTGGGAGCTGACGGCTCTGCGCTGAGCAGGTCACCGCGTGGTTTGATGCGATGCTTGGGCGTGGCGATGTTGATGCGAGAGGACAGATAGTCGCCTGTGAGGCAGCCTGCCTGCGCCATGAGTTGAGCAGGCGTGCCCTGCGCCGTGATCCTGCCACCATGCGGACCGGCTTTCGGTCCCATCTCTATCATGTAATCGGCGGCCCGCATCATCGCGTCGTCATGCTCGACGACCAACACGGTATTGCCCAGATCACGCAAGCGTTTCAGCGTGCCGATGAGCCGTTCGTTATCCGCCGGATGCAGGCCAATGCTGGGCTCGTCCAGCACATAGAGCACGCCCGACAAGCCTGCACCAATCTGCGTCGCCAGCCGAATACGTTGAGCCTCGCCACCGCTGAGCGTGCCGCTTTCGCGATTCAACGTAAGGTAGCCAAGGCCGACGTCTTCGAGGAAGCGCAAGCGCTTGGCGATCTCGCGGCGCAGCTCATCGCAATAGGTTCGCTGATGATCGGTCAGCGACAACTGCTCGATCCAAGCGAGCGAGTGGGTGATCGAGAGGTCACAGGCTTCGAAGATGTTCAGCAATGACTGTTGAGTGATTGGTGACTGGTCTGAAACTAAACACTGAGCGCTCAACGCTGAGCACTCGGACCGCAGCACCACAGACAATGAAGCGTCCCGCAGCCTGCGCCCGTGACATGTCGCGCAGGTTTTCGGATTCATGAAGCGAGTGATGGCGCTCTTCAAAGCGATGCTCTCGGCCCGATCCCAGGCACGTGTGAGCTGCGCGAGCAGACCATCGAATGGCTTCTCAAGGCTTCGTTTGGTGCCACTCGTTTTCCAACCCGTAGCCACAGGCGTCGTGCCCGTGCCGTAGAAGAGCGCGTGCTTGAACTGCTCGCTCAGCGCGCGGAACGGCTTGTCCAGGGGTTGGTTGAAATGCTTGGCCAAAGCTTCGACCGCAGCCTCATGCATCGCCTTCATCTTGGGCTGGCGCGACCACCAGGTCTTCACCGCGCCATCAGCAATGGATTTGTCCTTGTCCGGCACGATGAGATCGGGATCGCCCTGCTGAAGGCTACCGACACCTTCACAAGTGGGACAGGCACCCACGTGTGTGTTGAACGAGAAATGCTGCGGCGTCAGCTTCTCCATGACGAAGCCGGTGCGCGGGTTTGCATACGCCGTGGTGAAGCTCTGCGAGGCGTCGTCGATCAGGAACTGCACCTCGTTCGCATTCCACTTCAGCGCGCCTTCGATGGCTTCCATCAAACGACTGCGCACGCCTTCGCGTATGACCAAACGGTCAACCACGGCCTCCAAGGTATGAGCCTTGTCACGCGGAGCTTTGAGCGAGTCGTCCAGCTCCTGCATTCCGCCATCCAAACGCACGCGGACGAAACCCGCCCGGCGAAGCTTGTCGAACAGCGCACGCAGGTCGCCTTTGCCATCGCGGATCAGCGGAGCCAAAACGATGATTTTGGTCCCTTCAGGATACGCCAGGATCTTCTCGCCAATCTCCAGTGGAGTCGATTTGACCAGGCGCTCGCCCGTCACCGGATCGTGCGGTTCGCCTGCAACAGCATACAAGACACGCAGATAATCATATATCTCGGTGACAGTCGCAATCGTGCTGCGCGGATTCGGCGCGCTGTGACGTTGCTCGATAGCGACTGCAGGTGACAGGCCTTCAATGAAGTCGACCTCCGGCTTTTCCATCTGATCAAGGAACTGCCGTGCGTAGGCCGACAGGCTCTGCACGTAGCGTCGCTGGCCCTCGGCATACAGCGTGTCGAAGGCGAGTGAGGACTTACCCGACCCACTGACACCCGTGAGCACGACCAACTGATGACGCGGAATGTCCACGTCCACGTTTTTCAGATTGTGCTGGCGTGCACCGCGCACGCGAATGAAGTCGGTCGGCATTCTGGCGAAGTTCTAAGGGCAGAGGGCAATGGAAGGGGAAACGCTACGTGCTCAGTGGCGACGCAGGTGCAAGCATGAACTGCCCTGACACCGCCGTCTTGCTCAACATGCGACTCTTCCACCAAGCGTGTGAACCTCGCTGAGGCCCAGTGCCTCCATGCGGAAGCACGAGTGAATGCTGGCTGCGTCCGGTGCGGTGAGAAGGCTGGTTACATCATTGCTTGAAAGTTTAACGTGGGTTGACAAAGGCCCTATCCGCTCGTTGTTTCGCGCCCCTTCAACCCAACGCTTACACGCCCTATGGACTTCATTGCTCAAAACGTCGCCGGACTTTCGCCCTCGATGACCCTCGCCATCTCCGCCCAGGCGAAGGCTTTGAAGAAGCAGGGGCAGGACGTGCTGAGCTTCGGCGCTGGTGAGCCAGATTTCGATACCCCGAGCGTCATCGTGGAAGCCGCCGTGAAGGCCCTGACCGAAGGCAAAACCCGCTACACCGAGAGCGCCGGCTTGCTAGAGCTTCGCGAAGGTATCGCCACCAAGCTATTGGTGGACAACGGCCTGGAATACACCCCCTCTCAGATCAGTGTGAACTGCGGTGCCAAGCACTCCTGCTACAACGCCATCCTCGCCGTTTGCAACCCTGGCGACGAAGTGATCATCCCCGCCCCTTACTGGACCAGCTACCCAGAGATGGTAAAGCTCGTCGGCGCAGTGCCCGTGATCGTTGAGACCAAGGCTGAGAACGGCTGGAAGATGACCCCTGAGGAGTTCGAGAACAACATCTCGCCCATGACCAAGATGGTCATCATCAACTCCCCAGGCAACCCAACAGGTTCTGTCTACAGCAAGGAAGAACTCAAGGCGCTGGCCGAGATCGCCGTGGGCGAAGGCATCCTTATTCTCTCCGACGAAATCTACGAAAAGCTCGTCTACGCCGGCCAGCAGCACGTCAGCGTCGCCTCCTTGAGCAAGGAGATCTACGAGCACACGATCACGATCAACGGTTTCTCCAAGGCCTACGCCATGACCGGCTGGCGCCTCGGCTACACCGCGGCACCTACTGCCATTGCAGAAGCCATCGACAACCTGCAAAGCCACACCACCAGCAACCCGACGACCTTCGCCCAGTATGGTGCGATCGCAGCCTTGCAAATGGACCAGCAGATCGTCGCCGACATGCGTGATGAATTTGACGTGCGCCGCCAGTTCATGCTGGGCCGCCTCAGCGCTATCAAGAACGTGAAGGTGGTCGAGCCCCTCGGTGCCTTCTACTTCCTGGTGAACATCGAGCCTATCGGCATCAACAGCATCAATTTCTGCGAGAAGTTGCTCAGCAAGCAGAAGGTCTCCATCATTCCAGGCGTGGCCTTCGGCGCGGAAAACACTGTGCGCTTCAGCTACGCAACGAGCTTGGAGATCATCAACAGCGGCATGGACCGTTTTGAAGAGTTCTGCCAGCAGCACTAAGCGGAAGCAACTAACCGAGGCGTATTCGCCTCACCATCGAATGGGGGCAGCAAAGCCCCCATTTTTTGTGCCTCACGACCCAACCACCTGCGCGATCCAGTCCTGCAAGTTGTAGTAGTTGGTGATGCGCGTGACCTTACCATCCTTGATGTCGAAGAACGCGCCAACACGCAGGTGATAAGTCTGGCCAGTGGCAGGTGGCAGCCCTTCATCCGTTGCCGCATACTGGCCGCGAATGAAGAACTCTGCTGAACCTCGCGTACCGTCTTCGTTGGCCATGACAACGAGGTCCTCCACCTGTTCGCGATAGCAGCGGTCCATGCGCTGAAGGAAGAGGCGGAAGGCTTCCAGCCCATACTCGCTGCCACCTTGGTTGATGTCATGAACGATATCGACGTCGAGCAGGTCAAGGAAGGCTTCACGATCACCGCCATTGAAGGTAGAATAATAGCGCTGAAGAAGTTCGACAGATTGTTGCTGAGCAAAAGACATGCTTCCTAGCATGTGGCGAAAGGAGACCTGCAAGCAACGGAAAACCCTGTTGCCCCACCATGCTCTAGGGCTACTCTGCAGCGCCCTATGAGCTCTGATACTTCCCGGTCGATTCACCTTCGCCGCCTGCTTCCGCTGCTGCTGGTCGGCTTCATTTCAACCACCGCCGTCGCCCAGTCCTCTGTGATGGTTGTCGACCAATCCAATCGCAAGGTTCATGTCGCCGCGAATGCGAATCAAAAGCGCGCCGTCGGAGGCTTGGCCAAGATCGCCACAGCCATGGTCGTTCTGGATTGGTCCGAAGCCTCTGGGGTTTCGCTGAATGTCCTCGCCGCCGTGCCCGAATATGCCGAGCGCATTGCCGGGGTCGCGAGCCTGGGTATTCGCACTGGAGACCAGGTGACCCTGCGCGATCTGCTCTATGCCACCATGATGAGTTCCGACAATGTCGCCGCCGTCACGCTTGGCCATTTCGTGGGCCAGGACTTGCTGATGCGCAAAGGCCGCCAGGGCGATCCCTTGCAGGAGTTTGTGCGCAATATGAATGCGCTCGCAGGCCGCGAGGGCTGCAAAGGCACACTCTTCGTGAATCCACACGACTTTGAAAACAGCCGCCCGCAGCCCTACTCCACAGCGGCAGACATCGCCCGCATCGCCTTGTATGCCGCGTCGCGTCCACCATTTCACTTTTACACCAACCAGCAATCACGCTCCATCACCATCTATCGAGGTGGCGACCGCGTGACTCAGAAGCTATCGAATACCAATCAACTGCTGGGCAGTGACCGCATCGACGGCATGAAGACCGCCAACACGCCCATGTCCGGCGGTTGCGTAGCCATCACCGCTGACCGGAATGCAACCGTGATCAAACAAACCGACGGCAGTAGCATGATCTATCGCCACCGCATGATCGTGGTGGTGCTCGGCTCCGCCGATCCGTTCACGGAAGCTCGCAGCCTACTCTACCAAGGCTGGCAGGTGTATGACGGCTGGCTAGTCTCAGGTCGCATCGTTACGGACCAAGGCCAACTGCTACAGCATTTCTAGCCTCTCCCGCACGGCTGGCTAGCTGCTCAGCACTTTCTTGCCACTCCATCTCTCACGCCTAACTACACCCACCTCACTCTAGGTCTCATGCGCATCGGTATCCTCAACAGCGGCGGCGATTGCCCCGGTCTCAATGCAGTCATTCATGGCGTCGTCGGCGCTGCCTCCCGGCTCGGTTGGGAGGTCATCGGCTTCCGCGATGGCTTCGAAGGTCTTCTGCCCCCCGGAGATTACATGGTACTCGATCCTGCGCGCACCATCGGCATCATGAAACTGGGTGGCACCATCTTGGGCACAACCAACAAGGGACACTTCGTGGCCAAAATGGGCGAGGGCGACATCGCTCAAGTGCCTCAGGAGATCGTGGACAAGGCCAAGACGACCCTGCGTCACCTAGAGATCGGAGCGCTCATCGTCGTCGGTGGCGACGGCAGCCTGACCACAGGCCTGCAACTTTATGGACAAGGTATTCCCGTCATCGGCGTGCCCAAGACGATTGACAATGATCTCCAGGCCACCTCCATGACCTTCGGCTTCGACTCCGCGTATGCGACGGTCGTGGATGCGCTGGACCGACTGCACACCACGGCTGAAAGCCATAAGCGCGTGATCGTGCTCGAGGTGATGGGTCGCCACGCTGGCTGGATCGCCCTCTACGGCGGCATGGCTGGTGGTGCCGATGCGATCCTACTCCCCGAGATCCCCTTCCAGATTGAGAAGGTCGCTGAGAACGTGCGGATGCGCGAGGCCCAAGGCCAGCACAGCACCCTCATCGTCGTGGCAGAAGGCGCGAAGTGGGAAAGCGGTGACTTGGTGACCAAGGAGAAAGCCAGCGAGAAGGGGGAAGCTCGACTCGGCGGCATTGGTGAGCGTGTCGCGTTGGAGATCGAACGCCTGACACAGAAAGAAACCCGCGCCTGCACCCTGGGCCACTTGCAGCGCGGTGGCGCACCCACAGCCTTGGACCGCATCTTGGGACTGCGCTTCGGCGTCAAGGCCGTGCAATTGATCAAGGAGGGCAAGTTCGGCCGCATGGTCAGCTACCAGCAGTATCACGTGGGCGATGTGTCCATCGAAGAAGCCGTGACCAAGCTGCGTGTCGTATCCAAAGATAGCGAGATCGTCGCTGCCGCCCGCAGTGTCGGCATCTGCTTCGGGGACTAAACCCGATTCATTGACAGCCAAAAGAAAAGCCCGTGCCGGAGTGATCCAGCACGGGCTTTTTTCGTTATGATACAGACGCTTTACTTGGAGTCGAAGAACGAATCCTCATCGCGGTCAGCGACCTTCAGATAGCGATAGTAAACTTCCAACTGTAGCGTGCAGAGCGTGGTTTTATAGACGCCCCCCTCCTTGGTGCCCGCCGCGCCCGCATCCCAGTTCGGACGCTCTGGCTTCCAGCTACCATCTGGGGCCTGATTATTCAGGATCTGGGGCAGGAGCTGCTCATTGTAGAACTTCCAGTCATCTCCGCCCTTTTGGAAGAAGGCCTGGGTGTAGTAATACCAGCAGTAGAGATTGCAGTTGCGATTCCAATCCAGCGGCTCGGCCGTGATGAACTCACGCATGAACTGGATACCCTTGTTCACAGCGGCTGTCTTGTTCTTCGCCATGGTTTGGAGGCCTAGAACCCCAGCGCCCGTGAGGCTCCATTGGTTGTAGTGTTCGTCACGCTTGCTGCCGCCGAAACCACCATCCTTGGTCTGCGTCGTTTCGATGTATTTCATCGCTTTGCTCACTGCCTCATGGAGGCCTGAGATCTTGAGGGCAGTGTTTTTCGCTGCCTTCAAGGCCTGATACTGCCAGCCAACAACCGAAAGGTCATCGCGCTTGGAGTTCTTCATGTTCTTCTCGATGAAATTGGCGGTGTAGTAATCCCAACCGCCCGTCTCATTCTGATGATCAATGATGAGCTTCACGCCTTTCTCGAAGGAGTCTCTCATGCCTGGTAGTGACTTCGAACCCAAGCGAGCGAGCGTATACATCTCGCCCAGCGCATAGGTCGCGATTCCGTGCTCATAGGCCGCCGAGATGGCCTTCGGGTTCTCGCTGAAGAAACCATATTCGTTCTTCTTGCCCAGCTCGATTAGATACATGATGCCCTTCATCACATTGTCCCCGTAAAACGGCGACTCCGGCGTCTCGCACCGGCCCAGGTAGCAGAGCAAGGCCATGCCTGTCATGCCAGCTTTATTGCCCGTGCCCCAGGAGCCATCGGCGTTCTGCTTGGTCTTCAGCCATTCCAGCGCTCGTGACACCGCTGCCTCGCACTCACTGCTGCCTCCATTCTGACGCAGTTTCTCAAGACGCTCCGTCGTCGAGCACCGCGCGCGCATCGTCGGCGGCAAGCTCACAAACCCGCCCGCAGCACCCAGCCCCTGCCCAGTGCCAAAACCACCTCCGCCACCGCCCTTGCCAAATCCGCCACCGCCCAGACTGCCACCCCCGAGCATGCTACTCACGTCTGGCACATCCAGGATGTCAGGCGGCGCGTCTGGCAGCTGAATGCTCGAGCTGCTGTTATTGCTCACCACCTTCTTCATCGGCGTCGTCTTCGCAATCGTGCTGCGCCGCTTCTGCTGCACCTTGTGCTGCAAGTCCTGCGACGCCTGCGCTCCCTGCGCCGTGCCACCACCAGGCAGGAAGTCCACGTTCTTGATCGTCTGCGTACTGGTGAATACCACCAAACCTGCCACGAGCAGCACACCCGCATGGATCGCCAAACTCAATGAGAGCGAGCCACCACCAGCCTTCCTCCACAGCTCCACAAGCGCATTGCGTCTCGGCGGCGGACCAAAATCATGCACAGGGGCGGGATGAAACTCTTCGACCATGCCATTGACCACGGCAGGGGCCGCTGCCGCTACCACCGGGGCAGGCGCAGGCACCGCTGCCACCGTCGGCGCTGGGGCAGGTAGGGGAGCAGGGGCTGCCGCTGGCTGCGCGACTACCGGAGCTGGGGCTAGGGTCGGCGCTGGCGGCACCGCCACAGGGGCAGGAAGAGGACCCGTGGCCATGCCTGGATGCGGAGGCATCGCGTAGCCGGGGGGCATCATGGGTTGCCCAGGATAAGGTTGCTGCGGGTAACCAGGCGGCATCATCGGCTGGCCAGGATACGGTTGCCCCGGGTAAGGTTGCGGATAGCCCTGCGGCATCGGATACCCCGGAGGTGGCATGTAACCCGGCGGATACCCCGCCTGCTGCGGCGGATATGGATACGCTCCAGGCTGCTGCTGCGGATATGGATACACACCCGGCTGCTGCGGATAACCAGTGGGCGGAGCTACGTATCCGGGGTAAATGGGCTGTTCACCGTTCTGGTGAGACGCTTCGGGTTGGGCATTTGGATCCTGACTCATGATGGGCGGAATTTATCCCGCCCTATTCAAATGGCGGGCAGAACTTGCCCGCCATGTCATCAGATTCCGTGGAGGATAGAAAGGAAAAAATCTTCCCTTTAGGGCACCTCTGGAAACCTCCTCTCGCAGAGGACTTGACTTCGCCCCGCGATGGTAGGGCGCTATGTACCCATAGCGCCGCCGCCGAAGCGTGGGACGTGGCGATGCGGCACTCTGACGCGAAATCCCGTCGTGTATCCGGCGCGTTGAGACAACGCGCCCTACCGATCATGCACACTGCGACGGCAGTCGAAAACAGGTTTCCAAAGGTGCCCTTTAGACGCTACTCTTCACCGCCGACGGTGAATGTCACGTTGCTAATCTGAGCCCTCGCCAGCGCGTTGAGAACATCAATCACGCGCTCATATTTTGCCTGCTCTTCTGCCTGGATAGTCACAAGCACCTTGGCGTTGCGGCCGTCGGCTTCTTGTTTCAGACGCATCATCGTAGCGATAAAATTCGGCATGATCTTGCTATCAGGCGGATCAAGTTCCTCCTCATTCAAGGTGATATTCCCTGTCTCCTCGACGCCAACGGTAATCTCGTCGGGCATCTCGGGAGCATCCTGGGTGACAACATTCATCCCTGGCAATTGCTGCTTGAGCTCGTTCTCCACCTTCACGGCACCAGCCATGACCATGAAGAACAACATGATCACGAACACGACGTCAATCATGGGCGCAATCTGGAAGCCAAGGTTGACCGCCTCGACCTCCATGGGTTGTTTCTTTTTCTTCTTACCGTGGCCGGACATAAATGAAGTGGGCTACTATTTACTGAGCGCTGAGAACGAGATATCGCTGATGCCAGATTGACCAATGACGGTCATGACCTTCTGAACCTCGACGGCGGGCAAGCGCTTATCTCCGCGGATGATCACTCGCGCCTTGTTATTGGTCGCGTATTTTTGTTCCAAAATAGGAACCAATTCTTCAAGGTTGGGGAACTTGCGCTCGTTGTAGGTCACTAAGCCTTTTTGCTCAGCGACCTCCCAACGAATATTCAATAGCACCTCGTTCATGCTGTTGTTCTCATCTTTCTTCTTGGCACTTTCAGCAATTGGTAACTCAATGCCCTTGTCGACCTTGATGACCTCCGCCGTTGTGATGCTCATGAAGAAAATGAGCAACGTGAGCAACACGTCGATCATCGGAGCAATTTGAAACTCCGGTTCACCATTTTCGCCACCGCCTCCTCCTCCGCCCATAAGTTTGCCTCCTGGTAAGATTTCAGGGTTGGTAAAGACTCAATCAATCAGACTGAGTTATGCGTGAGCAGGCTCGGCGGCAGCACCACCAGCAACCCAGTTCGGAACGGCTGCGTAGAACTCTTCTTCGCCGACATGGCAATCCCTGAGATGAGCGTAGGGCATCTTGCGGAACAGTGCACTGAGAATTTCTTGAAGCTCATGGATGCCAGCCTGGAGCTTGTTACGCAGCAAGTAGAAGAACATGAACGCAGGGATAGCGATAGCCAAACCCGACGCCGTCGCGATAAGCACTTCACCGATAGCAGCGGCCAAACCAGCGGGATTGCCACCAACACCACCAGCACCCAATTCTTCGAAGGCGCTCATCATCCCCGTCACCGTTCCAACCAGACCGATCATCGGTGTGCAGACGCCGAGCACGGACAGGTAGTTGATTCGCGTTTGAATGGCAGCGTTGATTTTCGTCACGCCATCAACCAGGGCGAAATCCGTGGAGTCCTGGCCATCGCCCAAGAAGCTGAGGGACACGCGCGCCACATCCGTTGCAGGAGACGGGTTATTCTTGGCGAACTGATAAGCACCCACATAGTCGCCAGCACGGAACAAATCCTGCAACTGCTGAATGTATGCTCGAGGAGCCAACTTGCTGACGCTGGTCCGCATCCAAAGATCAACCGTCAACCAGACGAGCGCGACCGAGCAAAACCCCAGAGGATACATAACCCAGCCACCTTCATGCCAGATATCCATGAGCGATTTGCTCTTGTGGATCGTCTTGGTTTCACCGGGCTTCAAACCAGCAGCGGCAGGATCTTGAGCCTGGGCGGGGGTGAAAATAGCGAGGCTTCCGAACATCAGCGCGGCACACAAGCCGGCGCGGAAAAGCGCTTTGATGGGTTGGATATGCATAGAGTGCGTGTGGGGCATGAACTTCATGTGAAGGTGAGTGTGGAGTTGAAATTGTATTCTCGAACAGAAATCATTTGGCAGGTGCAGCCTCCGCAGGCTTCGCATCCGATGCTGGGGTTTCAGCGGCCTTGGTCGTCTCGCTATCATTCTTCAGCCCACGGATGGCCGCTTCCTCCGTCTTGGCCCTCTCAGCCATACCAGAACCTGGATAAGTCTCCATGATGCGCTTGTAAAAACCAGTCGCATCCTCGAAACGGCGCATCTTGGCGAGTGCACCCGCTGCAGCCATCTCAGCCTCAGGCACGCGCTGGACTTGAGTCCCATAAAACACAGGGACACGGAGATAAGCCAGCAAAGCCTTCTCCCACTCCTTCTGCTTGAAGTAAACGTCGCCCTGAATCATCCAAAGGGAAGCGCCCACCGCCGAATCATCCGTCTCCGACAGAATATTCTGGGCTTGGGCCACAATGGAGGCATAGTCGCTGGATGTCTGGCGCTCAATGTTGAGCTGAATAATCTTTAGCTTGGTCTTCTGGGCATCCGTTAGCTTCAAAAGACGCAGTGCAGGCATCGCCTTGATCGTGTCTTCGAATTTGCCCGCTTGTCCCAATGCCTCGACATAGGCGAACGAAAGATCGGCGTAGTGGTTACCCGGGATCTCCTTGAACGGCTCGAATACCCCCTTGCCTTTCTTGAGCATCGCCAATCCTTCGTCCATTTTGCCACCCGCCAGCAGTGAGGTGCCTTCCGTGAGTTCGATAGGTGTCGGCCATTCTAGCTTGAGCACCCCAGACATCTGCAAGGTGGAGGTTGCCACGTTGGCCCCCACCTTAACAATTTTCATGACCTTGTCACCCTCGACCTTGAACTGGTCAGGACCAAGCTTGCTGCCGTCTTTCAAGACGATGGATTGCGCCAAGCCTTGGCCCGTGAGCGCCAACAGGGTTGCCGTAACGATGGCTGAAATGATCTTCCTCATGGATGTGTGATCTTTAGGCTCCAAGCTTTGCGCGCTCCTGCTGCGCAAGTTTGAATTCGGGCTGTTCTTTGATATCCGTGCGCTTCAGCATTTCATCCAGCGTCTTCTTCGCCTCCTCTTTTTTGTTCAAGAGCACGAAGCAGCGGGCCGACTGCAGGTATGCGCGAGCCATCCAATCCTTGTATTTTTGATGCGCGACGAACACACGAATATAGAAGGCATTGGCACCCGCCCAGTCCTTCTTGGCCTCCTTGATTTGGCCAAGGCCAAACAAAGCTTCGGCCCACGATGTGCGCCACTCTTTAGTTCGCGCGATGGCGTCATACTCCGCTTCGGCCTCGGTGAGCTTGCCCAGCTTCACCAGCGTTTTGGCTTTGCCGAGGGTTGCATCAAGAATGCGGCTACTGCCTTGATACTTGTCGCTGGTAGCCTCATTGAAGAACTCAATCGCCTTATCGAACTCGCCTTTGCCGAAGTAAATCTCACCAAGTCCCACAGGTGCACCATCGGCGAATTCGCTGGTCGGGAATATGGTTCGCAGGCGCTCATAGCAAGCGGCTGCCTTATCGGCTTCGCCTTTCTTGCGCGCATTGTCACCAACAATTGATAGGAGAAGAGGGCTCAGATCTTCCGGCTTAGCCACATCAATGATGATGTTGAACAGCTTCTCCATCTTTTCAGGTTCACGGGCCAGCTTGGCAAGCCAGGCACGAGCGAACAAGATGCGGATGTTGGCGGTAGGCGTCAGTTGTTCAGGTGTCAGCAGAGCCTCCAACTCCTTCTCAGCCTCTTCAAAAGTCGGAGCAGCAACCGTAGGCGTAGCGGTGGTGGCAGGCGCTGCAGCTGGGCCAGCAGGCTTCAATGCCGCTGTCTGAGCGGTCGAAGCGCGACGTTTCTTCGGGGCCATCTGCTGACAGAGTTGTTGAATTAGCACCTCGACCTGGTCTTTGAGCGGGTTGCTGATGTAGGGCTTGATGTTGTCAGCCAACAGCTTCTTGGCCTCATCCGGCTTCTGATCACGAATCTTGGCGCGACTGATCCAATAAATGGCCTTTAGCGCATTGTCAGACTCTTTGTGGGTTTCCAAATAAGTGGACCACATGTCAGCCAGTTCACTCCAGCGATTGAGTGCTTGATAGAGATCCGTTGCGTTCTCCATCGCGTAATTCAAAACATCATCCGTCTTGGCTTTTCTGAAGGCGTTCGCATAGCCTTCCAATGCCTTGGCGTAATGTTCGTCTGCATTGCCGGGATCAGACTGTGCCTTGCGGTTGAATCCGTCTCCCAAAAGCGCATAGACCTGGGAAATGTTCTGGTCGTTGGGCGACTCATTCACCAGCGCAACCAGGTCTTCCATCGCGCTGTCAATATCGCCCCCCTGGAAGGTAATGAAGGCAAGGCGATACTTGGCATCAATGATGTATTGGCCTTTTGGGAATTTCTTGATGTATTCATTGAGCGCCTTCCCTGTAGCCTTCGAATCGTTCTGGTAGAAGCTTGCCAGGGCGATGCGGTAGGTGGCGTCGTCGAGGTATGCAGATTGAGGGTAGTCCTTTTTGAGGATTTCAAATTCCGTCACGGCATCCTGGAAGCGCTGCATTTCAAAGAGCACGTTGCCGCGCAAGAAATACGCGCGCTCCTTGTCCACTTTGGGGAACCCCTTGATCTTCTCGAAGTTGTCAGCGGCTTTTTGCAGGTCACCGGACTGGTAGGCCAACATGCCGAACAACTCGGAGATCGAAGCCAACTCGGTGCTCTCCGGGAAATCGCGAATAAACTTTTCGCACAGCTCTTGAGCCACACCAATGCGCTTCAACGATGCATTGGCCATGACCATGCCATACATGGCTTTATCACGCTGAGGGAAGTCCTTGAACTCGGTCACAATGGCATCGAATGCCAAAATTGACTCCCAAGGCCGCTGCATTTCAAAGTAACAGCGACCGAGACGGTAATAGAGAGAAGCATCGTAGTCAGTGCGCTTCTCCAGCTCGTCCAGCATCGTCTTGTCTGCTGCAAGCTTTGCCTCTAGCTCCTCCTTATTACCCTGCCCCTTGGCAATAGCGTCCTGAATCTTCGCGATGCGCTCGCTCTGGAGGCGCTTGACTTCACTCTTGCGGCGGACGGATTGATAAGCGGTCAATGCCTCTGCAAAGCGCTTCTCCTCGATCATCTTGTCTCCAAGCTTGAGGCCAATGTTGTTGAGCTGGACGACATTTTCACCCGCGATTGATCCCCCGCCCTTCACACTTTCCAGCAACTGGGCTGCTTTCTCAGTGTCACCCTTAGCGACATAGAGGTCGGCAGCCATCAGAGCGGCTTGAATCTGCTCCGCACTGCGGACACCATCCGCGACGATGCTGTTCAGGATAGCGATCGCTTCGTCATTGCTATTCGCCTTCTTATAATACTCAGCAATCAGTAGGCCCGCCTCGCCTTTCAGCGCAGGATCAGAGGTCGCGACCTCTTTCATCAGCTTGATGCCCTCGACGGCCTTTTCCAGCTTCAGATAAGTGCGACCCAAGCCGAGCTTGACGGCATTGATGTTCTCGCCCGTGCCAAACTCCTTCACGTAAAGCTCGAAGGCTGCCGCCGCCTTGGCGAAATCACCCAGATTGAAATAACAAGCAGCCTCCAAAAAGGTCACGTGGGGGAAGGGCTTGTTCACCTTGGACTTGATGAACTCGGTCTTTTCCAAGGCTTCTTTAAACTTACCCTCCTGCATCAGATTGAAGCCGTCCATGTAGGCCTTCTCGACAGCGGTCGCCAAGTCGGGCGACGCAGCATCGATTGCGGACGCGGCAGGGGCCGGTGCTTGAGCGCTGGCGCTGAGGACAGCGGACAGCAAGAAGGCGACACAAGGCAACAATTTCATCATACCGGGCAAACTGGCTAAATGCTCTCCCACAACAATAAATCAATGACTCCCCGAACAGCGTTGGTTGGCTAGCAGGCGGACAGAACTGTGGGGACGCGGCATATTTTGGAATAAAGAGGGTTGAGATTATCAGTCGCGATCTCTTTGTCACTAACAACTTCGTGGTTTTCGATCAAGATTTATGTTCTCGGAAGTCTCTATCGACCCGAACTTTGCCAGTTTTGGCATCCATAAACTTAGCACGCAAACGAACGGCTCGGTAGAGGAGCGTTAAATAATCATCACAAGGTATCTCGTGCCCACCAAACATTGCCAAGTGCGGCGTGGTCCACTGGGTGTCATGCAGCACGAAGCCGCGCTCTTGCAACCGGCGCTGCAATGCAACGAGGGCGACCTTGGAAGCCTGTGTCTCGCGACTGAACATCGACTCGCCGAAAAATGCGGCCCCCACGGCCACGCCATAGACCCCACCCACCAACCTGCCGTCACGCCAGACTTCCGCACTGTGTGCATGGCCCAGGTCATGCAGCTGTTGATAGCTGCTGATGATGTCCTCAGTGATCCACGTTTCATCACGGTCCGCACAACCATGCATCACCTCACGGAAAGCCGTGTTCCAGCGAACCTCGAAAGGCTGTTTTTTCAAGTATTGCTCAAAACGGTCCGGCACATGAAACTCTGCCACGGGCAGAATACCTCGAGACTCGGGCAGAAACCAGCGCAGCTCACCATTGCGCATGCCCATTGGAAAGTATCCTTGGCAATAGGCGCTGAGAAGTAGTTGGGGGTCGA
>Ga0247833_1005300_pt1 | contig 15150 bp, 9 predicted proteins | sample LaCruzMarch2015__7_FD_187117 | JGI IMG/M metagenome (GOLD analysis project Ga0247833, IMG submission 187117) | Freshwater microbial communities from meromictic Lake La Cruz, Castile-La Mancha, Spain - LaCruzMarch2015_8m | ecosystem: Environmental > Aquatic > Freshwater > Lake | place: Spain...
CCAGGCCTCCATGCAATCCATTGCAACACTTTCTCCTCACAGTTCCTCAGAGGTTCCCACCAACAAACACGACTGTTGAGATGCATGAATACTTTGGGAAATGGAAGACATTTGATGATGCTGCATTCGATGGTTTCAGTGGTGATGAGCTTGTGGAGCTACTGGCAAAAGGTACGTTCACTGCATACTAGTTTATATCTGTATCTTTGTTGATGCATGTAGATTTTTCTGTCATACTCACCTTTACTTGTGTTTCATGCAAATTGTTGATATGTTGATATTTCCAAATCGCGATTCAGCTGCAAAGAAGGCCAAGTTCTTTTTCCATCCGGACAAACTGCCAAAAGATTTGACGGAAAACCAGTCCCGGTTGATGAGTATTCTGTGGGATGAACTGTGTGATAAGGAATCTAGCTTACTGCTGGCTACGTTTAATTAGATGCATTATGGAAGTTAGAATATTGGTATTTGTTTGTACCTCATACATAATGAGGTAATAAGAGATTTATGTTTATCTCTCTCTACGTTGTATTTTACGTACATCTCAATTTCATCTATTGCACTCAATTTCATCTATTGCGGGGTGTTCCTTTGCGACTAGTATTCCTAGGCGAAGGTTTTGGTTCAATCTCACTACCAGTGAATGCATCACCAATTCCTTTTCCTACAGTCCGTACACCAGAGAACAGACCACGACCAACTGAGAATACTCCACTCACTGTACCATCCACTGCAGTTTCAAGACCGGCACCAATTCCATTACCCATGGTAGCAAAGCCTGACCCAACCTCAGCAGCGAATTGCTTTCCATCACCCGTTGTTACTCCCTTGGCTATGCCCTTGCCAACTATTTGTATACCGCCGCCTAGTCCACCAATTATCTGACCAATGCCTTTGCCGGCACCACGGATTATATCACCAGTACCTGCACCCACACCCTTAACACCACTACTAACACCCTCACCCAATCCTGATACTATACTATTCACACCAGCACCAACAGCACCCAACCCTACAACCTCGGTTGCTTCTTGGATGCCGCCACCAATAGTACCAGTAACTGCTACTAGTGTATCCCCAATTACATCACCAGACTTTTTTAGTACAAACTTCGCTGATCGACCAGCGAGGTTACCAGTCGCGCGTAGCAGGTCACCTTCAATAAACTCTTCCCCGCCCGATTCTCGTGCGGTAAGATACTTCCAATCCTGGAAGCTAGTTGCCGTCATTAGTGTTACCATCTTTGACTTTAACTGTGCAGTATACACAGCCTTGACAGTATCAGCAAGTCTATCTGGTGGGCCTTTTATATCTCGGACCATGTACCCCTGAAAACGTAGGTCGGCTCTATCAATGGTGAATTTCAGTCGAGTTGTGAAGTAGTTGGTAAGCTTAGCACCAGTTACGCCTCTAATTTTTTGATACCGTGATGATTGTGGCTGACGTTTGAAACTAAATACAAGATTGAATGGAGATACCCTAAGTGTCTTGACATCGTAGAGTTTGTCACTGCGTGGTGGACGATAATTTCCATCTGAATTAAATATTTGGATAAACGAATAATGCAAGAACAATTAGCAGTTGGATAAAAAAAATGAAGAACGGCACTAACGGTCAAAACACGAATGTACCTAAATCCAGGTCGTCCCCATCTTTTAGTCTAGGGTCTGAAACAGACACCAAGAATTTCCCAGTTTTATCATCCCACTTCAAATCTAAGTCAACCCCTGCCAATTCAGCAGTTGCTAATATAGTTCGATTGGCTATGTCAAGGAGTCTCCAAACAAAGTCCTCACCAGTATTGACGGTAATTTTATCCGCCTTTCCATCACTGTATGCAAGATTCAGGTCAAATAAGTCAACTCGAATCAAGTCGGCATTCAACGATCCTCTTGTACGCACACATAAATCGAAGAAACTTTTCTCTGACACGGAATCAAAAATAACTGGACTCTCCGTGTTTGTAGAACAGTCCATAATACGCACATTGTGAACAACGATAGAAAATTGAGCACGCTCATTGGATGGGAGACTGCCTTTAAATGTCGGGTCTTCTTCTTTGAATATTCTCTGAAAGTCAATAGTAAAACGATGGAGTAAAATTTGTGCAACCTCGGGGAATGATTTCTCTTCTTTGCCCTGTAGATTGTATTCATGTCTCGCTTCTGGTAGCTTCTTCTCAAGCTCCACTGAGTTTACATTATGTTTCTCGAGATACTTCCTTATAGCGGTTCTATTCTCTTCATACTTGACAGTTGACTCTTCTGTATCTTTCAGAGTAACACGCATCTCAGACCATCGAACGCGGAATCTAACGAAGTCATGCACAAATAGACCACTCGATGATTCATCAGCATTTGTCTCAGATTCTTTCACGTGAAGTGCACCAATTTTTATGACCAAACGACTATCTCTTGCGCCAGTAACAGTCTGAACCGCTAGACTTCCGAGCGCTTCACCAGTGATTTTAGACTTGATGACGCAAATTCGTAGACCAATCTTATCCATTTGAACAGGGCCGGTTAATCCATTGATTGCAGGAACCTCGAATTGAGCCACAATGGAATCATTTCTGTCGCGTGATATCGAGGATATTTTTAACGGATCAAGAGAAAATTGTGGTTGGGATAGTTGCTTCACCCAAATTTGATGATGCTCACTTCCATTGAATATAACAAATTCCGGAACAACGTGGAGTTCGCTTCCTTCGGCAGTGAGGTTTCTGTATGCGAAGTAAGTTGAGGGTGCCCCATCGCCCCAAAGAATCGGCATCGAATCAATTCCCTGGGTCATGGAACAATCTTCAATCCTAAAAGGTGTGCTACGTTTCATGCCTTCTTCGCCATCCATCGTCAACTTTACAAGTCGGATGAAAGTATTAGAGTCGGGTAGGAGAGAAATTCGTCGACGATGATGAGCAGAAGAGAAAGCACTGTATGGCGGCGAGACTAAACCAGACCGTACATGCAGTGACTCCGCAACGGATTTCAAGTTTCTTTGATTCTCATTTTCACCTGAAACTTTCTCGAATAGCAATGTCCCCGTGTGATCGACCGCATAGTTGCAAACAATAAAGACAATCGTTCGGTTACCAGCCTGTGACTCTATGCTACGCCCCTTGACTGTTCCATCGAGGTCCGGTGTCACATCTCCTTCCTCTACGACGTGAAAATCGCTGCCTTTGGTAAGACCAGCAACTTGTCGAGAGGTTTCATACCGATTAAGCGACTTCGTTTGGAATGGGAAAGTACAACGCAGTGGTTCGAGAAGTCTCCCATTCAAAGGTATGTCGACGAAATTACCATCAACCCACCCCGTCGATGTCCCTCCAATAGGCAGATCTGCACATTTCATCGAAATAGCAAGAGATGGACCTGGTGTGAAAACCTCAACTGATTCAAGTGGCTTCATAATGTGAGTCGTATAGTTAGGATCTTCAAATGAATTCTCAGGCTGAGATGCATTGGAAGTAATGAATGTGTGTGGCATGGGAGTCTGTACGATCAAGCTCACGGGCATTTTGTTTTGCATGACCAAACGTGGCTCAATAAAAAGCTCAACAAAGGGGCGAGCGTGACCAACTAACGACACCTTGCAACATATGTTCACTGCTAGGGAAGATACTTTTGTTTGACGGTGTGATGGAGAACACACAACTGTCAGTACTCGCCTCCTTTCATCAGATGCTGCAATTTTAATCAAATGATCTAACGGTGGCATATTGAATAATCCAAACAAGTCATCATCGTCGCCCTGGTTCTCAAGAGTTGGAGAAATCTGTAAGCAAATGATCTCGGATGTGTCAACTGTGAATCCTCGGAGTAATGGTGCAGGTAAACCAAAGACCGAATGTGACATCAAATCTTCGTTTTCCTTGATCAATGATACCGAGTCATCACTGACCGGACGATTTCTCTTATTATCCTTGTTCAGCACTCCTAAATCATTGACGCTATCGTCCCCAATAACAGCGATTCGGAAAGGTAAGGATGATGAATTATGCATTTCAACATGACTGCTAAGATGCAGTACTGTCGAATTACCACTTTTCACTACATTCACAAACACATACGAATGACAACTTGGAACGAAGTGAGCGGATCTGGAACTATTCACCTCGTTATCCATGTCTTGTACTAATATTTCTGTGTCGCCGATGAAAAGCTTGATACTCTTCGGGTGCTTGATATCTTGGCCGTACAAGCGAATCCCACCTGATCCCCTCTCGGGAAATAATTGAAATCGGAAGAACTGAGTAGTGTTTGTCGGCAAAGGAAATCTATTCGGATTTTCGTGAATTGAGTAGTAAGCGTTTAAACCAGAGTGATTTTCGACTGCATACGGTAGCGTCGTAATAAGCGATCTTGCGGCACACGCGGCCATACTTCTTGAAAGCCTTCGTTGATTCGAATCTTCGCCCGTGACGTTGTTTTCGACTAGTCGAGTTGCTTGTCGAGTTGCGCCAGAATACACAGACCACATCCTACTAGCAGCGCCGACGTTTACTAGAAAGTGCTCGGAGAATGCTACGTGACAATGGCTTGATTCGACATCAAAAGTTGATGACATTCTTTTAGATGTAGTGCGAGTTTGGGGAGCTCTTGATGCATTGAATGTCAATTCCCACGGACTGGTCAAAAGCATCGTCCATCGATTACTTGCATCATCGAAGTAATCGGCGAGAATACTTGTATGCATATTACATCCAAAACATGGTTTCTCATTTTCTGATATGCCAGGGTAAGTAATTTCTCCTCCGACAACAGCGTTCATAGCACAGATCCTAAACAAAGCCTCATCAAGACCTTGAAAGTCATTAGTCACTGTAAGAGTTGCTTCAGGAGAAGTCAATTTCAGCCTAATGACACGTTTTATATTCTGAGATTCACCAGATTGATCAGGTACAACACTAAGCTGTTCAAAGGTATCTCGGTTGGTTTCTTCTGTGTCTATCAAAAGGTCAGATTCGAGTCGAGCTATCCTGCTTGCAGTGTTCGACGAAAGGCGTCGAAATTCATTTTCATTGGAGCTCTTCTCTTCGTCGACTGCAAATGAATCAGAAATGCTCGACAGTAGGGTACTTGTCAGTGCTGCGTTTTGCATTGAAACTGTCAAGTCTATTGGGGACAACGTCACAAACTTGAGGTCTGTCAAATGGGTTGAAGTTTTATCGCACACCTGCTGGAAGTAAAACACCGCAAATTTCGCCGGCTCCATTATCTGGACAGGATGAAGCATGTCAACGCCTTGTGCGGTATAGATTTCCACCCTCTCGGCATCAATTCTATAATCTTTCTCCACAATTGTATCGCTTACAACATCGGCCGTCTTTTCAAATCGAGCTTGCATTTTCCCTTGTAGAACAATCGTCTCAGTGAGGGTTGAGGCTTTTGCATTCGACATAAATGGTCCCGATGAATCAATGCTTCCCATGTCAACAAGCACAAGTCGCATATTTGACGACTCAACTCGATAAGCTGTTTTCTTTAACGACGGTAGAGCATCCGTTGAGAAATAAACTTCAACTTTACTTGGACTATCAGCTGAGACAACTTCGTGCATTTGGTTGCCATTAAGCTGATCTGCTTTAGCAGGCGTTGAGCTAGTGGACACATCCTTTGTATATCGAAGAGGAGCTACTGTAATAAAGTTCAGCACATCCGAAATGACATCAGGTAAGATTACTACCTGGGAAGATCCAATCTTCACTTCAATATCACGTGACTCATCCTCCTGATACTTGGTGTAGTTGATAAGAAATGCCTCTGTTTCATGGTCCGTTGTGTTGTTATTATTTGCACGCCCAATCATGCGTCGAAAGGTACGCTCGGCGGAACCTATCCTCACGTCGTCGCACACTAGGTCATGTAATGCTACGTTCGCAATGGTCTGTTTCTCATCCGGCAGTAGTTTCATTAGAATTTGCGCCTTGACTGCAGCAAGCGACATGATAGGATTATCGAACGTGGCTCCGAATAGCTTTACTGAGAGTTCTTGTATATTGAAATTGATGTACATTCTTTTAATCACTTCGACATTTTCCACGCCGGCATGTGTGAGATTTTTCATAATGGTATGAACGGCTGCCCCAGAAAGTGCATCCACTCTATTATTATTCTCTTCTCGTAGAAAGGTGCCCTGTTCTCCAATATTATATTCTAAGGTGTGCATCATTTGAGCATAATGACAACGAGCGATCTGCAAGCGAATGCTAGATATTGACACTTTGATTCTTGTTGCTCTTTCATCTTCAGTTAATTTCGCAAATGGTGGCTTCATTGCAACTCGCACTGACATGTTCACTGGCGTTGAAACCATTTGCATATTTTGGTTGCATTGCAATGATACATCTTTCAAAGACATTCGGATTTCTGATCCAATATCATCCTTCAAAGATCGGTAGTGTGATTCGAAGTTTCCTGCATGAAATGAGAGATAATTTTCTGAATACGCTGCCTGCGGTAGAACAAAGTTGAAGCCAGAAGCAACAATGTAGAATAGGCGCTCCCCATTTGGGGGGCTTTTAGTTGTATCTATGGACGCAGCAGTGGCCGATGAAGCCACATTATAGGCAAGAGCACCAAATACACCCTCTGAAACGTACTCAATCAGTGTGAATACTTGACTATGAATGTGTACAAACCTCATGGGAGATAAAACGATTTCGGCACATGCATCACATGCAGATTTATCTGCGTCACCCACGTTACATGAACCTACAGCGTTGACTCCCTTGCTATATCTTATAGAAAGCAAACTAGTCGATGCACTAGGTGCCAGACCAAGGATTGTGCGATAAGATTCTAGCGTGCGTCCAAAAGCGCAAGTTTCCATGCGGAAATCTCCAACGACTACGCTCATTTCTTGGTTGATATCATCATCTTCAAGGGTATGACGATTTACTTTCGAGCCTGACATAGTCAGAGTAAAAAGAGGCATGTCATCGACAGCGGAATTCAACGATATTTCAAATGACACCATCTCGGCTAAAATAAATAGAGAATTTTGTTCAGAATTGTCGATTACGATCGGCACTTCAGAATAGATGTCGTGTCCACTGGATCGATGATCCTTTTGTATCATCGAAACTTGCTCGTACGTTGAATACGCTTTCTGCTTGAAATTTAGGACATTGGATTTAGCCGCGAAGAGCGTCTTGATTGCAGTTGGATTCCAGTTAATGAATAGACTTGTAAATTTTGCATTCACCACTGTTGCGCTGTCAACATTGCTCATGGATTGCATAAATCCCCGAGAAAAATCCAATGATTGCTCGTGATAGGCACGCGCCTGCTTGGTCGTGAGCTTCAAAATAGTTATGTCGGCGAGGTCTGCAGACCCTGCATAACCTGGTTTAAATACACCCTGTCTCGATAAGTCGCTTATGATTGCAGCGTATTGATCATTTTCAGCGTAATCGGTAGCTGACCTTGGGAGGTTTGAGTGGCACACCAGTCGCTGACGTCTAGGCAATTTCTGTTCGGAATCAAGTCGATCCAACATCCAAAACCATCCCATGCTCAGTCTACTCGATGAAGTTCCGTCGGTGAAAAGTGACGAGGACGCTACAACCGACACCAAATGTGCCTCTACACCATCGCCCTCGTTGGTGTACATATTAACAGAGAGCCGCAGCAAAGAAACAGAAACATACATGAACTCCATAGCATTTGATGCATCACTGTTTTGACTTGTGATGAGCAGGGATTCCAGCATCGTCTTCTTGGATGTTAATGATGCAGACCCACTCTCAACTGGTGACATGGGTGCGTCTAAAATCGAAATGTTTGAACCATAACCACTTGACATTATATCTAATTCGGGATCCAATGATTCTTCTTCTACCTCAGCGAGCAATGTCGGTTTTGAATCAGGAGCATCGCCACGCAGATTGCCCAAGATCGAAACCCAAATTGCAGCAACACCAAGCATTTTGGTGACATGTGACGGCGCAAGGCGAAGTATAATACTAGGGAGTACACCTACAACACATGTTCGTGGGGTAGTATCTCCCGACATTATAGTGTGTTCCAGTCCAATATCCAGAGTAAATGATATTGGTTCGATGACGCTGGTGGACACATCAACGACCATTTCATCCAGCCTCTTCTTAGAAGACTCGCTCACAGAGCTGATTGTGAACGACAAATCATTCATCTCGAGCTTCAAGTGATCAATCTCCGAATCCTTCCTACGTGCTCGCTGAAACCATTCCAATACAGTGGGGGAAAGGACTTCAGTCCCGAATGTGAAGTTAAATCGACCAAAGTTGCAAATTAGCACCGTCGCATGGGGGTCCGTACAACTTTCGGGAAGAATAAGAATTGGTGCCGAAATATCACAATCAATCTTCCATTTCTGTTTCTGCTTATTCTTTCCATTCCATGCGTCCATAATTGCCGTAGACAACTTGTCAGACACCTTCTCCTCTTTCAATGCTGTACCGTACAAACCACCACCGGCCGTGGCCGACGAAATGAGCTCATTCGATGGAGCAACAATGTCTAACGGTGGAATCACCGTTGTTGCTCCCATGAGATCTTTTGCGTCGTAAAATAAATCTGCGTCACCGTTACTGCTCTCGTATAGCAATGGATTAGATTTCCCAGTGAAGCTCATGTTATTCCCGTTCTTGACATCCGGCGGTTTGAAGAACTCCTTCAGTGCCATCAACAGCACGGGCGACGCGATGATCTCACACGCTACCATCCTCAATTTCACCTCCTGATCGCCCACCATACTTTTTCTCAAATGGAATTCGAATGCCTGTGATTTGTCCGTGTGTCCAACCTTTTGCAAACTTCGGCAAATGGTGGGGTAGAAGGTATCAATGGTCACACTGTCCCTCACCTCTAAACTCAACAAGGAGAGACTGGACGTGTAGGAACCATCTGCATTAGCCTTGAACGACGCCAAGACCATACCCATCGCAAGCGACGTCAACGGGCTGTTAGTCGCGGTGAGTAAATCGATCCGGAACGAGCCCAAGTTAAAATTGACATCGCAAAACATTGAATCTTTCGTGAGTGACTTGTCCGCCTTTCTAATGGCAAGATCCTCTAGCTCTTTCATCTCATCGGTTGTAAGTGTGATAGGAGCATCATTTATCTCGTCCTCCAAGCTATCATATGTGGCAAGTGACGATGTGTCAGACCCAGTCCCACCACGCGTGGTACCGAACAAGTAAGATGCATACGACGATTTGATCGGTGATTTACCCAGATTCGCGGCGCCGTCATTTATCCGCTTACTTGCAGTTGACGCTGCCGCTTTTTTCTCCCTCTCTTTGCCCACCTGCATATCCGCTAAGCTCCTCCATTGCATCAATCCCTCTATAGATATCGTCCGATCAGACTCGATCTTATCAAGCTCAGTAATCTCAGACTTCGTAAGCACGGATAGCCACGGTGCAGTGGTAGCGTGTGCATGCCGTTTGTACAGGTCGACATAGACTTTTCGCTTACAAAATGCAGAATAAAATTCAGTCCATGACCGTCGTCGATTAAGACGACCGATGCACCGCACGGCATACTTCCACCACTCCTTGGCATTCTTCCTCGTTAGTGGGTCCACCGGTCGATACTCGGGAAATAGTGGACGGACCTCGGATCTTTGTGCCGACACCACACCCGCCAACCGTTGTCCCAATTCCAATTGATGTCGTGACAAGATTATTGATAATGATGACAGCTTAGAATGGACCTGATACTTTGGAAAGTCCACACAGTGATCTAAATCACTTTGGCGTAACTTGGCCTGAAATGAGAGTGGCGATAACACATACTCGGCCCCGATGATATTCTTTACCGATGATGGTAACATTCTCTTAGCATCGTCCTGTAAATATATACCAAATCCCGATATCAATAGTTCCTTGTATAAAAAGGACGATTCTGGAACGTTAGCATTCGTCTTACGATCTACAAAGGTCCGTGTCCCCCCAGCATCAGTTGTTACCAACGACATTGATCCTAGCACAAGTCCCGCGGCTACACCGCATCCACGTACGGCAATATGTACATCTTCAATCTCAACCTGTAAGTTTTCCAATATTCGTCGAACGAGACGTTGTGTAAAAGTCGTCCCCTCCGTCGCTCCCCCCTTTGTTGTCTCTCCTCCCTCATCATCCTCCCCCTCATTATCCTCCCAGGCCAATTTCACAGCGTTCGTCCTTTGTCTGGATGCCTCAGCCGTCTGTATTGCATTATGTCGCACGCTCGCAACTTTGGATTTGCCATTCTTTTTACCGACACCACCATCCGCGGCAGTAGTACTAGTATCACGAACAGCACCGTCATTTTCATCCTTGGATAAAAAATCGTGAGGCTCGACATTCACCCACAATCCACGTGCACGAAAGACCACCGGCCTGCTACTGAGTCGTGCCCACGGTACGTCCAACTGTACGCTATCGAACCGTCCCTCCTTGACTCGGAACGGACTGGCCAAATTGGGAGCATCCCGCGCCCTACGTCGCAGTTCGGAATTCACCGCCGAGACATCCAGTGCCAACGAATGGAGTTCGATCTTACCCGACCAGACCGCCACATTGAGCGATTCGGCGTCGAGGTTGAGAACGTAGCGACCGATGGTCGATTCGAGGACCTCGAGTATTGCCTTCTTGGCCATTTATCTACCGCATCAATATATTTCCGAATGTTTCGTCATTGTGAAACAGTAGTGGTTTGTTTGAGCTGGTTCCGGAAGCCAAACCAAACTAGCAACATCATGTTGACCGATGATGAGGAGAATCCGGTAGTCTTCTTCGACGTGACTATCGGTGGAGCATCGAAGGGACGGATAGAAATGGTTTTATATGCCAACGTAGTTCCCAAAACAGCCGAGAATTTCCGATGTCTATGTACCGGAGAGAAAGGCGTGGGACGTTCAGGCAAAGTTATGCACTACAAGGGGTCGGCATTCCACCGCGTGATACCGAAATTCATGTGTCAGGGTGGAGACTTTACACGAGGGGATGGACGGGGGGGTGAGTCGATATGGGGAGAAAAGTTCCCCGATGAAAACTTTTCACTGAAGCATACGGGCGCTGGTACGTTATATATTGATTTTACCTTCCATCTATTCTGTTTAACTGCAATTGATGATCGCCTGCTTCGCAACCCATAATTTGCTCTAACTACGATAAAGGTATGCTAAGCATGGCTAATTCGGGCAAAGGTGTGTAATGTTGTGTTGCTTTCAAATCGATTACCTCTTTACTGCAAGACAGCATTGTTTGTGATTGATCGCATTTTATTCACAATCCATCAATTTTGTTTGTACACATCGTCTTCATTGCAAAAAGATACGAATGGAAGTCAATTCTTTTTATGTACCGCAGCTGCACCATGGCTTGACGGAAAGCATGTTGTTTTCGGTAAAGTCATATCTGGGATGGACATTGTTGCTGCTATTGAGCAAGTGGGGAGTGAGCAGGGTAGGACGAGGGTTCCTGTTCTTATTTCGGACTCGGGACAGCTTCGATGAATGCAAAAAACGATCCAGTCTAAATAGGAGCTGTTCTTGGAGAGAAAACGGTTTCATAATTATTCCTACCGCAAACCTTTGTAATCCACAAATATACACTACAAAACTATCAATCGCATTATAATAGCTGTTAGAGTTCTGTCACACGCGTTTGTTGTCGTACATCAGTAAATTACTGCACTGCCATTGATACGTCAATAGTAGTGTAAGTTTATAACAAAATATGTGTGAAATATCCAGTCCCTCACTATTAAACTCTCATCATGATCCATCAATGAGAGCCAGACGCCGGCAATCCCAATAGCTGCTTCACTAAATCGTAAATAACCAATTGACTCGTAATTATGAGACCCACGTGTACGAATCGTGCCTGCAATCCAGTAAAGAACCCAAATAGTTGACCACGAGAATAGATGGCCGATGACACCTCCCGTAATCCCTTGGCTTTCACCTCGATTGATTTCCGATTGGCAGCCGCCCCACCATGCCCATGTCCGTGTCCACCACCCTCGTATGTCTCAGTAAGTATAACGTCTCCCGGTTGACTCATCAAACATGCCATAACACTCGCAACCATTGCCGCTAGGACACTAACTATCCACTTCACATAGTCGGCACTTATTCCATTTGTTAATGAGGATAATATACTGGTGGGGTCACTCAAGGTACGATATAGGAATTTGGCCACAACATCGAAGGACACCTGCTTTCCGAATGTGTACGGGATCTGCTCATGATGTGTGTGTGTACATTCATTCACGTTGATTTAGCGAAATAATTCCAGTATATTTAATCGAGATGAAAATTTGCCCTCCAACAGCAGAAGAGATGCATAATAAAACCGAAACATCAAATCAATACACATATCTACCACCTTCCCTTAACCCACTCCCCAACACTCACTCATCAAACAAACAAACAAACAAACAAACAAACAAACAAACAAATGAAATACTCACCTGTTTGGCAAGCATAGCACCCATCCCCACAGTCAACGTTTTACTCAATCCTGCCTCATTGACCAATTTCGTTAATCCGCCCCATAAACCAACATTATTAAATTCTGGATCAGTAACCATACGTATGCGCGTGCTCTCCATCGGGACCAGTACTAAACTTGCCACCGCCCCCGCCATTATACTCGCTATTAGAAATGGTACCATGCCCTGCGGTTGTGTGGATGATGCAACGCCAGCACCGGCACTATAATTAGTAGTAAGTCCCAATTCCTTGAATATATGCACAACTAACGGCTTGGTCACTTCGTATACGCCAAATTTTAACGCGCCCTCGATGCCATACCCGACCAACGTGGGACCCAATCCGGCGACCAATGCCGATGCACCCTCTTCTTTGATGATTAATGCCGTGCTGGGCAATAAATTACGATATTTCGTCGGATTGGCCTGCATGCGCGTTTTGACCACATCGATGGGCGTGGTTATCCCGTGGGAGATGGCGGCACAGGTACCGCCGGCAACGAAGTATCGATAATCGATGGACGAGGCGATGAGGGACGAGGCGGTCGTGGCGGAGGTGAGCGTTACTGATAGCGTGAGGAGGAGGGAACGCAGACGTAATCCACCGGTGGTTGTACGACGACGAGTAGTTGGGCCGACGCGTTGATGTCCAACCCCGCTTCGAGCGGTGGTAGCGGCATCGTCAAGCATTGTTGATGACGTTCCTCGGTATGGTACCGCCGATAGAATTACGCGGAAGATTCAAAATACGTACATATCGGTAGTGTATTGAGCGGGAGCGTCCTAGCCCCTGGGAGTTGCGGGAAACCGAAAAAAAAATAGTACTCATAGGCGGAGGAACGAGTAAGATGGGCGATCCCACGGGGAAGGATACGAGTCGACGATTATTGACGAATGATTATTGCGAGTAATATCGCGGGTATGTCGACGGTATTTCGTAAATTTCTAAAAAAATAATGAAAAGAGATGGAGGATATGCTTGGATAATAGCGAGGGAGAAGTGGAGGAAGACGAATCATTTACGTTTAAATTAAATACAATGTTCTTAAGCTACTAACTTGTGCTTTGTCAATGTCTAATGTAGTTTATTCATCATCTGAACCATCGTCGTCATCGTCGTCATCGTCCAAGATGACGATACGTTTACGAGACTTGGTAGCATCATCGTCGTCATCGTCCAGGATTCGTCGACGTGTGTGAGGAAGTGGGGCCGTGCGGAGATTGTTCAGCTTGATCGCTGGTGGCTTGCGGGCATAGAAATTGTTCAAGGTTCGCTGGGCTTTCGCCTTGGGCTTGATGTCATCATCATTCGTGAGGTCGACCAGTGGTGGCTTCTTGGATGGTTGCTCGATGACCCGCTCCTCGATCGCTCGTAGCTTACCGCCACCATCGTCATCCAGACGTGTAGCAGTAGGCTCGGCGACCTGCCATGTAGCAGTGGGCATCTGCTCGATCGCTGGGATGAGTGGAAGCAAAGCAATGGGCCTGGGGACCAGGTCTAACATTAGTTGCTCGAGGGAGGCGAATCGAGGTTGGCCTGACAGTCTGCGAGGATGCTCGGCCCGAAACCGGATACCCGCACTGGGTCCAAAAGCTACCGCGAGCTTGAAGGTGAAAATTGTCCCATCCCTACCATGATGGACACCTCCGGCTCCGTTCCTGAGCCAGATGGAGCCTAATAATTTATACATGATCTCGTGACAAGTACATTCGACCGAATCACAGTTGGCGACATTGTTGGTCGCATAGTCGAGTGTCACACTCCTCCAATTTTTCTCCTTCAACATACCTGGGGTCATGCGCTCGTTATTAGGGCCGTGGACAAGGGATGATTTGCTGTCCCCTCGATTGGATGCGAATTTCCAAACCTCATCTTCGATCCCGTACTCACGACCAGCGGCTAGGTAAAAATGGTTATTACCGACAATTTTCAAGACTTGACTCACCAAACCCTGAGAGACCCTTCGGACCGCATCAAGCGTGAGATTGGGGTCAATGTTTCCGCCACTTGCATTGTGCGCATCGTTAATCGCCCGCTTCGTCGCCAGAAGTGCGGCGGCCTTCTTGGCAACGTTGATGGGATTGCTCTTGGCGTTTGCCAGCTTCTGTTGGTGGTAGAGAAATGAAAGAAAGGAGAAAGAGTGTAGTTGAGTTGACAGAGCAAGACAAAGAGTAAGGAACAAACTTTAAAACTGACCTTCGTAGCCTTCGCCTCCTCCGACCACACCGCTTTGTCCGCAACCAAATGCTTAATCGAGCAATAATTTTTGCCTTCAGTGCTTTTATACTCTGAATAGCCTCTCTTATTGCACTCTTCCAAACCACACATTGTGTAGAGCCGAAGACGATGAGCCGGAGACGAAGGTAAGGAAAAATGAGAACACTTAGTGATTGCGCGACGTAATTATTGCGCGACATGATTGCGCGACTTAAAAATTAAAACGGCTGCAAATAAAATATGGCGACTTTAACTTACTGAAAAATCAAGTGTATCATACGCTAAAATCCTTTACCAGCCTCAACCGCTGCACTTCTTGCCTCTGCAACAAACTTACGTACCTTGTCACAATCTTTCATTCCAGGACCAGCCTCTACCCCACCAGCCACATCCACGCCCCATGGCCTAGCACCACCCACGACCATACCAATATTATCAGGTGTTAATCCCCCAGCTACGATAACC
>Ga0247833_1005304_pt1 | contig 15141 bp, 5 predicted proteins | sample LaCruzMarch2015__7_FD_187117 | JGI IMG/M metagenome (GOLD analysis project Ga0247833, IMG submission 187117) | Freshwater microbial communities from meromictic Lake La Cruz, Castile-La Mancha, Spain - LaCruzMarch2015_8m | ecosystem: Environmental > Aquatic > Freshwater > Lake | place: Spain...
TATATTAGCGATAAGGTTGTGCATAATTAGATTTGTGTGAGAAACTTATCTAATGTACTGTATTACAGTATATTGCACAACCTTAAATTACTTTATTTATTAACAATCTTAACCGCACAACGGGTAAAAATATTAATTTACAAATCTTACGCTTAGAAAATGTTTTAGATAAAAAAAAGTTTTCAGATCTTAACATCAATTTCATCTTAAGTCATATGTACCTAGAAAGTGTTCCAAATGAGGACGTTATTAATTATGGGCAGAAATATTTTGAAAAGAATTTTAATAAGGCAACAGATTACGAACATTATTCACTTTTATCTTTATTAAGAGAATTAAGAATTCCATTTAGGAATAGTAATAAAATCAAAGAAGGAATTGAATATTACAATAAATTAGAAAATAATGTAACTATTAAAAAAGATTCTGCGGCACTATCTATAGTATATCAAGTCCTTTCAGGATTTTACAGTCGCTTAAGTTTAATAGAAAATGCAGAATATTATATGTTAAAATCTGCTGATTATTTAACCGAAAAACAAAATTTTAAAATTGATAATCCATTATTTGGGCTACTTGGTAAACAAGGAAAAATAAATAGATTTTCAGTTTTAGGTAGTTTCTTCTTAGACCTTGAAGAACCTAAATCTGCTGAAAAATATTTATTAAAGGCGATTAATGAATTTAATGATTTAAAAGATAAAAAAACTTATTATGAATCAAGCTACTTATTCTTACAAATGGCAAAATGTAAAAGTCAACTAAGAAGTGACAGTGCAGCTTATTATTTTACAAAAACGAAATCAATATTAAAGAATGAAAATACTTTAGAGTTTGCTAACTATTTTATGGAATTAGGTAATGATTTTTTATTGAGAGGAAAACTAGATTCTGCTCTTTATTTTGAGCAGAAATGTATTGATTTAATGGATTCAAAGAAGCTTACAATCCCAAGCTTCTATGGTAATTTAACTCCAAATTATTATTATTCTAAAATTAAACTTTTACAAAATAATCCCGAACAAGTAATCATTGCCTTAACTCGAGAAATTAAAGCATTAAAGCAGTTTAACCTCATTACTTTATTGCTTAAAGAATTAAAGTTATTATCTGAAGCATATTTAATATTAGGCAAAAACAAAGAAGCGGCAGAAGTTTTCAAAGAAATACTTACTATCAAAGAACAAATTGATATGGAACAAAAAGCCAATAAATTAATCAGTTTTGAGGTAGAAAAAAAAATGCAAGAAGATGTTGTTAGAATGGCTCTTTTAAATGAACAACAGAAAAGTACCAAACAAACAAACTATTTATTATTCGGGATTTCAGTTTTGCTAGGTTTATTCGCTATTACATTTGGTTTTGCCATTTACAACAAACAAAAAACAAACAGCAAACTAAAAATATTAAACGAGGAAACCAAAGCTACATTAGAATTACTCAAATCTACCCAATCCCAGTTATTACAACAAGAAAAACTCGCCTCACTTGGAGCACTTACTGCTGGCATTGCTCACGAAATAAAAAACCCACTCAACTTCGTAAATAACTTCAGCGAATTAAGCACAGAACTGGTAGATGAATTTATTGAAACGAAAGACGAAACCGAACGTCAGGAAATTGGTGCAGACCTAAAAATCAACCTTCAAAAAATTAATGAACATGGCAAACGTGCTGACAGCATTGTAAAAAATATGTTGCAACATTCCCGCAGCGGGGCAGGAGAAAAACAACTCACCGATATTAATCAATTATGCGAAGAATATCTCAACCTCGCCTTTCATGGTAAACGCGCCACAGATGCCGGTTTCAATTGCGAAATGGTAAAGAATTTAGACAGTACTTTACCCCAAATTAATTGTGTAGTTCAAGATATTTCACGTGTAATATTAAACCTCATTAACAATGCATTCGATGCAGTGAGAGAGCGCGAAGTTGAAGGCAAAACTCCAAACTATAAACCAACTGTAACACTCACAACCCAACAAATAAAAAATACCATTTCTATTTCCATTCGCGATAATGGAAAAGGAATTCCAACACATATCCAAGAAAAAATATTCGAGCCTTTTTTCACCACCAAACCCGCCGGACAAGGAACGGGATTGGGACTAAGTTTGAGCTATGATATAGTGAAGGCACATGCTGGGGAATTAAAGATAAAAAGTGAATTAATTGATTTTACAGAGTTTTCCGTTATCTTGCCGCGGCAAATAATTATTCCAACATAGAAAACATACAAATAAAAGAAAATTTTAAAATCATGATAAAAATATTAGTTGTGGATGATGAAATGGACGTAGAAATTATGTTCAAACAACAATTCCGTAAGCAAATTAAATCTGGTGAGGTAGAACTGCATTTCGCATTTAGCGCGCCTGATGCAATGACATATATGGATACTTTAAATCCATTCGATTTGGTTATGTTATTATCTGATATTAATATGCCCGGAATGACGGGTTTACAGCTTTTGGAGGAAGTGAAAAAAGCATATCCACATTTGCGTGTTGTGATGATAACCGCTTATGGAAATCCGCATTACATCAATGAATCTCAAAGACTTGGAGCTGATGGATACCTAACCAAACCTGTAGATTTTAATGAATTGAAAAATAGAATTCTCGAATTAAATTAATATTTAATTATGACCCAAAGAATATTAATTGTTGATGATGAACCATATCTTCAGGTACTTATAAGCCAGAAATTCAGAAGTAAAATACGAGAAGGTGAATATCATTTTGAATTTGCATTAAATGGTGAAGAAGCCTTAGCCAAATTAATTGCCGATAATGACCTTAATATTATGCTTACGGACATTAATATGCCTGTAATGGATGGACTTACATTACTCAATCGTATCATTGAAAATAATTTAGAATTAAAAACGGTTGTTGTTTCTGCTTACAGTGATATTTCAAACATCAGAACAGCCATGAACCGCGGCGCTTTCGACTTTGTAGTAAAACCAATAGACATGACCGATTTGGAAACAACAATGGTAAAAGCCATCAACGATTTTAAAGTTTTTTTACAAGGAAAAGAAGCAAAAATTAGATTAATTGAAACATTAAAAGAAAAAGAAATAGCCCTCACAGAAAAAAATGCCGCTCAACAAAATGTGATTGAATTGATGGCAGATAAAGAGAAAATGATTCTCCAACAAAATGAAATATTAGAACAAAAAGTAATTGAAAGAACCAGCGAATTAACAGCTGAAAAGAAAAAATCTGATGACCTTTTATTGAATATTCTACCTGCTGAAACAGCTGAAGAATTAAAACATAAAGGCAATGCAGAAGCCAAATATTTTGAAAATGTAACTGTATTATTTACCGATTTTGTAAACTTCACAAAAGTTAGCGAAACCCTTACTGCAAAAGAGCTGGTTAATTTATTAAATTATTATTTTATTCACTTCGATAATATAATTACCGAACATCACCTCGAAAAAATTAAAACAGTTGGCGATGGTTATATTGCTGTAAGCGGATTACCAATAAAAGACGAGAAACATGCTTTTAACGTAGCTTCTGCAGCATTATCTATTCAAGAATTTGTAAATAATTATAAAGAAGAATGTACCAAAAATAATCAGCCATTTTTCGATATCAGAATAGGAATAAATTCAGGTCCTGTAGTGGCTGGAATTGTGGGACTCAAAAAATTCGCTTACGACATTTGGGGCGATACCGTAAACACCGCAGCACGCATTGAACAATGCAGCGAACCTGGAAAAATCAACATCAGCGAAACCACTTATCAAATTATCAAATCCAATTTCACCTGCACTCATCGTGGTAAAATGCAAGCCAAAAACAAAGGCGAAATGGATATGTATTTTTTGGATGAATAAAATAATAAATATTAATTAACCTTTACAATCCGCAGCGCCTTCTCAAATCCACCATATACGATTCTCAAAAAATAAATACCAGCCGCCGCATTTCCCAAATCAAACTGCAACGATTGCTCACTTTCCGAAATACTCACTTTTTGAGAAAGCAGCAATTTCCCATTATTCGAAAAAATATCAACCTGCGCTGTTCCGTCTTTCATTCCTAATAATTGCAAAGTTACAGGTCCGTTTGTTGGGTTTGGAAATAGCTTCGCTTCAATATTTTCAACCTTATTTCCGCAAGGAGATTGGTTCAACCATGTTTCACGAGAGGGAATAGAATCAACTGTCGGAAACCAAATATCTGGAATGTTCTCTTCTATATTTTTCACACAAGCTAAAAGCGGTTTCAAATAAACTAAATGCTGTTCACGACTGCTTTTAACAATTGCTTGCTTAGGTTTTTCTTTTATCCATGGTATTTCTCCTCCATAAATAAATGCAGCATTACCATGGTCTTTATTGGTAAAAATTACTTTCTTCCCATTTACCACCATTCCACAACTGTCGCCATAATAAATGCCAGCACCAGCATAAAATCCATTGTTCATTCTGATTTTATATGGGCTAAAATTCCCTTTCGGGTGAAACCCAACATTTTCTAAGTTTAGCAATTTGTCTTCCTTCCAAAAACTATCAAAGAAATTGCTGGTGTAAACTTTCGATTCCAATTTAAAACCTTCTAAGTTTATATTCCCATCATACCTTCCCACAATATGCGTTTCCCCATTCTGGTCTAGAGCCATAGATGATGTCATAAAACTGGTATTGTAACCTTCTTGTTCTTCATACCGCGCAAATGCCAGTTCTCCATCTTCAAAAAGCTTAAAATAAAAAAGACTATATCCCGACTTATATTCATACTTGCTTTTCTGAATCAACTGTATGCCATCGCTCAAAATACACTCATAGCTATAATAACCTGCTGCGTATACTGAACCATCTTCCCCAAAATCAATATCCAAAATCTCTTGGTAATTTTGCCCTCCTGCCCTTCTTACCCAAAGAAACTTTCCTGTTGAATCGTATTTTGCCAAATACGCGTCTGCACCTTCATAATAATTATCGTTGGTTAAGGAATCTGTTGCTGAAAATTTTATCAGTTTTGAAAAAGTTCCATAAATGTAAAGATTATCGGCTACATCAAACTTAATATTTGTAGCTTTAACAGTGCTCGAAGTTTCTTCTTCATCGAACTTTTTAATCTCAATCAGCTTTCCATTTCCAGTAAATTTGGCAATCGCAACTTTAGCTCTTGAAAAGCCAGTATATTCAAATGAATCAACCAATTGTCCATTTTCGCGCAAGCTATTTCTGTGATAATAACTCCAGTAAACCTCATCTTTACTATTCACAGCTATGCTTTTCCCTTCGCCCCAACCTGTATTCCAAAATTTCGCCCATTTCCTATTACCTGCAGCGTTATATCTTGCAATAAAAATACCTTGAGGGTAATTTCCAAAAACATTTTCCCTGTCTTTTCCAAGTTTTACGGTGTCTTTTAAGCCAGGAAAATGCATCAATCCATCTCCAAAACCTGTTATCAAAACATCACCATCTGGAGCTAAAGTAATATCATTGATTCGGTTATCGAAAGCACTCCGTAAAGCATGCGCCCAGAGTGGTTTTCCATTTTTATCTAATTTTATTAAAAGCGAATGCACATGCTTACCGTAAGGTAATTTCTTATTTATAATTGGCACTGTTAAATTTCCGCTGTAATCTAAAGCTGCGTAAGTATTTCCAAATGTGTCAACCTCCACATCTTTAATAATTACATCCAAATATCCATCTAAAAGAAAATACCATTTCGGTTTGTTGGTTTGGGCAAACAACAAATTAGAATAACCTAGTAAGTAGATACAACAGAATATCGAAAATCGTTTAACAGTTTGCATTAAGTTTAGTCTAATTTTTATTTAATCAATTTCCCTAACTAATATTAAATTTTAATTAAACAATTCTGAAATTAAGGCTCACAAATTTAAAATTAAAACCCAAAAAATGACGAGATGGATTTTTAAAAGTCAACATTCCTTAAATTATGTTAGAAATATTTCTCTACCTTAATTATTGACTTACAACTAGTTTCAAAAAAAAATACATGTAAATTAACTTCATTTTCCGTAAAAAAAAGTAGTCATAATACAAGTGTAATTTTGAAATACTGGATTGAACTTCAAATTGTTAATAAATTCTTCTTCATACAAATGGGTGTTATTACCTATTTGTTATTAGGTAAGATTTTTATTAATTTTGCAACCCTAACCTAAAAAAGCCTCCGTTATGAAGTTTAAACTTTTACTTTCTCTAGTAATTAGTGCATGCATTTCCATTCAAGTTCAAACAATTAAAGCTCAAGCCACAATTGCGGCAGATATAAATGTGGGAGCTTCCAATTCTTCACCTCAACAGTTAGAAGTCGTAAACGGGAATCTATATTTTAATGCATTTGAACCTTCAGCTGGTCAAGAACCTCGATTTTTCAATGGCACTAGCGTTTCTTTGCTTTCTGATATCAGAACTGGCACAACAGGATCGGGAAGTTTTTCTTATTTTGCCGCTATTGGTTCTGATGTTTATTTTCAAGCCAATAATGGGGTAACAGGCGCTGAGCTTTGGAAATGGAATGGTGTTACTGCAACTTTAGCTGCAGACATTACTCCAGGGGCAGGAGGTTCTAATCCTAGAGGAATGATAGCTTATGGAGGGAAAATTTACTTTGATGCCAATAATCAATTTTATTCTTTCGATGGAACTACCGCGGTTTTAATAGGCGGAGGTATTACCAATGCGCAACAATTTGCAGTGTATGCCGGTAAGCTTTTCTTTGCTGCTACTAGCACAGGAACTGGAACAGAATTATATTCATACAATGGAACAAGTTTAGTTTTAGAAGCCGATATTATTCCAGGTTCCTTAAGTTCTACTCCCCAACAATTATTTGTTTATGGTTCTAGACTTTATTTTAATGCAAGTAATGGTACTAGCGGTCAAGAATTGTTTTCTTTCGATGGAACTACCGCGGCCCTTGCAGCAGATATTGTACCTGGAAGTGGTAGCGGAAATCCGGCCTTTTTTGCAGAATTAGGAGGAAATCTTTATTTTAGAGCTACTAATGCAGCAAATGGTACTGAATTATAGTCATTTAATGGAACATCTGCCTCTCTTGTTGCAGACATTAATGTTGGAACTGCTGGCTCTTCACCAGGTCCTTTGGTAAATTATAATGGTAAGGTATATTTTACAGCGGATGATGGAATAAATGGAACTGAAATTTGGTCGTACAATGGCGCTATTGCGGCACTTGAGGCAGAAATTATTAATGGACCTGCGGACGCTAATCCTAATTCTTTAACACTATATAATGGGAAACTTTACTTCCAAGCCAACGATGGGATTTTAGGTACAGAACTTTGGTCATTTAATGCACCTTTAAGTTACCGTTCAAGAAATTCAGGCCTTTGGTCTGCTGCTTCTTCTTGGGAAGTATTTTCTGGTGGAAGTTGGATAAACGCAACAGTTGCCCCAAATTCGTCTGATGACAACATTACAATTCAAAACACGCATACAATAACAGTAAACACTTCTATTACAGTTGATCAAGTTACTGTAGCTTCTGGTGGAATATTGAGTATAAATTCACCAGGTGTAGTTTCACTAAATAATGGTGCGGGGAATGACCTTAACAATTTAGGTACAATTAATTTGAACAATTCTGGAATTATCAACGGAGATGGTCAAGTATTGATTAATAATGGCAGTATTTTTAATTGGAATGCAGGAAATCTAAATGGAAATGTTTCCACAACTATAAATTCTGGAGGTATTTTAAATATTACCAGCATAGGCGGAACGCAAGGATTTAATAATACTGCTTCTATTACAAATAACTCAGGAGGAACAATTAATTATACAGGATCAGGACTTATTCTTACCAGTTCCGCAGGTTCGGCAACAAGCATTTCAAACAGCGGAACATTCAATTTTAACTCTTCTTCGGCTTTAAGTAATACAAGTGGAGGTACATTTACTTTCACAAACGCTTCTTCAGGTACTTTTAATAAAACAGTTACTGGAAGCACCACTATTCAAGCAGGGGTAATATTTAATAACCAAGGAACAATGTCGATTCAAGCTGGCACCTTGAATATAGCCAGTACAGATTTTAATATGGATAATGGCGCTGTTTTAACAAATAATGCCACTGTTAATTTTATTACTGGATCTGATTCAGATTTTAACGGAAGCAATTCAATAAATGGTTCTGGAAACATTAATGTAAATCCAGGACTTTGGAGGATTAATACTGGAGGAACTACAAATATTTCTGGCTCACAAACTGTACTATTATTTACCAATGGAATCATCGAAGGTGATGGAAATATTACCTTTCAAACAGGAACTACATTAAACTGGACTGCTGGGACAATGAGGTCAAATGGTACAACCATAATAGATCCAGGAGCAACATTAAATATCAATGGCTCTGGCAATGTATCTATATTACAAGATGGACGAACCATAAACAATGGTGGAACTGTTAATTGGTCTACTACAGGAAACATTGTTTACAATACAGCATCAACCAATGCAACTATTAACAATTCTGGAACTTTTAACATTACTAGCTCAGCTAGTTTTTCCAACCAAGGCTCAGGCGGGCAGCTCACATTAAACAATACAGGTACAATTACCAAAACCAACGGACTTACTACATTTGAGGCCAATTTAAACTTTGTTCAATCAGGTTTAGTAGAAATAAACTCTGGAGAGTTAAGATTTAATAATGCTTCAGGAACCCACACTGGTACTTATAATATTGCAACAGGAGCAACGCTCTCAACCAACAGTAATTTATTCTTTACAGGCAACACAATTACAAATTACGGTACCATTAATTCAACTAACTTAGTGATGAGTGGTGCAGCTTTGCAAACTATTAATGGTACAGGTAGCATTCAATTGCTATCCATGCAAAACCCAGCCGGAGTAGATATTTCGGGTGTGCAAACATTTACCAATCTATTGAATCTTGTTACGGGAAATGTAAATGCAACTGGAAGTAATAAAGTAATTGTTACTGGCGATATTGCAAGTGCGTCTGCTAATTCTTATGTGAATGGTAATTTAGAAAGATTTATTTCCATACCAGGAAATGTAGATTATCCGGTTGGCGACCTAGCAGGACCTTCATTCGTAACCCTTGGCCCAAGTTTCACAGGAAGTGGTTATGTTGCTGTAAGAACCGATTTTGGTGATCATCCAGACGTTTCAAATTCTGGTGTTTTAGCTTCAAAAAGCGTAAATAGAACCTGGACAATTACCAATAATGGTTTGACATTTACCGAATGTGATGTTACTTTTAACTGGGGTGCCACCGAAGTTGACGGCGGAGCTAACCCATTAAACTTTTTACTCGCAAAATTAGATGCAGGAATCTGGACATTGCCAGCTGGTGTTATTCCAGGACCAAACTCCTTGTATGTAGGGAATTTAACTTCTTTTAGCGAATTCCAAATAGGTGAATCTAGTTGCGTACCTACCAATCAATACCGTAGCTTCCAAACCGGTCTTTGGAACGACCCCGCAACCTGGGAAACTTACGATGGTTGTAACTGGGTGCCAGCTTCTCAAGCTCCAAATTCTACTGATGGAACGATAGTAATTAGAAATCCTCATAATGTTACTTTGTTAACCAGTATTTCAATAGATGAAACATCTGTTCAACCTGGAGCTAGTTTAAATATTGGCGGAGAAGCTGTAGTTACTATCGAAGATGGACCTGGAGAAGATCTCTTAAATAATGGAACCATTACAGCTAGTCAAACAGATTTAATCATCAATGGCAATGTTGTAACCAGTGATGGAGCAACATTTTTCTGGGGCGATCAAACTTCCATTTCAGGCGGAAGTGCTGGTGCAACTTTACAGATTTTAGGCGGAGGAGTTTTAAACATGATTGGTTTCGGTAGTAAATCAATTGGAGGAGATTTAATAGTAAGAATTGAAGCTAACGCTAACTGTAACTTTAACGATGCTCAGCAATTAAATGCTACTTCAAATGCGTTTATCAATAACTTTGGTACAACAAATATCAATGCAAATACTGTTCTCTCCGGTCAAATTGGATCATCAGTTCAATTCATTAATTTTAATCAGTTAACCATTAACCCAAGCACTTCACTTACATTTAATTCTGGTGGGGTTTTATATAATACTTCAACATCTTCCATTGATATTGGAGGTATTTTGAATATCAACCAGCAGCCAATTGAACTAAATGGATTTTTAGACATTGGTTTAACTGGTCGTATAAACGCCGGCGTAAATCTTGAATTTACAGGAACTGAACTATTCAATGAAGGACAAATTAATGGTAATGTTTTTATTTTTGCAGGAAATACTCCTCAATTATATAGCGGTTCTAATGGTACTATACAAAATTTAGAAATCATTAACACTGGCGGAGGACTGACTTTAAACAGCGATTTATCAGTTATCGATGGTATGACTTATAATGTTGGTATCATTACAACTGGTGCAAATAAATTAATTTTAGGTCCAACCTGCAGTTTAGGTACTAGCGGCAATAGCTGGGTGAATGGTAATTTAGAATTTCAAATTCCACCATTAAGTATCAGCAACAAAACTTTTGAAGTTGGTGATGATACTTATAGAGCTCCAATTGAAATTCAATTAAATGCCCTTACAGCTGGTTCTATTTTAGTAAATACAATTGGTTCCGATCATCCTAATATTGCTACTTCTGGTATTGACCCAAGTAAAAGCTTAGACAGGTTCTGGCATGTAGAAGCTTTGAATGGACTTACTTTTGACAATGGAATAATTACTTTTTTCCAAAGTGGTGTCACAGATTTAGGAGCAAATTTTGGAAATTTTATAGCTGCAAAATATGATGCACCTATTTGGTCATTGCCATCAAATTTTAATACTGGTTTCTCTGTTGTAGCTAGTGGATTAAATTCTTTTGGTGATTTTCAAATAGGAGAAGCAGGTGCAATTTCAAATCCAGGCGCCGCATTAAACTTTGATGGGGTGGATGATTATATTTCAATTCCTACAACCGGTTATGAATCTGCTACATCATTTACTATTGAAACATGGGTGAAGCCTGAATCTTCTAATTATGGATTTGTATTTGAAGCAGGATTTTTGTCTAATCCAAGTCTTGAGGGCCCTGGAAATAATTTAAATTTTTATATAGCGACTAATACCTCTCTGTCTACAGGTCTTTTAAACATCGGTCAATGGTATCACATTGCCTGCACTTACGATGGAATTAATAATTTACAATCTATTTATGTAAATGGAAATTTAATAGGATCGAATACGATAGTTGCATCCAGTTTTTTTAACAGCGGAATTTCGATGGGCAAAAGAACTTATTTTGGTGGACAATTTCCATTTCAGGGTTCGATGGATGAGTTTAGAGTCTGGAATATAGCCCTTACGCAGTCGCAAATTCAGGCAAACATAGATTGCGAAATTGTTCCTCAACCAGGTTTAGTTGCTGCTTATCATTTTAACCAAGGTGTTGCTGGCGCTACTAACCCGACTGAGTTAACTTTAACTGACAATAGTGGCAATGGCAACAATGGAACCATTCAGAGCTTTGCTCTGAATGGCACATCATCAAACTGGATTGCACCTGGTGGTGTATCTACAGGAACTTTTTGTCCTTGTATCGTAAATATTCCTGATGCAAACTTCAAAAATGCCTTGCTTGCAAATGCTGCAATCAATACTAACAGCGATTTAGAAATTCAGTGTACTGAAGCTACTGCTTATACTGGGGCAATTGATGTTCCTAGTTTAGGCATTTCGGATTTAACAGGTATCGAAGCATTTACTTCAATAACCCAATTGAATTGCTCTGGAAACGCATTAACAAGTCTTAATGTAACCAACAATACATTATTAACCAATCTTGATGCAACAACAAACCAACTAACCAGTTTAGATGTAAGTAACAACACAGCATTAGTTCAGCTAAGATGCGGAACCAACCAAATTACTAGCTTAAATCTTTCAGCAAACACAGCGCTAACTGCATTATACTGTCATGGTAATCAATTAACCGCTCTAGATATCTCCGCCAATACTTTATTAACGGCTCTTTTTTGCGAAATAAACCAGATTTCTACTTTAAACGTTTCAACCAATACGGCTTTGCAATATGTAGATTGTTACAATAATCAAATAACAAGTTTAGATTTTTCTGCAAGTCCAGCCCTGTTCTTTTTGAATTGCAATACCAATCAATTAACAGACTTAAACGTGCAAAATGGTAACAACAGTAATTTTACGGGATTACTTGCTTTGAATAATCCTGCATTGACTTGTATACAGGTTGATGATGTACTTTATTCAAACACCAACTGGAGCGGAGGAAAAGATCCTATTGCAACATTTAGTACCAATTGCACAACTCCAATTAGCGCTGCTGCATTAAACTTTGATGGATCAGATGATAAAATAATTGTAAATAATGGCGTTGATCTTTCAAATAAATCATTTTCTGTTGAGATGTGGTTAAAGCAGTCTGGTAATGCAAATTATAATATTGCTTTTGCGCAAGGGCCAAATTTCGGTCCTAACCAATCGCTTCATATTGGATTTGCACCAAATGGTAATTTCTTCATGTTTAATTTTTATCAAAACGATTTAGGAATTAATGTAACACCAGATTTCAACTGGCACCATTGGGCTTGTACTTTCGATAATGTAACCAAGGAAAGGAAGATTTACAGGGATGGTGTTTTAATAACATCTGATATTTCTCCATCTACATTCCTTGGTGATGGTAGTACTGATATGTACATAGGTGATGTGGCTTATGGTTCCAATAATTTTAATGGTAATATTGATGAATTAAGAGTTTGGACACGCGTGCTTTCTGAATCTGAAATTCAAGCTAATTTAAGTTGCGAAGCAGCACCTCAAACAGAGCTGGCGGCTTTATATCATTTCAATCAAGGTATTGATGGTGCATCCAACCCAACTGAATTGGCGTTAACAGATGCTAGTGGAAATGGTTATAATGGTACGCTTCAAAACTTTGCTTTAAGCGGAACAAGTTCAAATTGGATTGCTCCAGGTGGGGTAATTACTGGCAACTCTTGCGCACCACCTTTATGTATTGTAAACATTCCAGATGCTAATTTTAAAAATGCATTACTTGCACTACCTGGATTAGATGCAAATAATAATTTGGAAATAGAATGCTCAGAAGCCGATGCTGTAGATTATTTAATCAATGTATCAGGACAAAATATTACTGATATTACTGGTATCGAGGCATTTACAAACCTTAGTGGGTTTAACGCATCTAATAATCAAATTTCTTCTATTGGCGTTTCCATCTCACCAACAATCAGCTTCCTCGACTTAAGTTTTAATAATCTAACTTCTGTAGATGTTTCAGCTTTTACTTTCGTAACTCAGCTTTACCTACAAAATAACAACTTATCAAATTTAAATGTCTCTAATCTTACAGTTTTAAACCGTTTAAATGTTGATAATAACAACTTGACTAACTTAAATGTATCTAGTAACCCTAATTTAGGATACCTGAGCTGCGGGAATAATGATATTGTAAACTTAGATGTTTCAAACCTTAATTTGTTGCTACAATTATATTGCTACAATAACCAATTAATAAGTCTTAATGTTAAAAACTCAAACAATTTGAATTTTGTAACATTCGAGGCAACTGGTAATCCTGCACTTACCTGTATTGAGGTAAACGAATTAGCTTATATGAACGCCACTTGGAGCGCTGGAAAAGATGCTGGTGCAACGTTTAATACTAGCTGCCCGCTCATAATTGATTGTGCTAATAATTTAACTATCTGCCAAAATAATGCGCTAGGCGCATGTAATGTGGTGCTAACGCCACCTCAGACAATACCTTCAACAGTTGTTATAAATAACTACAATAGGTTTATTACTTACACAAATGTTTCCCTTAACGGTAGCGGAAATACGGCTACGGTTGCTCCGGGTTCTTCTGTGAGTTTAGGATATAACCTTTCTGTATTCTTTAATCCAGTTGGTGATGGTTGCCCAGGTTGTATTGTACAATCTTCAATTGGCCTTGGCTCAACTTTTAAAACATTACAATGTGAATCAAGTATAAATAATGGGTATACCAATTCTTATACAGCTGGAAACTTCTTAGCACCAACTATACCTGGTGTTTATTACCTTACACATGAAGGAACATTAGATTTCTTCTGTCAGGAGTTCCAATATAATAATGACCCTGCTAGAGCTATAGGAGTCCTAATTGTTGGCCCTCCATTTCCGGCAGCAGCAGGAGGCTCAGGTGCTTTAGCCTTATCAAATGATGCCCCAGCTTGTTTCCCACTTGGAACTACCTCTGTTACATGGACTGTTACAGATGCCTTAAACAATACTACCACTTGTGTACAAGATGTAACAGTAACACCAGGAACTGTTTATTACCGCGACCGCGACGGAGATGGATTTGGAAGTACAGGTTATTCTGTGTATGCTTGCTCACAACCAATTGGCTTCAATCTTCAAAGTGGTGATTGTGATGACTTTAACTCAGTAGTAAATCCTTTAGCTGATGAAATAGTAAATGGCATTGATGACAACTGCGATGGAAATATTGACGGGGCACCAGTTTGTAATATTTCACTATCTACCACAACTGGTAACACATTATTTATTTGTAATGAAGTAAATGCTTCTACTGGCGATGTTGATTTGGTGGTAACAAATGGACTTCCTCCTTACGTTTTCTCTGGAGACGATACTTTAAATCTTCCTCCAGGAAATTACAATTATCAAGTTACCGATGCGAATGGCTGTATTGCTACTACAAGTGTGCAAGCAATCATTACAGATTGTATCATTCCTTACTACCAACCACCAGTTAATGATACTATTAGTAATTTGATTGGTTCTGAGTTAACGCAACTTTTCTTGTTTCCTGAATCTGTTGTTGACACAAACCGTGTAAATAACATATTTGTTACGCAAGCTGGTGATACACCAGAAGAAACTAAAGTATTGGTTGAAGTTATCGCAAATATTGGTGAGTATAATAACTTATTAACTTTACTACAAACCCCGGGATATGGTTTAACTGACATAATTGACAATGGCGCTCAAACGCAAATTATTACTGGGTTTTATCCAATTTCAAAACTTAGAAGACTAGATTCTTTAACAACGCTAATCAATTA
>Ga0247833_1005320_pt1 | contig 15110 bp, 17 predicted proteins | sample LaCruzMarch2015__7_FD_187117 | JGI IMG/M metagenome (GOLD analysis project Ga0247833, IMG submission 187117) | Freshwater microbial communities from meromictic Lake La Cruz, Castile-La Mancha, Spain - LaCruzMarch2015_8m | ecosystem: Environmental > Aquatic > Freshwater > Lake | place: Spain...
CAAACAGTGTGGTTCCCTGTACAGTTCAGTTTGCCGCTGACGGTTATGTAGGCGCCATTCGTACTCAGTACGATACCTACAGACGTAATCAAAACGGTTGGGCACTCGGTGTTCGCAACAAAGAATGCCTGAGGTCTACTGGTTCAGGTTATAGTATTAGTGTGTGTCCTGTGACCCAATGACTGACTTGCGATTAGCCCAAGAGCAACTTCAAGAGGACCTATTGACTCGACTTGAACAAATGGATGATGAAATAAAAGTCCTTATCTGTCAGCTTGTCTGCGAGACCTTTGACAAACTCTCTCCCGAAGATAACTGAATTCACTGCAAATCTGTCTAAAGCCCTTTGCACTCTAATAAAGTGTGAGGGGTTTACAGTGTTGAAAAATCAGTATAATCTCCGTGATCGAGGTAACAAATGACGGACATCACAGTCAACCTGTCGCAACAAATGCAGGCTGATTACATGGATTACAGCATGGCTGTTTTGCTCGGACGTGCCATCCCGGACTTATACGACGGTTTGAAACCAGTGCAGCGCAGGGTTCTGCAAACCATGCTAGAAGAAGGTTTGAAACCCGATGGGAGATTCGTAAAATGCGCAAGGGTAACAGGGCTAACCTCAGCATTCTTTCATCCCCATGGGGGCTGCTACGGTGCCCTGGTAAATATGGCAACGGAGTGGACGAATAACGTCCCCTGGGTCAACGGCCATGGCAACTTCGGTTCATCAGTGGATGGCCCTGCTGCCGAACGCTATACAGAGTGCAAACTGCGGCCAGCATCAGTAGATGTTCTGCTGCAGGACAAAGAAACTTGGGAGACGAAAGAAAATTATGATGCCTCACGTAGGGAAGCTATACGCTTCAACACTGCTATACCCAGTGTTTTGCTCAATGGAGACACTGGTATAGCTGTTGGTTTTACTACGAAACTGGCACCGCATAATCTGCGAGATATAGTTAAGGCAGTCATCTTTATCGTAAAAGGTGACAAGAAAAAAGCACAATCGGTGCTGCTTCCAGATTTTCCCACAGGTTGCGATATCGTCTCCGACGAATCGTTGACGGAATATGCGGCAACCGGTTCTGGTAGCATTCGCTGTCGTGCGAAATTTGAAACATCAGTTCAATCTCGGGAAGGGCGAGCGAAAGACAGACCCGTAGTAACCTTTACGAATTTACCACCTAACGTCAATCCTGAGAAACTCGGCCACCAAATAAAAGAGGCACTCGATCGTGGAAGAATCGAAGGGATCGCAGAAATTACCGACGAGTCTGATCTCTCCGGAGACCGTCTCAGTGTTGTTGGCAAGCCAGGTATTGACGCTGAACAGCTGGCTCAGCAACTCTTTGCTTCCACCGATCTTGACACTAAGTATTCAACGAAGACGCTGGTTATTGACGGTACACGACCAGTCGAGCTCAGCCCAGTTGAAGTTTGTGAGAAATGGTTTGAGTGGCGATTGGATCGCTTGGAGGTCAAATTCACCCACGAACAAGAACTAGCCGAACAACGCCTTGAGCTAGTCCGTGGTTTTATCAAAGCGATCGATCTGATAGACACCGTTATAAAAGTTATTCGCGCATCTTCCTCACCCAAGGAAGCACTGATTGAGCTTGTCAGCAATCGCAAACTCAAATTCACCAGCGATCAAGCGAGAGCCATCTTAGATATGCGACTGCGTGCGCTTACGAATCTGGACAGCGAGGAATTACTGGCTGAGCAGACGCAGTTAGTTGCTACTTTGCTGGTTCTGACAGACCTAGTTGAAAACCGTGATGCTAGATCCAAGTGGGCACTGGAGCAAATGAATGACCTCGCCAAACGACATGGCAACGCCCGTAATAGCCTGATCGTTGATACCCCTACCGCTTACAAGGTCGAGAAAAACAAAGGAGCCACAGGTCCTGTGGGAGTCGCTAAACCGCGATTTATGCTTGTGAATCCCAGTAAAGGCACCATTGAACAGGTGAAAGGTCCGCGTGGTGCCCTAGTTGTTGAATCTGGTGAGAAAGTTATCTTCATGACAACAAGCGGCATCCTGAAAAAAGTCCATTCACATTTCAAGGGACCGATCGGAGAAGGTTTCTCAAGCCTGGTTTTAGCTAAACTTGAACGTGTGGTGAGGGAAAAACGGTTTTTAACCGTGTTTCGTTTCGAAAACCACCTTAAAGCCATGGTTCTGCTAGGAGCTGATCTTTGCAGAGTTACGAGCAAGGGAAAAAACTTCATTCCCATTGGAGCTGAATTAGTGCATTTCTCAGAAGAATCCTACACAATTGACTATGCTTCCAGCCGAAAGAAATCGAGAGTGCTTGATCTCACAATGAAGGAAGGAAGACCTGGTTCCAAAGGATTCATAGTGGCAAATCTAAACGAAATCACCGGGTAAAATCCAAACAGGGTTACTCTCCATACTCGCGGCTATATTAAAGCTGAGGAATTAAAAATGAATGAGGTAATTTATCCAGTTCAACGACTGTTGGCAAACCCGAAAGTGTTTTTCGCCATAGCCGCTGAATTGGACGGTCCAGATGCAGAAACATTGAAGAATCTTTTCTACGAACTTCTCGAATCTGAAATCAATGACACTGAATCCACAGATGAGATCGCTTTCGAGGCTACGGAAATTTGCTTCCGTGAATCTCCTGATGAGGATGGCGTGATTCAAGTAATTCTTGATACCGGAACAGCTGCTGAGCTTCGACCCCAGGGCGAATACGTAGGTGGCATCAAGGGCAAGATGGAACTTGACATAACCTCCTCTATCTACCAACGCTTAGTGAGAGCGATTGAGGATAGCAGGCCAGAGTTCACGGGGAACATAGTTTTGTGTGATCCGCCTATGCCGTCAAATTCCTATTTGCGGTCTCGAGATGGAGAAAGTTTTAATGGTTCATTCCATTTACTCTCGGATCCAGAATCAACTTACGATTTTGAAGTTGAAGTGATCGATATTCCTAACGATATCCTAAAAGCAACTGTATTTCGTGGCTAATGGCAAACAAAGAGTATCTAAACTACCGTCTGACAGTTTTAAAAAATGAAATACCGGCTCTCAGGAAGAAAGCTAGTAATGTTGAAAGTGCCCTTGCCGGTCTTGTTAATGAATTTGACAACTTTCAAGTGAAGATAGATTCTTTGGGTCTAGTGGTGGATAACTACCATCTTTCCACTACTCGGCAAAATGAGAAGATCGTCAAACGACTTCATGATCAAATACACTCGCTTGAAGCAAAACTTGCAAATAAGGAAGAAAACTTAAGCACTAAAGTTAATCCTGTCATTTTGCAGAAAGCTACTACGATTGCTATCTTTGATTCTATACTCAATGCAATAACATCCTGGTCTGAAGAAGGGAATCTCGCTTCTGACATTGAAGCGGCATCTCAATCAATTCTCTTTCCAACAATTTACGAGAGAATAATGGCAGGAGATGACCCTTCGTACATCCTGGATGAAATACCGGAATGTGCTACTATCGTTGTTGCCAGAGGTAGAGAATACGTGAAATGGGTAAGAGAAAATTGTGAGACGGACATAACTCACCCAGATGTTTGGAACATCTATGCACCACAGATACAGAAATGGTGGTTGAATGATGCCTTGCCGATAATATATGGTGAGAGTGATCCGGATTGGGAAGATGATATTCCTTATGCTCTCGAACAGATTGAAACTTGGCGGCAAAATCCTGCAGACAGGATGACTGCGTTTCCTCGAATTTTCGATGCTATGGAGATATACAAAAATAACAGAAAGGAAATAATTGAGACTACAGAAATCTTAAACTTCCTAAAACAAACCGCAGCCACCAGGATCCCAGCATGACTTACAGAGAGAAGCGTTCACCTTTCAAAAGAATAGGCCCCGATCTCATAGCCAAAGTGCAAAAGGAATACAATAATTACACTGAAAGCCCCAGTCCCAAAACAAGAGAGAAATATTTACTGTGGCGATTGCGGATTCATCTCAGATGCAATGAGTTCTGGACTGCAGATTTAATAAATCTGAATGAAGAGTTTTCCCTCGGATTGAACGACTCTAAGGTTGGTCCGTTGATGTGGGATTTTGTTAAATGACTTTGATAATAAGGGTAAAATCAATCATATACATACCGGCACAAGATGTCAGAAATTCCTTCTGTTGGCGGCAGTAATCTAAACAACAATTACCCAAATTCTGCAGCTGCTTACACCAGCATTGTTAATTACGATGCCAATGGCTATCCTCTCTACAGATTACCATTGGTAATGCCTCCCAATCTACGCTGCGCGGCTATAATTCCCACTGGTTCCACCAACGTTCCTCCTGCAATTTAATAATTCCGATGACGTTAAACCCTCAATTTCCTAATTATTCTAACTCGGCAGCTGGAACCGAAATCATTGGATTCACAATTATTGGTGGTTACCCCTTATATCGCCTCCCTGTTGCGTATGTAAATACCGGCTTTGGCGCAGCTTTCGTGTGTGAAGGCAGCACAACACAGTCTCCCACTTTTCCAGAAGGTGAATATATCCCCGACCCGGATATTGCGTCTGCAGGCACTATCACCGGTACACCACAAGTTGGTCAAACACTGACTTTCACACCAGGCGCAATCACTGGAACCGCCCCTATTACTGCAGTTTATAATTGGATACGCTACGTTCCTGGCGGTAATTCTATTATTGTTGGGACGGGATTAAATTATGTGCCCGTTTCTGCTGATATTACTTATCAGCTGATCGTTCAAACAGTTGCATCGAATGCAATTGCGACCATTGGCACTCAAACTGCCCCATATAGCCCAATAGTTCCCGGGCCTCCGGTTATTACTAATGCTGGTTCGATTAGCTCAATTCCGCCCAATCCTGTCATTGGATCTGGCGCTGTATCCTCCTTTACTATTACTGGTTTGGGATCTGGTTACGTGTGGTTGTTGGGTACAACTCGCGTTCTTGAAGTAACAGGGGACGGAGCGGGTGCTGCAGGAACTGTAGCATTGAATCCCATTGGCAATGTGATAGATATTACGTTTCAAGACAGTAATACTACTGTTACTAACGGTTTTGGAACGATTATTTTAACAGGTGGGGGATCTGAAGTACCAGTCACCATTAACTGGATGACTACAGATCCATCATCAACTGTAGTTCAAACTGACGGCTTTGGCGGTGGAACTGGTTGGACACAAGCCAACTTAGATGCTTGTATCGCTGGCACATACGGATCTAAAAGTTTAAGTGGTAGCCCATTTGCTGCTGGCTCTCCCACCATTCTTGGCGCAATTGGCTGCCCCTTACTCGCAGGTTCGGGTGTAGTTACAAGCCCAGGTTCTGGTTACAATACCGCCACAACTGCAGTTATTTCAGATCCCTTAGAAGCGGGATTTGTCACACCTGGCACAGCTGTTGCTGTTTTGGGTGGTGGCTCTTCAACTCCTTACATTTATCCGACTGAGTTAGCGGTTTTCTCAGGTCCCACCGTTACTGGATTCAGTCCTCAAGTTTCATGGGCATGGGGATTCGGGAGCGGCGCTGCATTTGTGCCTTTCCAGCTTGGTGGTCTCAACTATCGTGTTCAACCTGCAGATGTTGGCAAAGAGATCTTTGTTAAAGTTACAGCAACAAATACAGGCGGTTCAGACGTTGAATATTCTGCTGGCATTGTTGTTCAAGATTCAGCACCAGTATCAGTTCTTCCCCCACAAATTGGTCCGCCTAACCCATATGTTGGCGATTTACTAACCGGAGAACAAGGAAGATTCTCTGGCTATCCTACACCTCAAGTTACTGATTGGGGATTTGCAGAGTTTCTGCTTCCAACTCCTTCACCGGTTCCCAACGGGAATAAAGTATACACATACCGTGTGCCTCCCGGTTCCGATGGAAAGCGTTATGTTTTCTATGTGACAGCGACGAACAGTGCTGGAACTATTACTGCTTATTCAACTCCCACCCAAGCCACTTTTGAGCCTCTAACTGTTGTAACACCGCCAGTACTAACTGGATTCCAATCTCCGGCTCAATTTGGTGATGTGCTTACTGGCACTCCTGCCGTATTTAATACCCCTGCCGCTTTAACAAATTATTTTGCATATCAAAATAACGACGGAACTTATACGCAGATTGCCGGAACTGTAGGCACCACCACTCGCACTATCGGCACTAGCGATGTTACTAAGTCGATCGTATACGTCACTCAAGCCACGGCTCCAGGACAATATGGTACTCAAACTGTCATCTCTCACTCGAACTCCACTGGGACTATCCGACGTGTCCTGACGATCCTGACTAACCCCACTATAACTTGGTCCAATATTGGTCCAGCACCAGCAATTGGAGCGACTCTTACTATCACGGCCGGAACTACAAATCCTGCTCTTGCCGCTCCGGCAAATCCTCCAGGTAATCCCTACACATCGCTAATGGTGGGACGTTCTCGAGGTACTGATGGGGTTCCGAGCATCTTCTTCAACAGAGCCACACAGCCATTATCAAATACTCAAACTTTCGTTATAACTCCAGAACTTTATAATAAAGCTCTTTGGGGTTCATGGTCAGTCGCGTATAATGACGGCAATGGATCCGTAACACGCACAATCAATACTGAATTTACTTTACCAGTAGTTGGATCCGCTCCAGCAGTTAACGTGCCAGGTGTATGGTCGCCGTTTAATATCTACACTCCCGGTAACACGCTCACTTTCACTCCAAGTACATTCACAGGAAATCCTACACCCACCGCCACATGGAGTTGGAAGCGTCGCTTTCCTGGCGACAAATTTAGTATACTTCAGCAGCGTGGATTAACCTATCAGCTTCCCCCAAATTCCGAGGGCTGGGAAGTACTTATTGTTGAAACTTTTACCAATATTGTTGGCGAAACAACTAATACACTGCCTGATCAAACTATTGGCGGGCCAATTCCCTATTGGGATGTTTCTCCAACGCTTGTTGGTAGCAATCTAATGACTCCAACCCAGGGAACCTATTTGACATTGGTTCCAGGTATTGCTAAGGATCCTATTTCAGGCAATACTATACCTGCCATATACTCCTGGTATGTTCAGTACCCTGGTCAAAACCCAGTACGACTTGATACTCCACTCAATAACCAACTAAACCTGATTAACGAAAATGGTAGATGGACCGGTGCCCAAATCTATGCTGTTGGCGTCGCGACAAACGCTGTAGGTTCTGCAGAGCGCAGTTCCAATATAGTAAATATGATTGGTACACCACGTCTTCTTAGTGCCGGCGTACTAACACATAGAATTCTGCCTAATACCTTTGGTTGCATTTTAGCCACAGCAGACGGTGGCGGTCAAACTGTTACTTCTCAATGGGTTTGTACAGTGCAAAATGGCCCACAGGTACTTGCCAGATTCTTTAGTCCCGCAACAAGTGCTGTCGGTATACAACCGGGAACCGGAACTGGAAATGGAGAACAAACCTTTACGAATGCTCAAGGAACAACAACTTACGGTTTCCCTGAAGCTCCAGGTATCACTTTCATCTAGGTTTACCTGGGCAAAAAACCGCTATAGTTAAATTGTCAAAACTGAACGTGCATTATGCATCTTAACTGCCTGGGGTACCCTATGGTCTCGAATGAGATACATAGGAAACTTTTTGGTACTGAGGATCGTCCGAAACCAGATAAAGAAAATCTGGATCGGACGATTTCTTATTTAAAGGGTTTTAATGTTGAAACTCCAGTGCCATATCCCGAGGGGATGTATGATGGCCCCTTGCCATTGCCATCCCTAAAAGGAGAAAATATTCGTGATCACTTCGAGAACATCGCGAAAGATCAAATCGGAATCTATAAGGAACTTGCAGATGATCTCGCTCAGGCCCAACTACCGCAAATCCCGGACATCGACAGCATTGTCCTCAATCCTGGCTGGACTCGCTATACGATTGGAGAAGACAGCCAGTGGGTTACGGAAAAAGTCAGTTACCCTCTCGAACGAGCCTTCACCTTTGACACTGAGACCTTCGTGGTTGGAGGCGCTTTCCCAATTATCGGGACGGCACTCTCTACGAAAGCAGCTTACATCTGGATTGCGGACGAGCTTATCGACCCTTCTCTCCCTAAAGAAGAATGGGTCCAATATGAAATGATTCCCGTAGGGGAAAATCGTTTTATTGCCGGTCATAACATATCCTATGATCGTGTGAGAGCGGCAGAGGGCTACTCGTTGAAAAATACAGCACCCGAAAACTTTTATTTCGATACTTTGTCGGCTCATGTTGCTGTGTCTGGTCTCGCAGGCGGTCAGAGATGGCTGTATGTTTTGGCTGGTAAAGAGCCAGATGAAATGACAGAAGAAGAGAAACAGAAATTAAGATTTGCACCACCCTGGCTAGAAGCTGGATCCACTAATTCTCTCGTAGAATGCTATAATTTTCATGTCTATGAAGTAAGAAAATATTTTGGTGATGAGAAAGCTAAGAAGCTAGGGTACGCAGATAAAGAAGTGAGAGATTTATTTGTCAAAGGGCAGGATTTAGGTGCGATTCGGCAAGGTTTATTTCCTGCCTTAGAATATGCGATGAAAGACGCATTCTACACAGCTGAGCTCTTTCAAGCTATCTGGCCGAAGTATCTAGACTCCACGCCAAGTATGGTTGCACTCGCTGGCCACTACTACCTAAATGGTTCTGTGGTGCCTTTGGTTCCGGACTGGCAGGAATGGATGAACAGAACTGAGAAAGTTTATGATGAATTCAATGAGGAGATGACTGCGTTGTGCAGGTCATTGGTCAATAAATACTATGATGAATGGACTGCTTCAGAAGACCCCAATCAATACTGGAACTCTGATCCGTGGTTGCGACAACTTGATTGGGAAGTTAAATCTCAGAAAGGTAAATATGCAGGAGTCCCTACCTGGATGCGACAGTTCATTCGAGACCCCGAAACCAAGATAAGTACGAAAAGTCAACTGTCTCACTTACTACTAAAATTAGAGTGGGAAGGTTTACCGATAGTGATAACCAAGACCGACGGATGGTGCGTACTCAAATCAACAGGATGGGAAAAGATTCCACATCCCAAAGGAAACGGTGACAATGTTGGTGGTGTCTTGAATAAGGAATTTGTTGAGGATATGGCTTCTGGTCGTCTCAGATCTCAACTACCCGAGGCTTTACGAGCACTTGAAATTGCTAACGGTACTTCTTACTGGACTTCCGTAAGAAAGAGAGTCATGAGTAGATTGTTCATGAAGACTCACAATCCTCATGGAGAAGATGCCTATGTGACTCTTCCGGAAATACTGGCCCATGGCACAACTACCAGAAGAACTGTTGAACCATTGATGGTAACCATGTGTTCCACCAAAAGCTGGCGTATTGGTACTGAGCTAAAGACTCGCGTCCAAGCACCAGACGGTTGGAAGATCGTTGGAGCAGACTTTGATGGGCAAGAGATGCAGATAGCAGCTTCTTATTGTGATTCATGGGATTCCGGCATCATCGGCGGTTCACCGATGGGTTTCAATGTTCTCAGTGGTTCAAAGGAGTTGGGGACTGACCCCCACTCCGCTCTCGCTAAAACTGTTGGAGTTGATCGAGACACTGCAAAAATAGCTGGTTTTGCTATGCTATATGGTGCTGGTGCGAAAGCTGTCACAGGTTATATTCGCAAGAAATACCCTGAGAAACCCGACAACGAGGTGCGTACTTTAGCAAACAACATGCTAAAAGCCAAAAAAGGTGTGAGAATTACAAAACAATCACCTTTGGAAGGCGGATCTGACTCCGGTTGTTACAACTATATGGAGCAGATCGCTATGAAAACAAAAATCCCTCAATTGCCTTGTTTAGGAACCAAGATCTCTACGGCTCTGCGCCCAGCAGTGGTCGGAGATGATTTTGCTACTTCACGTACTAACTGGACTATACAAGCGTCTGGATCTGAGATTCTTGCGACTATTCTTGTAGCTACTCATTGGTTAATGAGAGAGTTCAAAGTAGAAGCAAGATTCGTTATCAGTATACATGACGAGATACACTGGATGGTGCCCGATAAACATGCAGAGATTTTCGCTGTTCTTTATCAAATCGCCCATATGTATACCTGGTCTCTGTTTCACAATCAGGTGAATCTTCCGGATCTGCCCCTCAGTCGCGCTTTCTTTTCAAGCGTGGCCATTGACAGTCGGATTCGTAAATCACCCAATGAAAAAACTGTAACACCATCGAATCCCCAAGGTGTCGATGAACCTGCAGGAGTTGAATACAGTATGCGTGAATTATCCGAAATAGGTGCTATTGACAAGCTCAAAACCCGGTTTTCCCTCGTTCAAAGGGGTTTACTGTAATACATTTCACGTTATACTAGGTTAGTCACATGCCACGCCAAACTAAGAAAAAAGCCAGGGTTCAAGCTTCCTTACTGTCACCATTGAGGAAACTGTGGCCCCATGTTGAAGTGATCCCTCTTGATAAAAGAGGTAGGGAAATACCTTCATCAGTTCGAGTTTCATGCAATCTCGAATACTTCAGCATTGAGGAAGCCGAAAGACTAGCTTTCTCTTTGTAATTGTCCTTTGTTTATTTGTCATGCTTAAAACTTTGCTGCTCGCCTCAGTCATGTTTTCTGGTATCTCTGCAAAAGCACATTCTCAGTGCACAGAAGCCAGTCATTACGGAGTCGGAGATGGGTTTCACGGAGGGGTAACTGCAAGTGGAGAAAGATTTAATGCCTACGCTCTCACCGCTGCACACAAAAGTTTCCCATTCGGTACTCGCGTCAAAGTTACAAATCAATCAACTGGAAAATCTATAGTAGTTAAAATTAATGATGATGGGCCACATGTTAGAGGGAGAACTCTCGATCTCTCCTACGGTGCCTTTTCTAAAATCGCTCATCCTTCGCAAGGAACCGCTAACGTCTGCTACGCAAAAATTTAACTATGCTAATTCTTTTAGGTGGTCCAGACAGGGTCGGAAAATCAACACTGGCTGCTCAGCTTTCTGAGATTACTGACTTCCGGGTCAAACACCATTCCGAACCCAATCCCCGAGGAAAAACGATCTTTGACCAGTATCGTCAAGATTTGAGCGAAGGTGGTGATCAAATTTGGGATCGTAGCTACTTATGTACTTATATCCTGGAACGATACAGGAATAGAAACCACGATCACCTCATTGAAATCACGGATTTTGAACTTGAACTAAGTAAGATTCATCAAGTCATCCATGTCGGCGTAACCAAGCCTTGGCATTGGTCAGCACCACTTCATATTGAAGAGCTAAACAAACGCCACCATCCGCCATCAGATTGGGTGATCCGTGATGAATTCATAGCTCGTCAGAACGAGCATCACTTCTACACAGATGAAATGATAAATTTCTATCAATTCGTCACCATGTTTCCTTCTTTCATGGTGGAACCAGCTTGGACTGCGAGTGATGTCTTCGAGAACATCTCAGCTATATCAAAAGATGGAAGACCGCGATTTTTCTAATAAGCTGCTATACTGCGAAGAGTGGGGGATTGACGCATTAGACAGAATCCTCCAGAATGATCACAAAGGAGCTATGACTTCCTACACATTTTCAAATCAATTTCTGATGGGATTGGAAGCTGGCGAGTCCTATAACGATCTAGAAGACTTCTTAAACACATTAAGGGTAAAATTGTTTCACAACCACGGTTCAAAAAACCTATGAAAATTGCTAACGAAGGGGAAGATCAACCCGTGATTACCAGACCTAAACCTCAGCCCAAACTGGCCTCTTTTACAACGACCCTGACTGACGGTCGAGAAATCACAGTTCGTGAAATGACTGGCAGAGATCTTATCTATATGGAAAAGGATCTGTCAAAAGCAGGTGATATTGAAAAAGGTATGAAAATTATCGAGCGTCTAACTGTAGGCACTTCAAAGATTTCATACGAAGAAGTCCTAGATCTTGGTGTTCGTGATTTCAAAAAGCTAAGCGATCTTGTCGCCAAAGCTTCTGGAACAGACGAAGATGAAGACCCAAAATAATAGTTGAAGATCAAGAGGATTTCTCTTACGTTGTAAGAATCGCAGATCGTGAGCCAATTCACTTCCGTGATTTGATTCCGAAAGATTTTTATTACATTCAAATGCTCAAGAACACAGAAATAGCCGACGGTCAACTCTCTGTTCTTTTGGTTTCTCGGCTTCTGCAAAACGAAGAGTGTTTAACTCAATACTCCGTGTCAGAAACAAGAAAAATATTTGAATGGGCAGTAGAAAACCTCCTATCTTCAAAAATTATGCCAGTTGAAACCTGGCTTGAAACCGCTTTCCATCTTTGCAAACAACGTTGGGATTCTTCAATTGAATGGATGGAACTTCTACCAGTGCCAAAAGTTTTATTGATGATCGAAATCGTTAACAAACATGTTAAAGCGCAGGAAGCCGAAATGAAAAAATCAGCGAGGAAAAAATGATTTCATTTCGCATAAAAGATCCATTGGTTATCAATTTTAACTGGTGGCCTCAAACTCAAAAAGAATGGGCACCGATTTTACTCGCAGATCAAAAACCATTCTGGAAAAATGAAAGAGAACCCACAAAGAACACTCCCTGGGCTCAACTGACTCCGAAATACGAAGCCTGGAAGAAAAAGAAATACCCCGGACAACCCATTTTGAGGTTAACTGGTGTAATGCAAGATACAGCTAATATTTTACCAGGTAGCAATGGTGGATTTAAAGTTGAAACGACTCATTACGGCCCCTATCTTCAATTCGGAACCAAGAAAATGGTTGCTCGTCCATGGATGGGCATACCCCCCAAATCTTTGAAAACTTTAGGTCTACTTTCAATAAAAAACATTTTCTTTAGCAAAAACAGAAATTAATTATGGCAACTCGTAAACGCACAACTCGCACAACTACTCCTGCTGTTGCACCCGAAGTAACACCGGATGTAGTAGCAGAAGAAATTGCAGTCATTGAAGCTCCCGCATCTGCCGAAGTTCCTTCCGCTGAGCCACTTGCAGAACTTCTTGCTGACAAAAGAAAAGACCCTGAAAATCAAGAACAGGATCCTGGGCTCAAGCCAATGACGGAAGAGCGTCTCGCTGAAATTCGTGCGAGTGCCGTGACTCCTGCTGCTATTGAAAAGGGAGCAATTGATCAGATCATTTCGGATGCTGGAGTAGAAAAAACTCGCGGACGTGAAATTGCAGCCAGATTGATCTATAATGCTCGTCAACGTGGCGGTTTCGTGTAACCATGAACGTTTCAATCACCTGGAATCCTGGGGACACTTGGCGTAAGTTGGGGTATTTTTATTATACAAATTCCCTTGAGTTTCGTGCGGTGATTGAGCAGAATCCTCAGTGGAATGTATTGGAGGAACCACCTTTTGGTACAGTGCTTGTATTAAATGCAGATAGCTCAAGAACGTTATCCACTCTTAACACCGCAGGATTCTTTTCAGAGGAAACAGACTTTGACATACAGGCTCGTATATTTCCTTTTGATTTTCAAGAGGCATACGATGCTCAAGCAGCAAAATACAGTGTATATTCTCTTATAAATTACAATCAAATCAACGGGTACACACAAGACACTCAGCAGGCCATAACTGGTAATCTTTAACGACCGCGACGTGAAAACGTAGGACGATGCGGATGCCCTCAAACAGGCAGAACCTTGAACCCGACTCTGCGGAGACTGTAGGTGGATTAACCCCGAAGCCACCATCGGATTTCAAGAAAAGAAGGGATCTTTCGTATAAATAAAAATGGCAACAATTTCTTTCGGGGGAGCCCCCGGAGTTTTTATTAATGAGGTAGCTGGTCAATCAGCTGTCCCCGCAATCGCCGCATTCAGCACTGTTTACATGCTGGTTGAAGTGGATGTAGATTTATCTACCACTCTTTTTCCCTTCAACGAACCCGTTTTAGTAACAAATCTTCGTGAATACACTCGTCTTATCGGCGGTGTTATTCCTTCCACTAAGTTGGAATTGCTTTCCTACCAGTGCGTAGAATCTTTCTTCAATCAAGCTTATGTGGGCCGTCTCTACGTTATTCGCGTAGGTACTCCTGCCAATGTGGTTGAACTACAGCTCAATCCATCCGGTTTCAAAACCAATGGCCTCGGTATCTCCACTGCTCTTGAAGCCGGTGACATAGTTCATGCACAGCTTCTAATCAATGGTGCCCGTTTGGGTGAGTTTACAAATAGTGGCACTTGGAAAGGTGTTCCAGTAACTATTCCCGTAGATTACATTGAAGGATTATACGATAACAACAAAAAAATTGCTATCGCTATTCGTGATGCAGTGGCTCTGGTCATCTCTGTCGATCCTAACGTTTCCGCCGGTACAATCGTTCGTGACATTGGTGTTTGCGTAGAGCAAAATACTGAGTGTGCTTTCGAATATCTTGCTGGACGCGAATTTAACGCACCAGTTAGTTTAGTGCCTGAAAGTGAGCCACCTTCTGACGGTGCTTATTATGTATTTACGATTAATACTTACACAGTTTCTCCTGTTATCCCTGGTTCAGACAGTATTCAGGAACTAATTGCAGATTACCTTCAATGTTTACGCACTGCTTTTGTTGATCAAGAGGATCAAGGTTATCTGACCGCCCCAGTTGCTTTCGCTAAATTCGGTCCTGTTGGACGTCGCTTAATTGGTCAAGAGATGGCTTTCCAAGCCGAGCTCAACAGCCACAAGTGGATGGCAATTGCAGACGCTGGTCCCTATAACGTAACGGATATTCTCGAGTATAACAACTTCTTACAACACTCAGCAGCTACTCCCTTAATCACTGGGCAGGATTTCCTCGTAGGAAACACTGTTTACGAATGGACTGCAGCCGACACTGACTATTTCCAACTTCGCTACACTCCTTTGAGTGCAAACGAATCGGATCCTTCTTATGCAGTTAACGGCTCACAGAATACTGGTCTTGTTCCTAATGAGTACCTCTCTTTACGCGACAATGGTTCTATAACCTTCGCAACAAGCACCACTCCTTCATACGATCGTCCCGGTCTTCTTGATTTAGTTGGCGAAAATTGGCCCTCTACAAAAGAACCTGGCACTCCTGTTACTTTGAGTAACTGTATTGGCGCTTTGGCTGTTTTGGAAGGTGAAACTGTATATGCGG
>Ga0247833_1005325_pt1 | contig 15093 bp, 10 predicted proteins | sample LaCruzMarch2015__7_FD_187117 | JGI IMG/M metagenome (GOLD analysis project Ga0247833, IMG submission 187117) | Freshwater microbial communities from meromictic Lake La Cruz, Castile-La Mancha, Spain - LaCruzMarch2015_8m | ecosystem: Environmental > Aquatic > Freshwater > Lake | place: Spain...
CAGCCCGGAGCAACTCCTGGCCAACGGTGCAATGGAACGGCTTTGCCCTTGCTGCCAACCAAGCGAGCCGTTCATCGCCCAGGTCGCGAAAGGCGGAAAACCGGCGCAGCAGGCCTTCAAAAGTAGAAGTGGCTTGGTTGGTCATAACTCAGGATCGTAGTGAATGGGCTCAAGGCTGTTTTCCTCACCTGCCATCACAAGCTCAACGCGTTTAGTAAGAAACAACTCAAGGGCTTCGTTGAGCATTTGTTCTCGGGTTGGTTCGTCGAAACGGGCCGATTTGAGTTGTTCCAAACGCATCAGCACATGCCATTCGCCAAGCTGCCTCGGCGTTGAAATCTCACCAGGCCTAAGGCTTCTCAGTATCTCCTGAAGCACAGGTGGTTGCAACAAACCAATGGGCATTGGGCCAATCACGCCCTTGCGTTGGGCTTCCTCACCTTCGCTGTATTGATGGGCTGCTTCGGCAAAGGTGGTTTCAGCTTCCTCCAAACGAATCCAAAGCTCGCGGGCTAGGCCTCCATCGCGCACACGCAATAGCGAATAGATCACCTCATCACGGCTACCGCGCGACTCCAAAAAAGTTTCCTCTAAACCAGGGCCAAAACGCTGCCTGGCAAAACGCTTTAGCGCTTCTGGGATGCGCAGATGAAGATCCAAATCAGCGGCACTCCAACCGCGTTTATCCAGGGCCTCCTCAAGGCTTTGATCAGCAACAAAAGCAAGGCGTTGTTGCTCCAGCCATTCTTGTGGAAGTGGCACAGAAGCAGCTATTTCCTCCTCCTGCTGGCGTTTCACAAGCTGGGGCATGAGCTGCATGCGGCGAACAAGCGCACTGATTTGTGAATCAGAGAGGGATTTGAGGGATTGACTTTGCATCAGGAATTCCTTGCTTCTAATAGCTGTTTGGTATCAACCAAAAGCATCGTGTTGAAAGCTTCGTTGAGCTGGGATACCACCGTTGCCCAATCGCCATGGGCAGTTTGCCTAAAAAGCCGCATGGAGGGGTACCAGGGAGAATCGCTGCGTTTACGCATCCAGCGAAAATCGGCATTTTGGGGCAGGAGCACCCAAGTGGGCTTTTTTAATGCTCCAGCTAAATGGGCAACTGCTGTATCAACAGTGATCACTAGATCAAGCTGCTGCAACACATGGGCGGTATCTGAAAAATTTTGCAGGCTATTCTTCCAGTTGTGTATTTCAGGCATCATCTCCCAAGGGGCAAGCTGCTCAGCATCTTCACCAAATTGCAAACTATGGAGTTCAATCAAATCAAGATCAATCAAACGTAAAAATAGGGGCATTAATAAAGATAAGGGAATGCTTTTATTTCGATACATCGCCTTGTTATCTGGATTTGAAGCCCACACAAGCCCAATCGAAAGGCCGCCCGGCGGTGGAACTATTCGCAAAGAATCTGGCGGCAGCGCCGGGGGATGCAGATAGGGAACAATGCATGGAACTGAATCCAACTCTGTTCCAAATAACAGTGGCAGGCTCATTAATGCCACATGGGGCCTGGTGTCTTGTTTGTTTTGGGTGTTGGTGAGGGGCTGCACCAATTCTCCAAGGCCGGTCCAATCCCGCAGCAGCTGCAGCAGGGAGGAACGGGTAAAAAACACAAAAGGGATACCAGCCGCTTGCAGCAAGAAAAGATACCTGCAGAACTGGATGGCATCACCCAAACCCTGTTCACTCCAAACCACTAAAGGGGGATCAGATTGCCCCGGTGCATCTTTAAGATCACGCAACCTTGCGCCAACAGTTGGGATAACAACCTGTTCAAAATCCTCATTTTCAAAACGCACCTCGTAGTAAGGCCAACCTTTTGCAAATTGACCAAGCAGCAAATAGGCAAGGGCAAGATTCCAGAGGGAATGGGTAGAACTTTGATCAAGCTCAACACCTCTCTCAAGGAAGTGCAAAGCCTCCTCTGGCTGTAAAACACTAATTAGTGCATTACCTAGATTTGTGTGGCTTGCTGCGTGGCTCGAATTAAGGGCAATTGCGTGGCGAAAGCTTTTCTCAGCACAATCGAAATCCTCAATACCAAAATATGCCAAACCTAAATTGCACCACACATCAGCCACTAAAGGATCCAGCTGCAGGCTAGTTTGCAGAGCTGAAAGGGCATCTTTATAGGAATGGGTATTATTTAAGGCTGTGCCGTAGTTATGCCAAGCAGATTCTGCTTTGGGCTGCAAGGCCAAGCTGCGGCGATAAAGCTCGATCGCCTTTTCGGGCTGATCATCCTTGAGCAGATTGGCGTAGTTGTAGAGGGTATCTGGCCTTTGGGGATCCAGCTGAAGCGAGCGGCCATAGGCGGCAATTGCCCGCTGATTTTCACCAGCCAACTTACGGCACACCATGCCAACTAAGTTGTGATACATCCAAAAGCCATCACAGCTTTGGGCGGCAGCCGGTTGCAATAAATGATCTAAGGCTTCCCGGTGGCGGCCCTCAATCCAAAGAGCCATGGCGAGGGGCATTACCCAACGCTGCTCTGCCGTTGCAACAAGGGCATCTTGAGCGTGCGGAATGGCCACTTGGGTAGCCACCTCCCGCTCAGACAACTGCTGCAAAAGCTTGAACCAATCCTCCCCATGCCCATATTGTGCCTGGGTGTGGGAAGCATCAGTGCCAACATCGCTAGAAAGCATTCGCCAAGAAGCCCGGGATGCCCACGCTGCACAGCGCTGGCTAGAAGCCGAGCAACAATACCGCACCTTGATCAATGCGGAAGCAAATGTTGATGACATCATTAATCTAGGCGCGATACTTCGCAGCCAAGGACGCTATAAAGAAGGCGCTACCTTCTATAAACAGTGGCTATTGAAATATAATGATAACCAAAATCTATTATTAAATGCATGCAATTGCTTAAACGACAATCAAGAAGCGCATATATCGGTTAATTTGCTAGAAACAGCCCTAGCCAAAAGGCCCGGGGAGAGGGGGTTAATAGTTGGCCTTGCTGATGCATATTTAAATAATAATGATTCAAAGAAAGCAATTGCACTGCTGCAACATCAACTATCACTGCTGCCAAAAGATAAGAAAATATGGATTCGGCTGGGCCTATGCCACGGGCGCCTGCAGCAACTACCAGAGGCACTGCATGCATTCACAATGGCCCATCAAATTGAACCGAATGATTGGCAGATGCTGGCAAATAGAATCACCGTATTAAAAGATTTAGGGCGTTTTAAGGAAGCCGAACAACTCGCAACAGAGTTGCCAGAAGAACAATTTAATCAACCTGATGTTGCCAATGCAATTGCTGGGCTATGGATGGCTCAAAACAAATTGGTGGAAGCAACTGAGCTATATCAACAATTGGCCAAGCAAAGGCCCCAATGTGCTGCCCATTGGCTGAATTGGGCAGCTTCTTTAAGGGGGCTTCGCCATACGGTGGCACCCCATCAGATTTTATTAAGGGGAATACAACATCAGCCCACAGATATAGAGCTGCAACAGGCCTTAGCGCAAATATTGGCTGAAATGGCCAAGCCAGAGGCGGTGCAACGGCTGCATAAATGCTGGCAACGGGATGAACAGGAGTTGAAAACAATTCATTTATTTAGCCAACAATTTCTTGGCATCTCCAGTGCACCAATTGATAGCAAGGCGATTGCCGAACAAGCTAGGGCATGGGAGAAGCGCTTAATGGAGCAATCGCTCGGCCCCCTATGGCCTGATCTGATGCTGGAGCCCATGGCTGGCCGTTGTTTACGGGTAGGTTATTTATCTGCTGATTTTTGCAACCATCCGGTGGGAAGGTTTATGTTGCCGGTGCTTAATCACCATGATCGCAACTGCATTGAAACCTGGGCTATTAATAGTGGCAGCCACAACGATTGGATCACAGAACATATCCGTAAAGGTGTGGATCATTGGCTGGATGTGCGTTTTTTAAGCGGCCTGCAGGCAGCAAGAACAATTGCTGATTTAAGGCTGGATGTGCTGGTGGAACTAGGTGGATTCACCGGTGATTCAAGGCTTGATATTTTGTGCCACCGGCCCGCACCAGTGCAACTTAGTTATCTGGGTTATCCGGCACCCACCTACTTGAGTTGTGTTGATGGCTGGATTGGTGATGAGGTGCTATTTGAGAAACTAAATAACACCGATCGCAATGCCCATCAACTAATGCATATAAAGGGGGGATATATGGTGTTTGATAGTGGCGGCGAACTGCCGTTGCCAGAGCGCAATGGCAGTGCAAAATTCCGATTTGGTAGTTTTAACCATGCCCGTAAATTGAGTGCTGCAAGCATTGATTTATTTTGCCAGGTGTTAGCGGCAAATCCAAATACTGAGCTGGTGTTAAAAAGCATCAGCTTTTGTGAAGAAGCAGAAAAGGCAAGAATTAAAAAGCGCTTCCAAGCAGCTGGGTTAGCTGCAGAAAGGCTGGTATTGCTGGATTGGGTAGAAGGGGGCTTAAATCATCTGCAGCGCTATAGCGCAATTGATGTGGGGCTAGATCCAATTCCCTATGGGGGGGCAACAACAACAGCAGAGGCCCTATGGATGGGTGTGCCGGTGGTGGCACTTGCGGGAGCTGGCATGGTGGGTAGGCTTGCTGCATCGTTACTGGTGCATGGCAATCAAAGCCAATGGCTAGCACAAACAGAAAAGGAATATGTGGCCATTGCTAGCCAATTAGCAGCAGCAGGGCCCCGGCATAGGGATCAACGTTTAGCCCTAAGGCGCCAACTGGAACAATCGCCATTGGCAGATGGCAAGCGGCTAAGCAATGCATTAGAGCAGCTCTATTTAAAACAAAGAACAGAAATTAAAAACTGCTAAGTTTTTCAATGTGCATGGCAGAAAAAGCCTGCTCTAAATGAAACATCAAATCAGCAGCATCACCAAGGGGGCTGGCCTGCAGGCGCTTGCGCCATTGCTGCCTATTTGCCCTGAGCTCTTTGAACGTTTCTGCATGCAATTGGGCAAGGGCGATATAAGCAGCAGCATCAGCTGCAATCCATTCATCCATGCCAGCACCACTTAAAACAGCAGTGCTCATGCGGCTTACGTAATGGCTACCAGCCATGGTGATAGTGGGCACACCAAGCCATAGGGCTTCACAGGTGGTGGTGCAACCACCATTTGGAATTGGATCTAAGGCGATATCAATGCGGGCATATTGCTGCATATGTTCCCTGGGGCCCTTTGTGAGGGCAAGCCAATCGATTCGTTCAGGATCGATGCCATTACGGATCATGCGCCGCCGCAATAGGCGCTGGGTATCGGCATCAGCATCAGCTGCTGCCTTAAGGGTTAGGCGAGAGCCGGGTACGGCATTAAGCACACCAGCCCAAAGCCGTAAGGTGGCATCCGAGAGCTTGCGGTTGTGATTAAAACTGCCAAAACGCAGGGGGCCAGATGGGGGATCACCCACTTCAATGGAAGCTTCTGGCAGTGGTTCAAATGGTTGCCAGGCAAGGAAAGGCCTCGGCAAACGCCATAGGGTTTCAGTTGCCCATTCGCTATGGCATTGGGGGAAAATTGCATTATCACCTAACCAATAATCCATAGTGGGTAAACCCATGGATGCAAAATAACCAAGATAATTAACTTGAACAGGTGCTAATCTGGCAAGAAATCCGGCAACGTAGTTTCCACCAGTCCAGCCGGAAAGGTCTATGGCGATATCAAATTTTTGCTCGCGGATCCGCGCCACACGATGTTCATTTTGATCAGTTGAAACATCAACAACAGGAACAGCAGCTAATTGAGTGAAAGCATCTTTAGATGAATCTTTGCCATGCTCTACGAGGCTAATTACGGTGTGCTGATGCTGGCGTTTATGGGCTGATGCAGCAAAAAAGCCAAAAAGAAAACGGCTAACGGGATGATATGCCAAATCAGCTGTAATCCAAGCAATTTTTAAAGGGCGATTATTTAATGGCCTGGGAGTGGGAACACCAGAACCAGCAGCTGCGAAAGAGTGATATTCAGGCATTTGCACTAAACCATCAACCAGTTTAAGAACATGGGCTGGATATTGAGTGGATTGCAAACTAGCTAGTTGCATCGATAGGTTGCTATGAAATTGTGCATCTGTTTGCAGTGAAGCTGAATGAACCACAGGCAAAAGATGCTCTAACCAGTTGGCATTGCCATTCATCTCATAACTAGTTATTTGATTGCCAATATTAATCGGTGTAATACTTACGGAACTAGCTGCTTGCTGCAATAAAACTGAACGGCGCGCTAAACCTGGATGGCGTTGATACAAATTGAGAGTAGTTACGTGATACAACAATTCTGGATGTTCGCCAAAATTTTCTAGTGCTGCCCTTGCAACATTTAGCACATTAACACCATCTCTGCCATCAATTAAATGATTAAGCAATTGGCGATATAAACGGAGATTTTTTGGTGCTTTATCGATTAATGGTAGCAATAGTGCAATGGCAGCTTGCTCATCACCTAATTTTGAGAGTATTTTAGCTTGCAGTAGGCATGCTTCTAGGGGTAGGGGACCATGCCACGCCTGGAGCTTTTGTTTTGCATCTGCAATTTTATTTAATTTTAAATCAAATGCTATTCTACAAAGTTGCAATAATTGCGATTGATTTTCGTTGCGCCATAAACTGGATGGTGCACTAAGTAATGCATTGATGTTATCAGCCCAAAGCCAACCAATAAGCGTGAGGGTGCGGATTTCAAGGCTGGTGGGTGCCTGCTGGCGCAGCTGTTGTAAATGAGCATTGAATGCAGAGCGATTAAATTGATTGAAATATAACCAACAAAGCAGGATTTGATAATTAATGCTGTGGTTTGGTTGAAGTGCTTTACGCGCTAGCAAAGCAGCTTCTAATTGCAGGGGATCAAAACCTATGCGAATAGCAACTGCTAATTCCTGAATATTCCAATGGGTGATATTGGATTTTTGAGGCGGTTGTAGCTGGGCAGGCCAGGCGGTAGCAAATGAATCAAACAAAAAAAGAGGGGCCATATGGCCCCTCAATCGTAAACCAGTTAGGGAACTAGAGATCAACCAAGGGCGGTGATCACAGAACTTGCAACTGTTGTGAAAGTGATACCCAAAGAGGCAATGTTATTAGCAACACCGCTTCCAGTAACGCCATTTAGAAGTATATTATTAGTTGCCGATCCAAAACTAACTACAGATGTTGCAGAAGTAAAGGTGAAGGAAGATGTTGCTCCGAATGAGGAATCAACCGCAATAGTAAAGTTTTGAGTTGCAGTAGAGAAGGCACCTGACCCGAAACTTAAGGTATCTAAACCACCACCAGCACCGAAGAAGTAAGTATTAGTTGCTAAGCCAAGAGCAGATGTAGCAAGTGAACCGAAGGACATTGAATCGTTACCGGTTCCGCCAACAATAGAGGCTCCAGATACAACACCAGTGAAAGTAAAGGTATCGTCTCCAGCACCACCAATGATTCGTGCGGATGTAACTCCACTAGCAGTGAAGTCGAAGGAATCAGCACCTGAACCACCGAGGAGGGTAGAACTGATGATGCCACCAGACGCACTGATAAGCGAATTACCTGTTCCACCCGCTTGGATGTAACCAGCAGTAACTAGGCCAGTGAGAGTAATTGAATCAGCACCAGCACCACCGAGGATGGAAGCGTTGTTAACAACATTATTTACGGTGAAACTATCGTTGCCAGCACCAGAGGAAATTGATCCGCCAGTCATACCGCCAGTGAGTGTGAACACATCATTGTCAGCTCCACCGGTAACTGTAGTGAGCATTAAAGCTTTTGCAAATGCGAAGCTGTTTACACCATCACCACCAACTATTGAAGAGCCAGTGATTTCACCACCGAAACTAAAGGTGTCGTTCGCAGCACCACCAATTAAGGTGGAGTTGTTTATGGCAGCGGCACCAGTGAAGAGACCAGCATCAGTTCCAAGGTCTACGTAGTTATTATTTGTTATATCGTTAAACCTAAGAGTATCAGCGCCGGCTGCACCGTAAACAGTGGAACTAGTAAGTGTGCCGATAGTTATGTTATCTGCGCCGTCTGCAGTATCTGTTGCTGAATCACCAGCAAAGATAGTGATATTTGTACCACCGGCAACTGAGATCAAATCAATACCGGTACCAGCGTAGAACTGAGTGGCGTTAGAAACTGTTGCTGTTGAAGCGCTTATGAATATCGTATCGTTGCCGGCACCAGCTAATACGGTGGTGCTAACAAATGAACCAGCAATCTTGATGGAATCTGCCCCATCAAATGCTTTCACATCAACGGAAATGATCTGTGAGTTACTTGGATCTGCATTAGTAGAACCAACGAAAATCGTATCGTTGCCGGCACCGCCATAAACCGTAGAGGTTTGGACGATTAACGCACCAAGGAAAATTGAATCATTTCCAGCTGTGGTGCCGGTGGAATCCGAGCCGTAAATGGTTGAGTTAAGGATCGAATTTGTACTACCAAGAACGAGATTGTCGCTACCGAGGTTTCCAGAAATTAATGCAGAACTATAAGATCCCTTTACCCCAACTCCGCTGATCAAATCATTACCTTGTCCGCCATACACTGTGCTGGAAATGATATTTCCGGCAAGGAAGATCGAATCATTGCCGCCATTTCCCTGCAGGAATGATGCTGCAGATACTGCACCACCAACTGAGATGGAATCAGCACCATCAAGAGAGGTGTCGTCTACCGAACCGCCATACACAGTTGCTCCCTTAAGAGCACTGAGAAAGAGCAAGGTGTCGTTACCAAGGTTGCCAGTAACAGTTGAATTGGAAACTGTTCCAGCAATGCTGATTTGATCGGCACCTTGGCCGCCATACACACCAGATGCTCCCAGAACAGAACTGGCAACTGAAATTACGTCTGCACCACCGTTTGCATTGATCAATGAGGCACTCATTGATCCACTTACAACGATCGAATCATCGCCGTCTGCGGAGGTGGCATCACTCAGGTTGCCGCCATAGATGGTGGAGCTAACCATTGCATCACCACCAAAAGTGATGGTGTCGTTTCCTAAATCGCCGTAGAGGGCACTGCTGATGCCAGCAGTAACGAAAACTGTGTCGTTACCAGCGCCACCGGAAAGGGTTGAGGTGTTCCAGCTAACCGTGATGCCAAGGGAATCATTGCCACCCTTGCCATAAACGGTGCTAAGGCTGGAATTAACGGTGAAATTGATGCTGTCGTTGCCATCGCCAAGATCAGCGACGTCGTTATTGCCCGCACCCAGAACGATGTCATCGCCTGCAAGGGCAGCAAATGAGTCGGAACCCGTTGATCCAATAAGGGTATTGGCGGTGTCCGTCCCGATGATGGTGTTGTAACTCGAGGTCATTAGGGAAAAAGTTGTGTGGTGGGTGGGTTGATGGTCTCCTCACAACCGCACCCACCATGGGGGCGGCGTGTGCAACGAGCCTATGGCACGAAGCAAATCATTTATACAACAATGTTTTGCGATTGGCTACTAACGAGGCCGATTTGATTACTGTTCCCGCATAAAAGTGCCTTCCAAGCCTCAATTCCTGCTTCAGCGCCATAGGCCTTTGCTGCATCACGGGCTGCTGCTGCAAGCTGTTTACGGCGTTGAGGGTTATCCAGCAACGCTTCAATGGCCCTTGCTTGGGCTTCAGGGGAGAAGAAATCAACCAGCTCAGCGCTGATGCCGTATTCCAACACCTCCAACACCGGTGGCGTGGCACTAGCAACAATGCAACAACCAGCTGCCATAGCCTCCAGCAGGCTCCAACTCAACACAAACGGCACAGTGAGATACAAATGCACCGTGCTGCTGGCGAGCACACGATGGTATTGATCAGGTTGCACAGGGCCGAGCCAGTGAACCCTCTCAGGATCAAGGGCTAGATCCTGTTGGGCCCAATCGCCCCAGCTACGCCCGTCGGCGCGGCCGGCGCCATAGGCAACCACATCAGCGCCGGCAATGAGCACATGCAAATTTGGCCGCCGCTGCAGCAGCAATGCAATCGCTTGCATCGCCTGTGGAAAACCTCGGTATTCTTCAAAGCCACGGCTCACATAGGTGAGCACTTCAATTTCTGCGCTTGATGGCAAACAATTGGGGCGTTGTTCCACTCCCCTGGGTAGTGAATTCAACGTGTGCGTATCAATCCCCTCATGGATTACCTGCAAGCGCGATGCCAGATGTTCGGGAAACTGTTGCCGTTGCCATTGGGTGGGCACCACACCGATATGGCAATCAGCTAGTTCAAGCAACGTTTGAGCATTCCAGGTGCGTAAGCGCATGGCGCGATCGGGCTCAACCGCCCCAGCACGCAGAAAATCAACATCTGCATCCACGCTTTTGTAATACCACTCAAATAATCCAATCCGCCGCGCCGCCGGAAAGGCATCACTTAGATACAAGCCATTACCAAAGCCCACATGGTTGATCACTAAATCTGGCAGCCAACCCTCTGCTTGCAATTGCTGGCACACACGGAACACCGCTTGACCTTGCAACACACAATTTTCAAACCTACGCAAATAAGGATGCAAGGCCTCCTCCCCGCCTTGGCGGTGGGGCTCATACTTAATTAGCCGTAGGCCCTCAATTGGTTCAGGGGCATGCCATTCACGGTTGCGGGCAACAAAAACCAAGTCGTGGCCCTGTTGAAGCAATGCAGGGGCAAGCCTTCTAAATTGCGCTGGATAATTTGTATGGGAAACCAGAATCCGCATTAATTCAGTGAGGCTTAAGCCTGCTGAACAATAGATTCTGCAAAGATCTGCTGATATGAAGCTAATAACCAGGCAGGCAATTGGCGTTCAGCTTCATTTACACGCATGCTGCCGGGTTCAAATAAAACCATTGCAACCAGGAAAGCGTTTATTGCACCAGGGCTACCAAATCCACTGCCATTGCCTGGGGTGAGCTTGTGCGTAACCAATTGCTTCTTTTGCTCCTCTACGGGCGTCATCGCTTCCTTTTGAACGCCCGATCTCACCAGTGCCCAATAGCGATCGCCAAGATCGGTAGACCATAAAGCTTCTAATTGATGCTCCGGGCAGCGTTCAATTGCTTCGATTAATGAAAGCCTGATGGCACGCAATTCCTGAAGAATCTCTTGATCTTCAGGATCGATATAATAAAGATTTGAAAGGCCAAGTAAACGGTTTAATTGAATCCGATTGCCAACAAGCTCCTGCAACGTGGCAGGAAAAACACCAAAATCAGGTTGCGGTAGAGCAGCAGCAGGGGATGGTGCTTGGGATGGTGATGGTGAATTAAACACCTGCTGCGCTGGGGGAGTGGCTTGTTCATAGAGAGCCAAATAATCGGAGAGTAACCATTGCGGCAGCTGGCTATGGGCATTAGCAATCCGCATTAGCCCTGGCGGTGAATAAAGAAAATTTGCAAGCAGCAGCTGAATCGCCTGGGGAGTTTGAAAGCCGCCGCTTAGTTTTGCGCCGATGGCATTACGCAGGGCCACCTGATCTGCACTGAAATGCGAATCTGATCGCAATGCACGCACCAATGTTTTAGTGGCTTCACCCACTGGAGAAGCCCATAAACTTTGCAACAAATCCTCTGGCGCAGCGAGCCAAAAAGCAGCTAGTTCGTCCCGTTGCTCTAGCTGTGCACAGCTAGCAATCGACCATGACTTAGAAGGGAGTTGCACAGCAGTTCATGGAAAGACTTATGGAAAGTTTACCGCCTTGGCAATCTGCTCCTAAATTCTGCTTTGGCAAGCAAAAAAGTGAGTAGTGCCAGGAGGCCTGCCATCAGTAAAGGAGCCAGCAACACCTGCGCAACCCAAACCAAACCACAACTAAGCAACCAGATCAAAATTATTAGATAGGGAATAATGCACAGGGTTGGGAAAAGCCAACGCTGCCATTTGCTGATGATAATTAAATGGCGCAAGCGAGCTAGAAATAACATTGAGTTCATTTACACAACTTTGGGTTTTTCCCATTGCTAGAAGCCAACTGATTATGCTTCATAAGCAATTGATTATGCAAGTTTGTTTGCAATGCTGCGCTAGCAGTATTATTGAGGAGCTGCCACAGTTGAGTTCGTTGCTGCCGCACAGGCTCTGGCAGTTGAGCCAAGTTAGCATCAAGCTTGATCTCACTAAAACCAGTTTGATTAGAGGCAAATTTTGAAAATACCCGATAAAGATCAAGTTGCGGGCACACAGCTTGGGGTAACAAGGCATTGGTGGGTGCTTGACGCCTTAGCAAAGCAAGTTGCTCAAATAATTGTTCGTAAGCATTCATAACCACCTGCGGCGCAAACAACCGCCTGGCTTTTTTTGCACCTGCAGCTCCCATCGCTTTTGCTAAATGGGGATTTGTTAATAAGGTGAGCAATGCAGCTTCTGCCATTTCTAAATCAAGCTGCACCAACTGCGCCAAAGCCCCAGATACCGCTGGATAGGCCTGCAAACCCGTGAATTGCTGCCAGCCCAATGCAACCGATAGGGCTGGCGTTAGATCAGCCCATCTGCTATCAACTAAAAATCCTTCACAGCCATCACTTATCAAATCGCGATAACCACTCCAATTCGATGCCACCACAGGTAAACCCGCAGCCATTGCCTCTGCAACGGCAAGGCCAAAGGTTTCTTGCGCATTATCAACCAGTGATATCGCCACATCAGCAGCAGCTAGTGCTTGATGTTTAATTTGTTCTGAAACCGGTTGCTCACCGCCTAAACGCAAAAACTGCACCGATGGGCAAAGCTCACGTAATTTTTGCCAACCTTGATAATGGCTTGGATGATCATCTGGCCCGCATTCAATCAAAACAAGCCGCTGTTCTATTTGGCGTGCTACGCGCTCAAGCACAGCGTAAGTGGGCCATGGATCTAACTTTGTAAATAAAGAAAGCCGGCCAAGCCAGATCACAACCGCATCATTATTAGCAATTCCAAGTGCCTTCCTCCCCTCAGCCTGGGCAATTGGATTTGTGGGCATACTTCCTTCTGGTAGAGGTAATGGAATCACCGGCAGCTGAGGGCGCTTTGCCTGCAAAAGTTCCCTGCTGCCCCCAGTGCGCTGTAGCAACTGTTCTTCCCTGGCCGAAAGCACCCTTTCAACTACTTCTTGGCCAGCTTTACTACTGCAAATCACAGCATCCCAGGGCTGCACAGGCTCGGTTACGAGGTCTTGCAGATGGCCAAGCGCTGCAGGGGTTGAAAGCGTGTGAATTTGGCCGATCAATGAAAAAGCGGCTGAACCCACCGGCTGGCGCCATTGGGCCCACCGGCCAATTGAAGGATCAGGTATAAACAATCCTCCCCAGGCTTGAAAGGGCTTTGGATCTATTAATCCAAGGCACTTCAAACTGCCCGTGAAGCCTGCTTGCGCCAATAACGGCTTTATTGCTTGCAATTGGCCTGGATCAGCATTAGCAAGCGCCAACTCACGCCCCTTAGCCTGCTGGGCCCAGCATTTCAATAATTGCTGACCAGCCCAGCGCCTGCCATTTAGCTCTCCATGGCCAGGCAGCAGGTCGCCACTGGTGATAAGAACGGGCAAAGAAACCAATTCGATAGGCGATCATTGCCAAATAGCTTATGGGTTCGGGCTTAAAACAATGAAACTGCTGCTTATCACCAATCTCTACCCTCCCCAGGAATTAGGGGGGTATGGGCGTTGCATGGCCGATTTCGCCTGGGGTTTATTACAGCGCGGCCATCAAATACAGGTGATTTGCAACAACGCCCCTTATTTAGGTGGCAGTGGCTGCGGGCCTAATGGTGAACCAGTTGATCGCAGTTTAAAACTAAAAGGTGATTTTGCAAACGGTGTGCAATTGCTTCAAGGCCATGGCGCTAGGGCGCAGGTGGATGCCACTAATTGCAAATTAATAGCTCAACGGCTGGGTGCAGAAAGATGGGATGGTGTGCTGCTTGGCAACCTTGATTTGCTTGGTGCAGAAATCCTTGCCCCCCTACTTGCAACCAAGCTGCCCTTGCTGCATCACATCGGTTTTGTTAGTTCGCCATATCCAATAGAACAAATGCCGAGCAGCCCCCAATACAAACTGCTAGCGGCAAGTGCTGCAGTGAGGAAAAGTTTGCTGGAAACAGGATTACCTGTTGCCGATGCGCCAGTGGTGTATCCGGGAGCCCGGGTAGACCTTTTTGGACCCCCTCGAATTAGCCGGCCTCTACCAGCCCAAGCAAATGGCACAAGCAAAAGGCCCCTCAGGGTGTGTTTTGCAGGCTTAATGATGGCAAGCAAGGGGCCACACACCCTGCTAGAAGCCGCGCTAATTCTGCGCTTAAGGGGTGTGTTTATTGAATTGATGCTTGCCGGTGGCAATTTCCAAGGCAACTACACAAGCCAAATGGAACAGTTCTGCAGCTCCCATGGCCTGCACAATCAAGTGAAATTTATTTCTCAACTAACACGCGATCAGCTAGCACGCTTCTTTAGCGTTAATCATGTTTGCGTGTTCCCATCAATCTACCCAGAGGCATTTGGAATTGTTGCCGCAGAGGCAATGGCAAGCGGCCTAGCACTTGTTAGCACGGGAGTTGGCGGAGCAGCAGAACTTTTTGAAGATGGCATCAGTGGGCTTGCCTACCCGCCAGGAGATTGCAACGCCCTTGCCAATAAGTTAGAAAAACTAGCAAAAAATCCAACTTTATTATTAAGTTTGCAACAGGAAGGCGCGCAACGGGTAAACCAACATTTCAGCGTAAATACATCAGCCAAAAAACTTGAAGAATTATTTAATTCAACTAAATTATAATTAAGCTTCAATCAATTCTTCAAGAGCTTTCAATGTTAGCCTTTGATCATACATCAAGGCTCTTTGCCTGGCAGCAGAGCCAAACCTGTTGCGTAAATTTGAATCATTGAGCAATTGCAACACATGCTCTGCCAAAACATTTGGTTGATCCATGGGCACCAAGCGGCCTTCAACATTATTTTCAATTGCCTCTGCCACAGGCTTACCTTCACTGCCAACAATGCAGCAGCCGCAAGCCATCGCTTCAAGCAGGCTCCAGCCCATAATAAATGGATAGCTAAGATACACATGCACCCAACTGGCTTGCAAAATAGCTATTAGCGCCGGGTGGGGAACCCTACCCAAAAAGTGAATACGCTCCAAATCAAGCTGCCCTTGAAGCTCCTCAAGCAT
>Ga0247833_1005330_pt1 | contig 15079 bp, 11 predicted proteins | sample LaCruzMarch2015__7_FD_187117 | JGI IMG/M metagenome (GOLD analysis project Ga0247833, IMG submission 187117) | Freshwater microbial communities from meromictic Lake La Cruz, Castile-La Mancha, Spain - LaCruzMarch2015_8m | ecosystem: Environmental > Aquatic > Freshwater > Lake | place: Spain...
AATGATTTTGCGATTGATTCTGAAAAATAACTCAGGATTCAAAATTTGTTCGAGTTGGTCCAAGTTGAAATCCACAGGATAACGTTTTCCTAATTTATTAACCAACAATACCAAACCATCTTCTGAAATGAAATAGTGGATTTCTTCCGTTTTGATGGAGCTGATTGAATCGCCCAATTTTACTAAAAAACGATTTTTGTATTCTTTCGTTGCAGTTAGTTTTGTTAGTTGTGTCAGCAATTGCAGGTGCTGTTGTTGCGAAAGTTTCGAAAATTTATTAAGCGCTGAACGCAATTCTTCGATGCCAATTGGTTTGAGTAAATAATCGATACTATTCACTTGAAACGCCTGAATCGCATATTGGTCGTAGGCTGTAGTGAAAATAATCGGTGTTTCAATCGCCACTTTACTGAAAATCTCGAAACTGTTTCCGTCTGCCAAATGAATGTCCAAGAAAATCAAATCTGCATTTATTCCATTTTTGAATGCTTCGACACATTGTTTCACACTTTCAAAATGGTGTAAAACTTGAATAGTTGAATCTATTTTCGAAAGTAACAAACTTAAGTGATCTGCCGAAAGTCGCTCGTCTTCAACAATGATTACATTCATAAGGCTTTCAAAATTGGAATTTTAACTTCAAAGTGTTTTGTTGTTTCATATACTAAAACTTCATTTTCAGTGAAATACGAATAACGCGCTTTGATGTTTTTTAAACCCGTATTTGAACTTTCATCTTTACTCAATCTCGGTTTCAAATTGTTGCGAACGACCAAATAATCACCTTCCGTAAATAGTTCAATTTTCAGTGGAGAATCGGATGAAATTTCATTGTGTTTAATCGCGTTTTCAATCAATAATTGCAAGGCTAAAGGAGGAATGAGTTGATCTAGTTGCTCGTTAAATGGTGCGATTTCAATCAGTAAATTGGGCGAATAACGGATGTTTAACAAGTAACTATACGATTCAATAAACAGTAATTCTTCGCGGATCGAAACCAATTCATTGTTACCATTATCGAGTAAATAACGATACACTTTCGACAATTGATTGATGAACGCAACAGCTTTGTCTTGGTCTTTGTAAACCAATGAACTTAACACACTCATATTGTTAAACAGAAAATGCGGATTGATTTGATTCTTTAGGTTTTCCAATTTTGCAAGAGCTGTTTCAGATTTGTATTGCTCAATTTCAGTCAATGAATTTTTCCATTTTTTAAAAAATTGAAATCCAATTTCGACAGCGAGTAATAAAATAGAAATCAGAATAGAAATAATTGTAACCGTAACAAAAAAGCGATTAATATTATTGATTGGTATTTTGCAAACATAGCTGTTAAAAAACCACATAATTACAAAAAGTGTAAGGATTGCAAGCAAAAAAACAACAAACAATTGAACTAAAATTCGCTTTAAAGGTTGAGTCTGCCACGGAATTTTATTGTCGATAAAACGATCGAATTTCAAATTCCCTTCCCACAAAATGATTGTAATTAAAATAGATTCTAATATTCCAACAATCAAGTAAAATGGCGTATCAGCTGGCATTGGAACGAGCAATTTCAATAGAAAAGAAATACCAATTCCAACCAAAATCATTGCGCCAAACTTCAGAACTTTTTTATTCATAAGGTGAAATTAAGATTTTTTTGAGGACATTAGGACGTTAGGATTTTAAGATTTTAGGACTTTAAGACATTAGGATGATAGGACTTTATGAGAGAATGATATTATGAGGGAATGATTTTATGAGAAATGAGAAAATGAGTGAAAGTGAAATCTGCAATTTGCGAATCTTCAATTTCAACTTCTATCTTTCTCCCCTAAAGCTTTAGCTCCGTCTAGCATTTTTTGTCTCGAAGCAGGAGTTGAATTTCTCAATGGTCCAAAATAGCTCACTTTTACGGGTTTTACACCACAAAATTCTAAAGTTGTTTTTTTCAATTGATTCACGCTTGGGCGATTGAAAAGCAAATAATAAAACCAAGGTGGCGTATCTAATGTTGTGATAATACGCGCTTTTTTACCAGCTAATAATTTATCCCACCAAGGTGAATTTTCGCGGTACTTGAAAGCAAATCCTGGTGTGAAGGCTCGATCGATAAAACCTTTGGTCAATGCTGGCAAACCTCCCCACCAAACTGGGTGAAACCAAACCATGTAATCTGCCCAAAGAATCAATTCTTGAGCTTTCAGAATATCCGCTTCGACTTCCATGCGCTTTGTGAAACCATATTTCAGATTCGGTTCAAAATCAAGTTCGTAAATGTTTAAGATTTTGACTTCTGTGTTTAGAGAGGTAATTCCTGATAAATAGCTGTCGATCATTGCTTTGTTGAAACTGTCAGGATTCGGGTGGCCGTTGATGATTAGTGTTTTTTTCATTGAAAAGGATTTTAGGATGTTATGACTTTAAGACGTTAAGATATTAGGACTTTAGGATTTTAAGACGATTGGATAAGTGAGTGAAAATTTGTAATCCGCAATCCGCTAATTCGAAATCCGCAATTTCAATTAGAACTGAATTCGATACACAAAATTAGGAAAGAAACCAATCTGATACGCCGTGTTAATTGTATTTGTCAACGGGTTATAGCGTTCTGCGAAAATGTTTTTGCGGTTCGTAACGTTGTTAATGTCAAGCGACCAAGATTGAGAAATTTTCATTTTTTTTGCGTTTAAAGTAAAACCAGCTTTGAAATCCAAACGGATGAAATCAGCGTATTTTTCTGTAAAAGCATAATCGTCACCTTTAAGAACTTGTTCATATTCTATTTGCGATTGAATTAAATCAACTGGTGTGTAGAAACGTCCACCTGCATGCGTGAATTTCAAATCAATCATAATAGCATTTCGTTTGTCTTTTCCTACTTTGATTTCTTTTCCAACCAATAAATTGTAAACATATTGTCCGTTGAAAGCCGTATTTCGCTCGATGTTGTCACTTGCTGTATATTTTGCTTCGTACAAAGAACCTGTCAATAAGCCATAGAATCCTTTGCTGAAATAACGCTCAATCGTTAATTCCACACCGTAATTTTGGCCAGTTCCTTCGTTTACTAAGTCAGAAACATCATTTGGAAAGAACGAAGCACCAGCATTTAGCATAGAATAACTGCTCGCAAATCGTTGTACAGGAACTGAACTTAAATATTGATAATAGAGTTCTGTTTTGATTCTCCATTCTTTCGCTGGTAAAAATTCATATCCCAAAACCAATTGTTGACTTCTCGTAAAATCTAATTCTTTGTTGAGTTGTTGCGCGTTTCCAACACTGTCAAATGATTGTATAAAATACGCATCTAAAGCTTGCATTTGACAGTGCATTCCATATCCGAAACTTAAAGTGCTGTTTTTCATCAATTGATATTTCAAGCCAATTCTCGGTTCAATTGCATAAGAATTATTCAACGTTAAGAATTGTGAATGCAAACCAACATTTAAGGTTAAATCATCGTTGAAACTGTATTTTGTGTGTGCATAAGCTTGAATTAATCCTGCATTTTTCTTTGAATCCCAATATTCAATCCATGTTGGTGAATTGCTTCTACTTCTCATATTCAAAGAAACGTTCAACAATTCAGCGATGATTCCCGTTTTGAAAAACATTCTCGCATTTATTTTTGAATTGAAAGACGTGTTTAAAGTCGTATTGGCACGTTGTGTCTTATTTTCAATCGCTCTATTTGGAATACTACTTGCACTTAAAGTATCTTCCAAATAATTCGAGCCACCATAATTCATTCCGATAACTGTGTTGAAATAGGATTTTTCATTTAGTCGAATTACATGTTTTATTCCAAATAGTCCAATTTGACTCGTGAAATATGAATCTTTGGAAGCATCTGCAAATAAATCTGCGGAATCAATTTTAGTGTGTAAAAAATCAATGCTACTCAAAGCGCCAATTCCGAAGAAGGTGAATTTTCCAATTTTGGAAGTTCCTGTATTGATTTTGAAAGTTAAATCTTGGTAATAAGGCGTGGCAGCCGTTCCGATTGGGATACCTAATTTTTGTGCAACCCCTGTAAAACCGTATCTGTAAGCAACAACATAAGATGAACCATTGTCTTTTTTAATCGGTCCTTCTGTCATGAATTCCAAACCAGTCAGTGCTCCAAATTGAAATGTATGCTCTCTTTTATCGCTGTTTCCATTTCGCAAACCGAGGTCAAAAACTCCGGCATTAGCGTTTCCATATTCAGCAGGAAAAGCAGAAGTCATAAAATCTGAATTGCGGAGTAAATTGGTGTTGATTGCCGAAACTGGTCCTCCTGTTGTTCCAATAGTTGCAAAGTGATTCGGGTTGGAAACATTCAAACCTTCGATGCGCCAAAGTACACCAATCGGTGAATTTCCACGAATTACTAAATCGTTACGAGAATCATCAGGTGAACTTACACCAGCAAAGTTGGAAGCTAAACGTGCAGGATCAGAACGTCCACCAGCATAACGATTCACTTCCTCCATTGAAAACGAACGACCGCTAACAGAAGTCAATTCGTTGTTCATCGTTTTTTTCTTTGCACTAATTGTAACACTTCCCAATTCAGAAACGGTTTCTTCTATCGAGATGTCGAGCATGGTTTCTTTACCTGAAGAAACAACTACATTTGATACAACCACTTCTTTGTAGCCAGCATAGTTAAATTTCACGCTGTAACGACCGGGAGAGATATCGGTAATTTTGAATTTACCATCAACATCAGTGCGTGCCATTTTCGTTGGATTACTATCAACGATTTGAACCAAAACGCCAGGCATAGTTTGTTGCGATTGTTTGTCAATGACAGTCCCTTTTATATTTTGTAAAGTGCTTTGACCGTAAACGATCTGGGTAAAGGAGATAAGCCCAATAAATAGTAGTAAATGTTTCATGTTTTTAAATTTATACCACAAGAGTATAGCAATTGAAACATTTACAAAAGTGAATTATTAGTGAATTGTAGATTTAAACGGTTGAGTTGTAATAAAAATGAACTGAATTTATTTTTTACTCAACGTAAATAGACTCAAAAATCTAAACTGAAAATTTAAGCAACTTCTTTGTTAACTTCGATTCTGCATAAATATTCTGTTAAACTTTCTTGATGACTTAAACCAATTTTTTGTTTGATTTTATGTTTGTAAACGCGAACAGTTCCATAAGTTATCCCTTCTAAAGCTGCAATTTCTTTCAAACTTAGATGTAATCTGAAATAGGAACATAAAAGACGATCTTGATAGTTTAAACTTGGGTGAAGATGTTCTAATTTAACTTGAAATATTCCTTTTTCATCCAAAACTTTCAATTTATTGGAAGGTAATGAAAGATTAAAGTTAATAAGTTTAGATTTTAAGTCATTTACTAGCTCATACGAATCTAATTTCCCATTTTCTTTAGAAGAATTTATAGATTTCAAGATATTGTTTTCGATTGATTGCTTTAACACTAATTGCTTTCTTAAATCAGAAATCTCTTTTTCTTTTTCAATTAGTGTTTCATTAAAAAAACTCATATTATCATTAACAAAAGTACTACTCAAACTTAAATTTGGAAAGTTTGAATCTTTTTTGATTAAATAAAGAGATGAAACAACAAGTGTTAAGAGCGAAATAAATAGCGCAACAATCGAAACAAGATTGAATTGGCTGCTGTTGATAAAATCATTCATAATTTCCAGTTTTAAAGTTTAAATAGTTAAAAAATGCTTTTAAGTTTAATTTTAAGAATTCCTAATTGTGTCTGGATACTTTTTTTTTGTAAGCTTAATGTGATGTGAATGTTGTAAGTAAATAAGTTTAATATAATCTATTTTTTTTTATCATAATCATAAGTTAACGTTGTAACTTACTTGTATAAATTTATTTGAATTTCTACTAAAACAACAAACTAAACATGAATAAAAACAAACAGAAAGGGTAAACCCTCAAATAATAATAGAAAAACGAATTAATAATGATCTTTTTAGATTCAGTTATAAGATTACCTACTCAATATAAAATGTTAAATCAATTTTAAAGAATTCTAAGAATCATTTTAAGAATTAACTTAAATTAGTGCCAAAATAAAAATCTGTGGAAAATCTAACTGAAACTAATCTTCATTCTATTTTAGCAAAACAAAAAGCATTTTTTGGAACAAATGAATCAAAAAAAATAGATTTTAGAATAAATCAATTAAAAAAACTAAAATCTGTAATAAAATCTAATGAGTCAGCGATAACTAAAGCTCTTTATGAGGATTTAAGAAAATCGGAACAAGAAGCTTATCTGACAGAGATAAGTATTGTTAATCAAGAAATAGATTACCATCTATCCAATTTAAGAGAATGGTCTCAAGTAAAAAAAGTGCACACCCCAATTCATTTGCTCCCTTCTAAAAGTAGAATTCAGTGCGAACCACTTGGATTAGCGCTAATAATCGCACCATGGAATTATCCTTTTCAGTTATTATTTAATCCGTTAGTTGGTGCAATTTCAGCTGGTTGTACAACGATTCTTAAACCTTCACCTTATACTCCAGCAATTGCAAAATTGATGGATAAAATGATTAAAGAAACGTTTGATGAAAATTATGTTGCAATCGTTCATGGAGGAAAAGAAGAAAATGAATTATTGCTAAAAAATCGATTCGATATTATTTTCTTTACTGGTAGTCCTTCTCTTGGAAAAGTGGTTATGCGCGCCGCAGCCGAATTTTTAACTCCAGTAATTCTAGAATTAGGGGGAAAAAGCCCTTGTATTGTTGATGAAACGGCTAACATTGAAATAGCAGCAAAAAGAATCGCATGGTCAAAAACAATCAATGCAGGACAAACATGTATTGCGCCAGATTATTTATTAGTTCATGAATCTGTAAAAGAAAAATTACTCTCAAAATTAGAAATTGAATTTATCGATATGTATGGTAAAAACAGTCAGGAAAGTAAATTTTATCCTCGAATTGTAAACCAAAAAGCACTAGAACGATTAAAAAAACTAATGCAACATGGGACAATTCGATTTGGTGGAAACATTGACGAAAGTGACAAATTTATTTCTCCAACAATTATTGATGACATTCAGGAAGATTTTCCAATTATGCAGGAAGAAATTTTTGGCCCAATATTACCCGTTTTATCTTTTAAAGACATTAAAGAAAGTATTGATTTTGTAAATAAAAACGAGAAACCATTAGCATTGTATATTTATTCAAATACTAGAACAGCTAAAGAAGTATTACTAAAAACAAGTGCAGGTGGTGCTTGCATAAATGATGGGTTAATGCATATTGCAAATCATCATTTACCATTTGGAGGTGTAGGAAATAGCGGAATGGGAGGATATCATGGACATAAAAGTTTTCTTGCTTTTAGTAATGAAAAAGCAATAGTAAGTTCATCGACGTTAATTGATTTACCTTTTAAATACGTACCTTTCAAATATTTCAAATGGATAAAAAAAATTATCTAATTAATTGAAAACACTCTTTAAAATGTCAAATTAGTTCATCAACTAACAATTCGCATGTTTTCAAAACATTCTATATTTAAAACTGGTGTTTTCTTTTTTTGGATTGCTGGATTAGCACTCACTCTTATAATTCCAAAATTGGAATTACATCGACATTTGAATACTTATCATTCCACATTTCTAGATTCTATTGCGAAATATTCCACACATGTTGGCGATGGCCTATTTTTTTCAATTGTAATCATCGTTTTTCTTTTTATTTCCCTTAGAACAAGTATTCTTTTACTAATTTCATTTTTGATTTCTTCTTTAATTGCTCAGTTTTTTAAAAAAATAGTTTTTCCAGATATGATGCGACCTATGCACTATTTTCAACAGGATTCAAACTTTTACAAAATAGAAAATTTTACTTATCACTTTAACAATAGCTTTCCTTCTGGACATGCCACAAGTTGTTTCGCTTTGTTTACTATACTTGCACTCACCTACTCCAACAATAAATTTTTTAAAATTGCATGTTTAGTTGCAGCTATCCTTTTTTCGTTTACGCGCGTTTATCTTTCTCAACACTTCTTTCAAGATTTACTAGCTGGCTCAATCATAGGTGTTTTTGTTGCTCAATTTGTATTTAAGTATTTAAATCCGCTTTTGGGAAAATGGGATTATTCTGTTCTAAAAAAGAAGCCAATAATTAGTTAAATTTGCTCACCTTATTAATAAAAACGTATGCCAAAAATTTCTAAAAAGGCCATTTTAATGCCTGCATCACCGATTAGAAAATTAGTTCCTTACGCTGAGAAAGCTAAAAAAGCAGGAAAAATCGTTTACCATTTAAATATTGGTCAACCAGATATCGAAACACCTGAAGTAGCGTTAAATGCTGTCAGAAATATGGATAGAAAAGTTATTGAATACAGTCACTCTGCTGGGTTTGAAAGCTATAGAAACGGATTATCCGCCTATTATTTAAAAAATGGAATCAATGTTCAACCTGAAGATATTATCATCACAACTGGTGGTTCGGAAGCTTTGATTTTTGGATTCATGACAACTTGCAACCCCGGCGATGAAATTATAATTCCTGAACCTTTTTATGCAAACTATAATGGATTTGCTGTTACAGCAGGTTTGACAGTTGTTCCAGTTACTGCTACAATTGAAAGTGGATTTGCGCTTCCTCCAGTTGAAGAAATTGAGAAAAAAATCACTGCTAAAACGAAGGCAATTGTAATTTGCAACCCAGGTAATCCAACTGGTTATTTGTATTCAAAAGAAGAATTGGAGAAATTAGCAGCAATCGTTAAAAAACACGATTTGTTCCTTTATGCTGATGAAGTTTATAGAGAATTTTGTTACGATGGTGCAGTTCCTTTTTCAGTGATGAATCTTACTGGAATTGAAGATAATGTCATCATGATTGATTCCGTTTCGAAACGTTATTCAATGTGTGGTGCTCGAATTGGTGCTTTGATTTCTAAAAACAAAGAAGTGATGGCAGCTGCATTGAAATTTGGACAAGCACGACTTTCTCCTCCAACAATCGATCAAATCGCTTCAGAAGCAGCATTAAATACACCTCAATCTTACTTCGATAACGTTGTTGCGGAATATGTTGAAAGAAGAAATATTATGGTGGACGGATTAAATTCAATCCCAGGTGTTTTTTGTCCTAAACCAAGTGGAGCTTTTTATTGTGTGGCTAAATTCCCTGTTGACGATGCAGAAAAATTCTGTCAGTGGTTATTGGAAGACTTTGATTTTGAAGGTCAAACTGTGATGATGGCACCAGCAAATGGTTTCTACGCTACAAAAGGTGCTGGACAACAAGAAGCAAGAATTGCGTATGTATTGAATCAAGATTCGTTGAGAAATGCTGTGATTTGCTTACGAGAAGCATTGAAAGTTTACCCTGGTAGAACAGTATTTTAAACTAAATCGTATGACTGTTACTGATTATATCGCACAAGTACCTGAAGATCGTTTGGAAGGAATCAATACATTACGAGAAACTATTTTAATGAACTTACCGACTGGTTTTGACGAATGTATAAGCTATGGAATGGTTGGTTATGTTGTACCTCATTCTATTTATCCAAGTGGCTATCATTGTGACCCAAAATTACCTTTGCCTTTTATGGCTTTTGCCAATCAAAAAAACTTCATTTCCTTTTATCACATGGGAATTTATGCAGATCCGAGTTTAATGGACTGGTTCACTACTGAATTCGCAAAAAGAAGTAAAGCAAAATTAGACATGGGGAAATCGTGTATTCGTTTCAAAAAAGTGGAAGGAATTCCATTTGATTTGATTGGAGAATTAGTTGCAAAGACTTCTGTAAATGATTGGATTGGAACTTACGAGAAAAATTACAAGCGATAATTCAATTTCTTATTAAATTCGTTAAAAAACTATCTTTTGGCAAAGAAAAATCAGGAACAAAAAACAGTAATTAATGTAAAGTCAATTTCGACTAGAACATTCGCTATTATCTCTTTTTTGATTGCTTTTTTGTTTTACGGAAATTCGATTTCGAATGGCTTTTCCTTGGATGACGAATTAGTCACTACGACTGATAGAAAACAGCATCTCAATGTTGAAAAAGGAATTGGGGGAATTAAAGATATTTTCACTTCCAATTACGCGATTGACGGCAAGCAGAACTACGAATACCGTCCAATTGTCACTTTAAGCTATGCGATTGAATGGTCGCTTTTTTCGGATCATCCAGAACGAGCAAGTATTTCCCATTTCATAAATGTTTTACTCTACGCGGTTTGTGGGATTTTACTTTTCCAACTTATAAACGTTCTTTTTCAAGGAAAAGCATCTTATTTTTCAGCAGTTGTTGTTATTTTATTCATGATTCATCCAATTCATTCTGAAGTAGTTAACAATCTAAAAAATAGAGATGAAATGCTGAGTTTGATTTTTGCATTATTAGCTGCAATTCAAGCTTTTAAATATATTGATAAAGGACATTTATATTCAATTTTTATTGGTTTAGGATTTATTACCTTATCCATTTTGAGTAAAAGATCAAATCTTCCATTTGTTGTAATCGTTCCAATGATGGTTTATTTCTTTCGAGAAGTGAATTGGAAAAAAATTGGAACTGTCTTTGGTGTTTTGATTTTAACACAAGTTTTTTTCAAATTAATTAAGGTTACTTCTTTAAAAGAAGAAAATCTTCGCCTTTTCAATTATGTAGAAAATCCGCTATATGAAATGAGCTTTTTGGAGCGAATTCCAATGTATATTTATACCAATTATTTATACATTCAAAAACTATTTGTTCCTTATCCATTGGGCTATTATTACGGATTCAATATGATTCCGATTGTGACTTTTAGTGATTGGCGATTTTATTTAAGTTTGATTTTCTTTATGAGCTTACTTGGCTTTGCGATTTATGGCTTTTTTAAAAAATCCTATTATTCATTTGCTATTTTCTTTTTCTTTATTTCAATTGGTGGAATCGCAAATTTAATCACGCCAATGGTTGGTATTTTTGCAGAACGTTTCACATTTACAGCTTCAATCTCCTTTTGTTTTGTGTTAGTCTTATTACTCTATAAACTTCTAAAACTCGATATTTTAGACAATAAAAGCAATGTTAAAATATATGCTTCCATTGCAATAATAGCTTTACCTTCTTTGATTTTCACATTAAATAGAAACAAAGACTGGAAGTCGAAGAAAAGTTTGTATGTCGCTGATTCAAACTATTTAAAAAACTCAGCAAAATCTAATTCGCTTTTAGGGTCAGAAATGCAAACAGAAGCCTATGTATTGAAAAAAGAAGGAACTTTCCGTTTTACAGAAATGATGCAAAAAGTAGATTCGGCGATACTTTTTTACGATCGTTCTTTGGATTTATATGCAACTTACGAATCTAATTTAAATAACCGTGGAGCACTTTACTACGAGTTTTATTTCGATTATCTTGCTTCAATTAAATCGTTTAAAGTATCAACAGATTATAACAAAACCTATTACGAAGGAATGTTAAACATTGGAAATGCCTATTGTAAAATGGCGGAAGGTTATGAAAACTTGATAAAAGTGATACCGCTTTCAACTGAATCGAAAATTGAAAAAACGAATGCAATTGATAAACTTTATCGTAATCGCAAACTTTATCGCACATTGGGATTGATTCGTCAATTTGAAGTTAATGCTATTGCAGTATTAAAGCAAGGGATTAACTCAAACGGAGTAACAACCTTATTTACAAGTGCTAAAAATTTAGAAAGTTTAGATCCTTTTTTGAAAGAATTGGAGTTTTCAACTAAAGTTGCAGCCTATTTAAATAATTTGTTAGTTACTAAACAAAAACCTTCTATTCAATTTATAACTGATTTTCGATTGCAGATTATTCAATTTATTACTTCTAATTTATCAATTTCTGTTTCTGATTTACGTTTAAGTTCCGAATCGTTAAAGAAAAACTATATTGATTCAGCAAAGGTTTACTATGAAAAAACGTATAAATTAAAACCAAAATTGGAATCTTATTATGCTGCACTGAATGGATTTGCAATGACTTTATCTGATTTTGAAATGTTGATTGATGTACAAAAAAAGTACCTTAAACATTTTAAATCAAAATACAACGCTCCACAATATATTCAACTTGCAAATGCCTATTATTCACTTAAAAAAATGGATTTAGCAAAAGTTAATTTCAAAAAAGGAATGAATGATTTGAAACGTGAGCGAGTAGATTTGATGAAGAAATCCACAAAAACAACGGCTGAAGAAAATAGAATAGTTGCGCTTGAAAACGAAATAAAAAGATTAACACAATTTGTTCAAGATTTAAAGAAACGTAGACTTTTAAACTAATTCAATCAAAATAAATTTAAATCAAAATCAAGCTTCAATAAGGAAAACAAAAAAATGCTACTACTTGAAATTCTCTTCTGGACAGCTTTTTTGTTGATTGCTCACAGTTATCTTTTTTATCCTTTTTTTGTTCAAATTATAGGTCGAAAATTTAGAAATAATACGCTTGTTTTTTTTAAAGAAGAAGAATTACCGACAGTTAGTATTTTGATGGCAGCTCACAACGAAGAAGCCGTTATTCAAGAGAAAATTGAAAGTATTTTAAATTCCGATTATCCCGCTTCTAAAATTGAAATTCTCATTGGTTCTGACTGTTCAACAGATCAAACGAATTCAATTATTTCAGAATTTGCTAAAAACAATTCTCAATTTCATTTCTTTGAACTTTCAACTAGAACGGGTAAAATTGAAATCGTTAATCTCCTTTATAAAAAGGCTTCAGGAGATATTTTATTACTCACAGATGCAAATGTAATTCTTCAGAAAAATACACTTTTTGAGTTGGTAAAACATTTCAAAAACCCTGAAATTAGCTTGGTTGATTCTTTTATGAAACACCGAAATTTAAAAAGTGATGGTATTTCATACCAAGAAAGCAGTTACATTTCTAATGAAGTCAACACCAAACACGCAGAAGGAAAAATCTGGGGAAGTTTGATGGGCCCTTTTGGAGGCTGTTTTGCAATCCGAAAAGAAGACTTCAAACCCGTTCCACGTAATTTTTTAGTGGATGATTTTTATACATGTATGCAAGTTCTTCAAGCAAAAAAACGTTGTATTAGTGAAGAAAAAGCGATAGTTTTAGAAGATGTTTCTAACAATCTAAAAGCAGAATTTAATCGTAAAATTAGAATTTCAGCTGGAAACTTTCAAAATCTAGCGAAATTTTGGACCCTTTTATTGAGATTCAATGGAACTGCTTTTTCTTTTCTCTCTCATAAAGTTTTACGTTGGCTGACACCATTTTTTATAGTGTATATTCTCCTTGTTTTTCCTTTTCTATTAGAAATCAAATCCAATTATTGGTACTTCGGACTCTTTCTATTAATTATGGTTGGGGCGCTTGCTTTTGATTTTGTTTTAAAAAAAGTAAATATACACATTACACTTTTGCGTTTTCTAACCCATTTTGCAACGATGAATATTGCACTATTTCTTGGTTTTTTTCGCTATTTAAAAGGCATTCAATCAAGTGTTTGGGAACCAACTGAGAGAAATCAATAGTAATTTACAAAAGTTTTCAGAAATTTTTTGATTAAAATTCAATCAATTTAAAGTTTATAATTTAAATTATTTTGTATTTTTGTTAGAAATATGTATTCATGAATATAGGAACTAATTTAAAAGCATTACGCAAGCGAAAAAAATTATCACAAGAAGAAGTTGCAACAGCTTTAAATATGCACCGTTCAACTTATAGTGGCTATGAAAACGATGTCGCTTTTCCAAATATTGAGAATTTGATAGCTTTCAGTCAATTCCATGATTTACTAATCGACGATTTAGTCAAACTTGATTTTCAATCATTTACAGAAAAAGAGTGGCAAAAATTTGAAAATAATTGGGAGGGTTCAGCAAAAGGTTCAAATCTTCGAGTACTTACAACAGTTGTAGATAATCAGAATGAAGAACTGATCGAATTAATCCCAGAAAAAGCTCGTGCAGGATATGTGAGTGGTTATTCAGATCAAGAATTTATACAAGATTTACCGCGAATAAATTTACCATTTCTTTCTAAAGATCGTAAACATCGTGCATTTGCAATCAATGGCGATTCAATGCCTCCCCTACCATCAGGAGCAATTGTGATTGGTGAATTTGTTCAAGATTGGACAAGTATAAAAAATGGTACACCTTGTGTTATCGTTACCAAAAATGAAGGTATTGTTTTCAAATTCGTTCACAATAATTTAGCTGAAAATAAATCACTTACCTTAATTTCATCGAATGCGTTGTATTCGCCTTTCAATGTTTTTTCATCTGAAATTATTGAAGTTTGGAAATTCAGTGCATACATTGCAAAGGAAATTACAGAAGTGCAAATGGATTCACAACAATTGAATTTTAACTTTAGAAATTTGCAGCATGATATTCAACGCATTTTAGAGAAATTGAATTAAGAATTTTATCTCATAAAGATTTCTGAATTCAAAAAAAATGTAATTTCAAGCAAAAAAAATCAAACGGATGGAGTATAATGTACTAAAGTCAATTTTCAAATCTCAAAAAGCTCCATTTGCGATTTTGGACATGAACGCTTTAGATGATAACATCCAAGAAATTGCCAAGCGAGCACAAGGTAGAAATATCAGAATCGCCACAAAATCAATTCGTTGTCGTTATGTACTGAATTATTTACTTGAAAAATTACCGCATGCTTTTGGTTGGATGGCCTTTACTTTAGAAGAAGCAATTTGGTTGTCTGAAAACGGTTTTACAAACATACTATTAGGATATCCTACCTGCGAATTAGATTTAATTGAACAAGTTCTTTCCAATGAAAAGCACACATCTTCCATTTATTTTATGGTAGATAAATTAGAACACGTTCAATTGTTGAATGAAATTGCAGTTAAGTATAATACACAAGCGAAACTTTGTGTGGATGTCGATATGAGCTCAACTTTTCCTGGAATTTACTTTGGTGTTTATCGTTCATCCATTAAAAATGAAACTGATATAAAATCGTTGATTCGAAGTTCAAGTTCTTTCTCAAATGTAAAATGGAAAGGATTAATGGGCTATGAGGCACAAATCGCGGGAATTGGAGACAATGTTCCAGGTTCGGCTGTGATGA
>Ga0247833_1005335_pt1 | contig 15073 bp, 12 predicted proteins | sample LaCruzMarch2015__7_FD_187117 | JGI IMG/M metagenome (GOLD analysis project Ga0247833, IMG submission 187117) | Freshwater microbial communities from meromictic Lake La Cruz, Castile-La Mancha, Spain - LaCruzMarch2015_8m | ecosystem: Environmental > Aquatic > Freshwater > Lake | place: Spain...
TCGACATCCGACTCATCATCTCCGGCAGCTGTTGCCGAGGGCTTCCTATCATCTTCGTCGGCCGCCATGGTCTTGCGGACGTATTATTTTATCTATCAAGATTTATGTAGATTCACAAACTAAACATGAAGGGGGAAGAAGTAAGAAGTACGTTACCCTCGTACACGCCACGGCGTTGAGACATCCGGTGAGATGAACCAGATGAACGCCTGCTGCGCCGAGTGCGGCAATATCGAGGGGGGGGGCGTTAGTCTCAAGATATGTAAGCCGTGTATGCGAGTTAAGTACTGCAACGCCGCGTGCCAAAGGAAGCATTGGTCGAAGCATAAAAAAGAATGTAAGCTACGTGCCGCCGAGCTACATGATGAGGCTCTGTTCAAGGACCCTCCGGCCAAGGAAGACTGTCCCATATGCTTCCTCCCAATGCCTGCGAGATTGATATATTGTATCACGCTTCCACCCGCGACAATATCATCCGTTCCAATTTACGATTTTGCAAAAGCAAATGAGATGTTGGCTAAGGAGGATACGGAAAAATATTATTCATGTTGCGGAAAGAGTATCTGTAGAGGGTGCTTGTACTCCAATATAATGTCTGGAAATAAAGATAAGTGTCCGTTTTGTAATTCCGACTGTAACAAAACAGACGAAGAAAGTGTTGCTGAAATGATGAGGCGGGTCGAGGCGAATGATGCCACTTCGATTTATATGCTGGCTAGTTCTTATTACCAGGGATTACACGGTTTACAACGGGATGAAGATAGGGCAATTGAACTGTACATTAGGGCAGCAGATCTTGGTTGTAGTGAGGCGCATCATAACCTGACTGGTGTTTATCATGATGGGGGAGATTTGAAGAAGGCCAAATTCCACCTTGAGGCCGCGGCTATGGCTGGACATGAAATTGCAAGATACAACCTTGGAATCATTGAGTATAATGCAGGAAATAGGGAACAAGCTATTAAGCATTGGACGATTGCGGCATCTGTTGGGGATTATGTGGCCATGCATGAATTGAGACAATACTTCGAAAAAGGTTTAGTTAGTAGAAAATCAATCGACTCAGCTTTAACAGCATACAATAGTTCCTGTGCCGATATGAGAAGTGAAGCTAGGGACGCTTATATACGATATGCAATAGATCACAATGTAACAGAATGAAATTAGCTCAATCTGCATCACAAGTAAAACATAATACTAGCAAGACTTTTTTCTTGAAAGTTGCTGTCACTGTTGCTTTAACACGTTAATGGAGCTTAAATTGCTTTCCCCGTCCTCATCTTCTGCCAATGTCACAGTGCCTCTTTAATCAGCGGTGAAGTAATTAGACCGTCATTTCTGTTGGCGCTTCTCAATCAAACATTTATTAAACTTCACAAAGACAATTACATGAAAAGTCTTAAGAAACACAGATTAGCATGAGATAAAAATCAATTTTTACTTGGCTTATGAAAACAACCTTGATGGTGTCCGTGGCTTGTCATCACGTCGACGATGCTTAAGTCGTGTGGCATAATGCTTAAGTACAGTATTCGTTGCCGAATTCATCATGCGTGCACCACCGCCGCCGCCGCCACCACCACCGCCAGTTGTGGACGAATCGGATGGTGATTCATTACTACCATCGGCCTCATCCAAGTCAACACCCTCATTAAGTAAATTATTATAAATATATAACTTTTCAGATAAATACTCTTGTCGTTCCTGCTGTACACCCGATGACCTTGTTATCATGAATGGATCAATGCCCCATAACCATGCCTTAATCAAGGCCCGGTGTTCACACAGTGCTATTAGTTGACCAATAGTAAATGCATCACACTTGCCACAAAATAGGATTGTACTGGGTTGATTCCCAATTTCGATCTTGGCACTGCTGCCACCAGCGCCACCACCATCATCATCATTTTGGGATGTCATGGTATCATTCCGAATTATGGTCGGTGGCGAACCGGGACTATGGAATATCCTAGCCTTATGATTAGCAGTATTACTTGTCCCGTAAGCCAATGTGTCAGCACGTGCAAATAATGAGCACATCCTCTTATCATGATTCGTAATTAGTTGCTCCTCGTGTGATGCACTACCAATAGCAGTAGAAGAAGAATACCCTACCAGTGGTAATATAGGTGGGTCGAGTGTCGTTAGGAATTCAGTCGATGCAAGATTGGACGATGAGGATGATGACGATGATCCACCACCACTACATCCTCCTCCTCCACCCCGACCATAATTATTGTACACATTAGACCCACCATCAATGACTGGTTGCGGTTCTTCATTCCTACCTCGTGAACCAAATGATTTCGTTTCTGGCATATTCGCTGTAGCATTTAACACCCTGTGTTCTAATGCGGCAACATAGCGTGGATATGACCCAAACGCATGAACGTACGGTGTTAATATCCTACCATTCGATTGTAAGAATGCCTCATTCCATACATCAATCAATGCAAGGATGATGGGTATATTCTGTCGTGGACAAGTATCCACAAAGTGTATATCCATGTCATGCACTCCTAATAGTATACTTGATACAACATCCCAACCAAAGATGAATGATAGTGGTAGTAACCCCGCAGGTGAACATGTGCTAAATGCCTCACATTGCGAATGTAGAGGTAGTACAAATGTATTATTACTCGATGTAATATTATTCTTGTTCGTTCTACTATGTTGTTGTTGATTCGTTACTAGGTACATGTGTTTACTAACAATCTCCTCATTCTGTGCTCGTCTACTACTACTGCTAGTAGTAGTAGTAGTAGTAGTTGCGATACCTGTTATCATGGATAGTAACCATTCTTTTACAAACGAGGTAATTTCTTGACATTCATTTTCACCCTCGGAATCGATATTAATTGTTATCACCACAGTCGTTGCTGGATTGAGATCTGACAATACTTCCATCATAGCGCTTGGGTCTAATGATGTGAGTACCTTTAACTTTCGCCGTCGTAACAATGACGACGATGACGATGATGAACCACTGCTGCTATTACTACTTTTAGCAGTAGTGGATGATTTGATACCACTCATAGTAGTAGCAGTGGCAGATTTGGACTTGAATGGTGTCGTGACCATATTAACAACCCCATCTGCCACTTCCTTCAATTTCTTTTCCATTGTTGCTTCACTATTCCCCCCAGTATTTGTTGTTGATGGTGTTGCACCTACTACTTCATTCCTCCCCGTCACCGAACCATGATTTACATCGACCAATGATGCCATGTATGCAGTAGCATCATGTTCTAATGATCGATAAATAAATTCTAATGCATGTGGCAATACTGCTCCTACATCTATTCCACCGGCACATACTACCAGGACGTCACAAATAGGACGACCAGATATAGCGCCCCGTGTTGTACCCGTACGTACATTGTTGGTTATTTGTTGTATACGTTTCCATTCATTATGTATATCATCCAAGACATTTTTTCGTTTATCGTTTGAGTATGGATCACGCATAAATAAACCCTTGTTCGCAGGTGCACGATAGGCCAAGTGCATACTCCCACCACTCTTGTTTCCATTATTCTCCGACGATGTAGTAGGCGTAGTTGCATTATCGTCGTCGTCGTCGTCGTTGTTGTTTTGTTGACGCATATTAGATTCGACAATATCATAGCGTCTTTGATCTTCAAAGTATTTCCTCGTTGCAGAATTTAACTTTGTTGCATTCGTGTCATCTATCGATCGTTGTTCTTGTGTATTGTTATGTAATGCAAGTTGTTCATGAAATCGCACCTCGAATCCCATCTCGTCATCGTCATTACTGTCATTGTCGTTGTGGAATTCATCATCAATACAGTCCGGCGTCCATGGTTTACGTCGACCAAATCCGTCCAATGTCGTCTTGGGCCTGCCGCCATTATCATGCTGCCGATTGTACGGTAATAAATGCTGATCGAACGTCCCCCGATCACCCCGTGGAAGAGGTTTGCTCCGCAATTCGGACCGCGGCGCGAGTTTGCCCCAGGCCAGATCCAACATCCTCTCCTTGATTTCCATGCTCACCGACAAACTCATTAAATGACCCATGGTATCATTCGTCATGCGCTGTCGACTCCAATCGACTATTAGCAAATGCGACCCATCGTCGTCGCCGCCACCGTCGCGTTCGCGCACTGCCGAGGAGTCGGAAGAGCGATGGACCGCGACGTAGTCGTCATCGTCGCGCTTTACCAACTTCAAATCGACCAACTTCAATGATCCGACATCATCGGCCGCGTGTCGACGTAGCATGGACCATGCCGCCGAGGGCGCGATCCAGCTCGTCAGGGCAAACACCATGATGTGCTCCAATTTCAATTTTAGGACAGGGACCAAACGAGGAGGTTGGATAAGCCCGCCAAAATGAATTCAAGACAATGACGACGACCATGGGCGCTTCGCCGACTGAGTCTTCATCCAAAACGATGGAATTGGAGCAATTATGACACCACCACCCAAAAAGGAGAAGAAGAAGGACGAGGTAGACGAGTGTTGGGTCAACGTAGGACGAAGGGACTTGGAGTCTACCTCAAGACACCCATCGTTCGGATATGCCTCTCCTCAATTCGAGAATGATACAATACAAGAATATTGCCATTCCATTCGGGAAAGATGCCTAGCACTAAAAACCACATGATGATTTCGTACAACTCGTCACAATTACGTGTACAAATTCCTGGCCGGAGATGGATATTTTTGGTGGGGAGATATGCATTCTCCTAACAACAAACCAAAGCCAACAAATCCCTGGTCAAATTCGAGTACAAATTCCTGGTCGGACATTTGACAATATCTGGAAGTAGCATTCCTTAACCCCAAGTTTTTATTATGTTCAAGTCAACGAACTAAAATTATGGCCAGTTTGCCATTCAATAATATTGAAGTATTGATGATCCCAAACGTAAAACATATCCCCATGGATGTACACTTCTACTTACATAAGGATATTAATCTACTTGAACATCCCGGGATGAATGTAAACGTCAAGTAAAGCATTGATACATTACATGAGGGGTGGATCACTTCCGAATCCCAATTGTCAGAGAGGAGATTGTTGATGAGTGTGAAGAAAGGAATGTGAATATTATGGATAGGTTGATACAGAAGAAGACTGCTAAAGATTGGTGGAAATAATAAGAGTATACACAAGGAGACAGAACGCATGCGAAAAAAAAGGGGTCAAGAAAAGAGAGATTCTGATAAGGGAGCAACAAATACGTCATCCAATACTGTACTATATGTGAATCAAAAGCAGTTGAAGAGAGGAACATGACTAATATGTGTCAAATAGCGTCGTGGATTTAATCCACTTCATGACATGAATACATGCGTCTCTTGCTTTGCTTCTCATCTCAGCGCAAGAGTTATTGTACGCTGTCAGACTTGAGTTGATTGATTCTCTAGTAACAGCGTCTTGTTTGAATTCAGCTTGCAATTTATGCATGGCATCAAAATTTCCAGCTGATGATGCAATTGCCCAATGCTTCTGAGCTCGTTCCAAAAGGGGATGGCTTCCTTCCCCACCCACAAAGGCCCCAACAGTCAAGCCGCCCCAGTTATGCGCTGGGTTTTTTCTCTATATGCCGTGCGGAGGATGGGCTGTGGTTATTTTCATACTGCTTTGAGATGACACACTAAATAAAACTACATGCAAGGGATGTTGGATTCGGGCGCTATCTACGACTAAAACTTGAACTCAAATAAACCCATTGTTTCAATTAACAAGCTAACCCTAATTGGGGCATTCCTATAATACATTCAAAGACCGCAAATTCGTGTCCAAGGATTACATGTCGATTTTGCCAAGGACCCGTTCGCCAGTATCAGTCTGCTGACCAAGCTTTTAGTGCCTGCTTTCTCTTCCAACGTGTCTGTGGGGATATCTTGGACCTTGACTTTGACTTGGATGATGTCTTGCTTGGCCTCCTTGCTCGACACGTCTTTTTTGTTGACACCCCCCTCATCCTTCTCAGAGTCACATATGATGAATCCAATAGTGTCTCATGGCAAACTTCTTCCACAGAACTGATGGCGTTGCAAGGCTGACTTCTTCCGAGGACATTGTTTGATTGGCGACAATTCCTACATTGACACAGCGACCTCAGCCAACACTTAAAACGCCACATGTCTTCAAATTCATCATGCCACCTTTCCGAATGATGACGCCAATGTTCTGTCTTATGCAACACATCAGACATAAGTACTTTCTCTATTCGTTCTAGTGCAACAGAAAATCTATTCAAATGCTCTTGAACTGTTGCATTACCAATCATGATCCACATCCACCCAAACTTAATCGACTTCAATAGACGATCATAAATTGCCTTATACGCGGGCAATTCGGTACCAAACCAATATCCAAACCAATATTCCCAATCTGAATAATGCATTTCTTCCGAATAATTGTATTCTTTTTGTTCATTGCGTGCTTCGCGAATATCATCCCTGACGATAAGCTGATGCATTGATTTGACATCAGCTCCACGATGGAGGAAGAGCCAGGTCGCATTTTGGATGATGTACTGACGACCCCAAAAATCCAAATGTCTTCTTGATTCGCGTTCGTAATGGATACTCTCGTGCCTGAGTTGATGTGTCAGCATGGCGATACTACTAGAGCGTGTCTTTGATGAGAACATCCACCTCCCATTAAACGTACAAACTGAAGGGTTCTCTTCTGAATATGTCCAGTGTTCCCGTTCCTCTTGAACATTATTGCTCCGTTTATTGCTCCGTTCAAGGCGGACCACCCTCCGCCTGATGCAGAGTCCGAGATCAACCCGGCCTTCATTATCTCTCAACGGTGGAGTAAGAGCTATGTTGCCGTCGAATTCGTGACCGGGACTTTCACAGCGACATCTCCCGTAGGCCCCACCGCAACAGTAGCAAAATTGGTACCCGCACAAGCATTCCATATGATCACACCCATCACTCCTTTCTATCCGGTTCTGGCAAAATGGACATGGCATCGTGTTTTGGCTGATCCAATGGAGCGTGAGATCATCGATTTCATCGTCACCAGTCGCCTCGCCAACCGTGGCCTCCATCCTCTGGCAGAAGGGCCTGCCCATTACCCTCAGGATGTCGCCCTCGTGAATAGCCATGCGACAGAAGGGACATGTTGGACCTGTGTCGCGGCCGGACGATTCCTCCTTCTCCATCCACCGGACGAGGCACGCCCCGCAGCTCCAATGTTGGCAGGTGGATAGGACCACCGCATCATCCTCTTCGCAGCATATGGGGCAAAGGGGAGTGGACGCGGTCGAAGAGGACGGAGTAGTCGACGGGCCCACGTCATCTTCTGCTAGCTCCACGTGAGAGGCACTCGTCGACATGACCAGAGCGGGGGCGTGCCGAATTTTATGAGATCTTCATGGTATTATTTTCCTTTGGTCCACGAACCAGTGCACGAATCAGTTGCTTTCTCTGTTGTGTCGTGCGTTTCTTCCCCCAAAAATTTGGGAGGGATCAACAACCTAAAAGGGCGCTAAAATGCAAGACTGAGTTGATACCTTGTAGGAATTGGTTTGATCCCTCAAAAGTGCATCATAGAGTCTTGATGATCCCAAACGTAAACAATATCCCCATTGATGTACACTTCTACCATCATAAGGATATTAATCTACTCGAACATCCTGGGATGAATGTAAAACGTCAAGTGAAGCAATTGATACATTACATGAGGGGTGGATCACAGCCTAATCCGGCCAAGTATGAGTGGCCAATTGTTAGTGAGGAGATTGTTGATTAGTGTGAAAGGAATGTGAATATTATGGATAGATTGATGAAGAAGAAGACTGCTAAAGATTGGTGGCCTCAAGCCGCATGATGATTCCTACAACCCTGTCAAATTCGTGTTCCCGCTGAAAGCTTTCGACCGACAGGGCAAATAGTAGACGTAATCTATGGATGACAATGGATTTTATGCGTTTGCCAACGATTCCTTTGACACGCAGCGTTACAATACTTGGCGAGCATGCAGGATTTACACGTCTTTAGGCTGACGCCCCCCTTAACGCCGCAATCGGCACAAGTGAGCCATTGCAGCTTCAGGATCATTCATCCACATAGTTTTTCCTGTGCCTTGAGCTGGACGGCAACCGGCGGGTTCTGGCAAGGCATTCATCTTCATCTGTGTGATAATTTTAATGGCAGACTCATTATTGACATACATCTCTTAGCTGTTATTAATACTTTTTTAAGTTGATTCCATTACCCGTTACAAAACGTATAAATGCGTCTCTTGATTCGCTTTTCATCTCGGCACAGGATTTGTTGTAAGCTGCCAAAATGGCGTTGATTGATTCTCTCCTAACACCACCTTGTTGGAATCCAAATTGCAAGTTATGCATGGCATTATAATGCCCAGCTGATGCAGCAATATTCCAATGCTTAGTAGCTCTCGCTCCAAGTTCCCGGACTGTGCCTCCAATCCACCAAGGTTGTATCTGGCTCCGTCGTGCCCTGCCATTGCTGCGGTCTCATAGTGGAACTTGGCCTTCTTCATATCTCCCACTTTTTTATAGTGCATACCTAAGGAATAATGTGCCTTACTAAAACCAAGCTCTGCTGCCCTAGCATACAGCTCCACTGCCTTTGTCGGATCCTGCTGAATATTCTGTCTTCCTTGTTCATAGAAATTAGCCAGCAAATTAATTGAAGCGGCATCATTTGCCTCGACCCACTTCATTATTTCTTCAATATTCTCATCCTCTCTTATGCTACTTCGCTCGGCATTGCAAAATGGACACTTGAACTTCATATTATCTCCAGAAACATGATGGGAGTGCAGGCATCCTCCGCAAGCACTCTTCCCGCAGCATGGAAAATAGAATTCCATCTCATTATTTGCAAGCTCTTCATGTTCATCTGAGAAATCGTAAATTGGTACGGACGATCTAGTCGCAGGTCGAAGCGATGCACAGCTTATTAATTTTTCTGGCATTGGCACGAAGCAAATGGGACAGTCCTCCTTTGGTGGTGGGTCCTTGAACAGCGCCTCATCGCGTAGCTCTGCGGCCCGTAATTCGCATGGCTTTTTATGCTTTGGCCAATGATTCCTCTGGATTCGGCGTTGCAATACTTAACTTGCATACACGGCTTACACACCTTGAGACTAACGCCCCCCTCCTCTCCACAATCGGCACAGCAGGCGTTGATCTGGTTCATCTCACCGGAGTCGCACACTAACTACGATGTACAAAAAATAATAATGAAGATTGATGATACACGACGTGGTGTGAAAGACCAGAATAGATTGGACAACGTGGTGTGAAAGCACGGACTCGTGAAAGACGAAGAAACTTTTTATGTACGTAGTACATCAAGGGCTTGAGTACATACTATCAACCGACAACGTGCGTGAGGGGAGGTGAGTGAATTGGTGGCGGCATGGTGGTATGATCGGGGGAGGGCGGCCGGTGTAAACTCATTGGTGCATTGGAAACATTTCAAACCTTCGTGCCCCACACATAACTCATTACATTTTATTGTTATTCTTGTGTATCATTATTGTGTATCGCCCTCTCGGAATAATGCATTTGGCAAATATGGCAATGGTGAAGAAGTAGCTGAGGAGTGTAAAGAATTCTGCAGACTGCGGGCCCCAGCTGAGGAGATAATATCTAGTCTGGATGAACGATCGTGCAGATGCAACGGCCCACTGCTGTGCCGAGTGCGGCGTTGCGGGGGGCGTTAGTCTCAAGGCATGCAAGTCATGTATTCAAGTTAAGTATTGCAACGCCGAATGCCAGAGGAATCATTGGCCTAAGCATAAAAAGCCATGCAAATTACGGGCCGCAGAGCTACGGGATGAGGCGCTGTTCAAGGACCCACCACCGAAGGAGGACTGTCCCATTTGCTTCGTGCCAATGCCGAATAAAATGATATGCTGTTTCTCACTTCCACCCGCGACTGTATTGTCAGTACCGATTTATGACTTTGCAATTGCAAATGAGGCACTGAAAGATAAGGCTACGGAAGATTATTATCCATGCTGCGGGAAGAGTATTTGTTGCGGGTGCGTACACTCCTTCGCTAAGTCTGGAAACATTGGCAAGTGTCCATTCTGCAATTCCGACCGAAGTAGCAAAACAGAGGAAGAGTGTGTTGAAGAAATGATGAGGCGGATGGAGGCGAATGATGCTGGTGCGATTTTTCAACTTGGTCATTGTTATTACCATGGATTAAACGGTGTTCAACAGGATCGGACAAGGGCAAAGGAGCTCTACACTAGAGCAGTGGAGCTCGGTTGTAGTAAGGCTCATGGTTCCCTAAGTGACATTTATCATAAAGGGGGATATTTGAAGAAGGCCAAGTTCCACCTCGAGGCCGCGGCTATGGCTGGACACGAAGTGGCAAGGTACAACCTAGGAGCCATGGAGTATGATTCTGGTTATGTGGAACGAGCTGTTAAGCATTGGACGATTGCTGCATCAGCAGGGCATTATAGTGCTATGAATTTCTTGAGACGATACTTTGAACAAGGATGTGTCAGTCGTGAATCAATCAACTCAGCTTTGGATGCATACAATAATTCTTGCGCTGAGATAAAAAGTGAAGCAAGAGATGTTTACATGCGCCGTTTTTATTGATCGTTTAGTACTAATGAATCTAAAAATTTGACATATCCCATCTCTGCTCCATCCAGTCAAAACAACACATGCTTGATTAGTTTAAGAGTAGACAGTTCATCGTAATAATTACCTTTAACTAAATACTCCTAGTACCTACTCCTAAATGAAATTAAAATTGACATTTTACCCCCCTACTGAAATCAATCATCCACAATGAATTAGTTCGCTGAATGCTGCGCCTTAATGTCGTCCATTTTCTTTCTTCCAATATGTATTACCTTACTTCTTTCTACAACTGGGAAACATGGAACGAGCTATAAAGCAATGGACGATTGCGGCATCTGCTGGGGATTATAATGCCATGCATCGATTTGACATGCGACTTACACATAAAAGATATGGAGCTTGACTGTAATTAATTCAAACTAAATGACCATTACAAACTAGTCTATGATCCTGTGATCCCATATTACGTAATTTGTATGCCTGACGTACCATACACAGTAATACAATTGTTAACATGGATGACAATACAAGTAGCATGATATTATATACTAGTGGTAAGTTATGGGGAAATATCATTTGAGGCATTGGTAGGTCACGTCCGCATGGTAATGCATCAACATCATCATCATTTGTCACTGTTCTTCTTCGTGTTGATATCAACGACTGCTGTGCACATGCATTCCTTAATACTGAAAACATGGCATTGCCATTCAATGCTACATTATCCATGGTAAATAATGATATATGATCATAATTACCAGCATATACCAACGATACCAATTGTGCATTAATATTAGAACGGCTATTATCCTCGAGTAAATTAGACGCAGACATTAATCCTATTTGTGCAGACTCGGTATCTACTTGCCATAAACCTTGTATTTGATAAAATGGATAATAATACATATCGGCAGGCGGGCCAAGTGTATAGTAATTGTCAGATGCATCATTATTTGCACTTGACATGGTATATGATTGTAATGCAGTAAGTTTGGACATACCAGAACTAGCCTTGTTATCGGTACAATGTAAGAATGTATTTTGATTGTTTGTATCATAGTATCGTGAATGACAAGTTATTTGTTGACTTTCAACCCAGTTTGATTTGCCACAGAAGGATGCATACATGTCGTGTCTATCCATCGCAAGGAGATATCCTCTAGCAGTAGGATCCGACGATGATGATGTTTGCGTTGATAAGTTTGCCATTTCCATAACCTGTCCGACCGTTAATCCTGCTGTCGTTGTACATGGTTGATATGGTACACCAAATTCTCGATAAACTGACTTTAGTTTTGCAATACCTGAGTAATAGTATTCATCCTCTTGATTGTTGCCATCATCGTCATGATTCTCATCCATATTAGCACTGTACTTGACTAGTGAAGAAAGTCCATCAATCCCAGATTCATGTACCAATTCTGAATGAAATAATAATACCAATTCCGTAGGATTATCGTAACACCATCGTTTCACATCTTGTAATAATCGTCCTAACGTAAGTGAAGTTAATGGTACATCAATAAGTGATCCATGATGAAATCCTACAGTTCCATTCGTGTATAGTTTGGGACGTATATCTAATGCACGTGCCCCATCATTCAATTGTTGATAGGCCGTCCCGACTTGTGTTTTACCGTATAGACTTAATAATTGGAGGGTGATGTCATTTTTATTCCATGCATTTGTTGACGTTTTACCATTTGTATTGAATTTTCTATCATTGCTATTATGGATGTAACCAGTTGCGGCATTGTGAGCCATGACAAATGATGCATCGCTGATGTATAAATCAGGATTCAAATCGTATGTGTAGCAATTGGGAAATTGAAACTGCGTTCGTCGTGCGGTGCGATGACAGGATGTATGTTGGTAGCTAATTACCCACGTGAAAGACGAATGAAATAACAACAGTGCAGTGATGATTAGTGGCGCTGCTGACGCCGACGTTGTCACTGTTTACCTCCTCATCTGGCTACAGGCCTTCGGCGCAGAAAACCCCCCTCATTTACTCACGATTTTTTTGGCGCCATTAATCCGCCGGTGTTTCCGGCCGCGACTCTCATCTGCGCCCGCGACGTCCGCGGGATGAATGATCATGAAGGTGCAATGGCCAACTGCTGTGCCGATTGCGGCGTGGAAGGGGGTGCCAGTCTCAAGACGTGCAAGTCTTGTATGCAAGTCAAGTATTGCAACGCCGAATGCCAGATGAATCATTGGGCGATGCATAAAAAAGCATGTAAGCAACGAGCCGCTGAGCTTCGTGACGAGGCGCTGTTCAAGGACCCTCCGCCGAAGGAGGATTGTCCCATTTGCTTCCTACCAATGCCAACAACATTAATAAGCTGTGTCTCGCTTCCGAACGCGACTATATCGTCCGTGCCAATTTGCGATTTTGCGGAAGCAAATGAAGAGTTTAAAGATAAGGAAATGGAAGAATATTATCCATGTTGTGGGAAGACTATTTGTAGAGGTTGTGTACACTCCTTCTTTGAATCTGGAAATGATGATAAGTGTCCCTTTTGCAATTCTGATCGAACTGGCAAAACAGATGAAGAGGATGTTAATGACATGATGAAGCGGGTGGAGGCAAATGATGCCGCTTCGATTTATCTGCTGGCTGGTTCTTATTACCAGGGATTACACGGTTTACAACGGGATGAAGAGAGGGCAATGGAACTATTAACAAGGGCAGCAGATCTCGGTTGTAGTGATGCGCATCATAACATGGCTGTCTTTTATCATGAAGGGGGGGATTTGAAGAAGACCAAGTTCCACTGGGAAGCTGCGGCTATGGCAGGACACGAAGGGGCAAGAAACAACCTTGGAGTCATTGAGGCAGAGTCTGGAAACATGGAACGAGCTGTTAAACATTGGAAGATTGCAGCATCAGCTGGACATTGTAAAGCCATGTTTCAATTGAGATCATGTTTTGAACGAGGTTTAGTCAGTAGAGATACAATCGACTCAACTTTGGAAGCGTACAATGATTCCTGTGCCGAGATGAGAAGCAAAGATAGAGACGCTTATATCCGTACCATAATTGAAAGAATATGAATCAAAATAAGACAAACATCATCTCTCCCCATAATTAGATTCACTATGAAAACTCTATTAATTCTCTACTAACATTGCATTGTTCACATAACTAATGTACGCGATAAAAAGAATGAAGGTATAATTGTGGTAGTGGCATTTTCAGTTGACATAAAAGGTGTTATTCCTAGTTTAAATAGTTTCGATCATGGTATGGATACTAGCATCTCTTGCTTCACTCCTCACTTCAGCACAATAATTATTGTATGCTGTCAAAGTTGAGTCAATTGATTCTCTACTGATATGACATTTTGCAAAGAATGTAATCAATTCATGCATGGCATGGTAATCCCCAGCAGATGCCGCAATTGTCAAATGCTTCATAGTTTGTTCCACATTTCCGGAATTACACTCCATAATTCCAAGGTTGTACCTAGCCTCTTCATGCCCTGCCAAGCTGCGGCCTCGAGGTGGAACTTGGCTTTCTTCAAATTTCCCCCTTCATAATAAATAGCACCTAGACAATTATGTGCCTAAGTAAAACCAAGGTCCACTGCCCTGACGTATAGTTCAATTGCCTTCGTCTGATCCTGCTGAAAACCTGCTCTTCCGTGGTAATATTGATTAGCCAGCATACAAATTGAAGCAGAATCATTTGCCTCCACCCGCTTCATCATTTCTTCAACCTGCTCTTCAGCTGTTTTGTCCATTCTCTCTGCATTGCAAAAAGGGCACTTATCATCGTTATCAGATTCATAGAAGGAGTGCACGCACCCTCTACAAATGGTCTTCCCGCAACATGGATAATAGACGTCCATATCCTTATCTTTCAACTCCTCATTTGCTTCCGTGAAGTCTGAATAGTCGCGGGTGGAAGTGAGATACAGCAAATCAATCTATTCGGCATTGGTAGGAAGCAAATGGGACATTCCTCCTTGGCTGGTGGTTCTTTGAACAGTGCCTCTTCGTGTAGCTGGGCTGCTCGTTGTTTGCATTGAATTTTGTGCTTTGTCTGCTTTGTCCAACACCGCAATGGTTGTGTTGACTCTCTGGCCAAGATTGTTCCCGCCAAGAGCAAAGGTTGTTTGTGAGGGAGTGATTGAGCGTGAGCGTGGTAATCGTGTGAGCAGTGTAGTAGCTGCGCTTATATTCTGACAAATTCTGATCAAGTTTTCATAGGCTATGCGGATCGCAACCATTATCGTCATCGCGAGCGTGCTGCATGATGTTCTCCGCCTCCTTCCCTCCTTATTCTCATGCAATGCTTCATCGTCATTGGTTGTGGCAGCAGCAATGACAACGGATGAGTTTGGCGATTACAACGGGTTAGATCTCATCGAATGGATACGCTCCCATCCGGATGGGGTCATACATCCGTCATTACGGATAGGACGTGAACGTCCGGGGGATAGTAAATCGATGAATGGATTATTCGTTTCATCATCCGACCCAAATGCAAG
>Ga0247833_1005336_pt1 | contig 15073 bp, 17 predicted proteins | sample LaCruzMarch2015__7_FD_187117 | JGI IMG/M metagenome (GOLD analysis project Ga0247833, IMG submission 187117) | Freshwater microbial communities from meromictic Lake La Cruz, Castile-La Mancha, Spain - LaCruzMarch2015_8m | ecosystem: Environmental > Aquatic > Freshwater > Lake | place: Spain...
GAGGCTGTATTTGATGGCGTTGTCGAGCAGGCTATGCAAGAGGTTGGTCAGGTGAAAGCGATCGCCCCAAACGGGTTCTATCGCTTGATCCAACTCCAACTCCAGCATGCCTCCTCGTTCTTGCACCCGGAGGCGCGCACTGCTGGTTACAGTAAGGATCAGGTCGCTCAGGTCAATCCATTCCAGGTGCAGGTCAAAATTGTCTTTTTCAAAACGCGCGATGTCCAACACGCGCTCTACCTGGTGATTGAGGCGGGTATTCTGCTCTTTGATGATGCCCGCGTATTGCAATAGGCGTTGGTCTTTTTGTACTTCGGTATGCTTCAGAAAAACATCGGCGGCAATTTGGATGGTCGAAAGGGGCGTTTTGAACTCGTGGGTCATGTTGTTGATGAAATCCTTCTGCATTTCCGAAAAACGCTTTTGCCGGAAAATGATCCACAAGGAATAGGCGAAAAACAAGACGGTTACAAACAAGATCCCGGTCAAGATCAGTGCGATCTGCATTTTTCCAAACAGAAAATTGCTGCGGTTGGGAAAACGAACCCCGAAATAATAGGTAAAATCTTGATCGGAGGGTAAATTGCTGCGATCCTGTATACTCGGTGCATTGTCCTGATTGCCGTAGGTACAATAATTGCCATACACCATCTGGCGGTTGCTGCAATCAAAAACAGCGTATTCAAAATCGATGCGCAATTGCTGGCGCTCCAGTTCTTTTTGCAGGTAAAATTCCAGCGCCGAAGGATCAATTTCCGTTTCGGTATTGACGATGTAATAATTGGCGCTGCGCTGTTTGATGAGGTTGCGGGCGGGCAGCGAGATATCGTTCATCTTGGCAATGGACTGCGCCACCCGATACAAAGCGCTGTGTACCCGCTCGTTGAATTCTTCCTCGTTGGTATTCCAATTGTTGACAACCCAATACGTCTGCAAGGACAGGATCCCGATGATGGCCATCACCCCCAGGAAAAATACGCGGAGAATTTGGACGTCTTTCATATTGGGATTCACTTGTCTTGCACCTCATTGCATCAAAAAAATCAGCTGGTGGATACGCTTTAAACAGCTACTTGCTTCACAGGTCGGAATACAAAATACACCCCGATCAAAACGAAGGGAATACTCAGCAATTGACCCGTTGACAATACATTATTGAAAGCGGTTTCAAAACCACCCTGACTGCTTTTGAAAAACTCCATCACGAAGCGAATGCCCCAAATGAAGATCATAAACAAGCCAAACATGTAGCCCAGTTTGTGTCGTTTTTCGGTACGCCAGTATATGTTGTACAGCACGATGAAACTAATCAAGTAGCTGATCGATTCGTACAACTGCACCGGGTGACGGGCCAGTCCGTCGGCGCCATCTACCCGTTCAAAAACGAATCCCCAACTTACCGTAGTTGGATTGCCCAGGATTTCGGAGTTCATCAAATTGCCCAAACGGATGAAACAACCAGCAAGGGCAGTGGGTACGACCACCTTGTCCAGAATCCACAATACCGACTTTTTGGAAACGCGTACTGAAAAAATCCACAAACACAGGATTACCCCGATGGCGCCACCATGACTGGCCAAACCGCCCTTCCACACTTGCGGAATTTCCACCAAGTGCTGGCTGTAATAGGCCCAATCGTAAAAAAAGACGTGTCCCAGACGTGCGCCCAAAACTGCTCCGACTACGACGTACACAAATGCTTTGTCCAGCCATTCTTCAGGTGCTTTTTCTTCCTGAAACATACGACGTACAATGAACAAGCCCAGCAAAAAGCCGGAAGCAAACAAAAGCCCGTACCAACGCAGGGTAATTGGACCGATCGAAACGATTTCTGGAGAAGCATTCCAGTGGATGTAATTCAAGAGCATAAGATCTGGCATTGTGGTTAACAGCGCTCAATTATAGCACAAATCGAGCAAAAAATGGGAACTTGTTGTAATTTTTTGCTTTAATTGACAACTCATTAACTAGTTGCACAGGTTTGAAAAATATTACAATCTGTCTTTAAAATTTTCTGTGGAAAAAGAATTCGTCCAGCTCGTACAACGGAATTCAGGGATCATTCACAAGGTCATTCAACTTTATGTGGATCATTCTGAGGATCGCCGCGACCTCTACCAGGAGGTGCTGCTACAGGCTTGGAAGTCGTACGCCGGCTTCAAGGGTGAATCGCTTTTTTCGACCTGGCTGTACCGCATCAGCCTGAATACGGTACTGACCTATCGCCGCCGCCAACGCCTGGATTTTAGTGAATTGACGGCCCAGCACGATGCCGCAATAGTGCACAATACACCTGTAGCAGAAGACAGTGAACTTTTGCTGCTGGCCATCAAACGCCTCAACGAAATCGACCGTCTAATCATTACAATGCACCTGGATGGATACGAAAACGAAGAAATTGCCCAGGTCACAGGCCTGAGTAAAAACAATACCACGGTGCGTTTGCACCGCGCCAAGCAAGCCGTTATTCAACGCCTGAAAACCTGGACTAAGGCCAAAATTTGAGGGACTATGGATTTACAGCAAGAATGGAACAAATTGCAAGAAACCAATCTGGCGCCTCCACCGCTGCCAGCAGCAGAAATTCTTGCTGCCTTGCAGCTGCGTTCAAGTGCACCACTGGCCAAGATCGAGCGTATCGTCTTGATTCGGCTTTACGCGGTATTGGGCTATCTGGTATTGGCTTCAATATTCATGGCCTACAGTTGGGCTTATCCCGAAAAAAGAGGGATCGCCTGGATTATCCTGGGGTATTACTTTGTTGCGTTGTTGTTTAGCCTTTGGCAACTTTGGTATTTGCGCCAAAAGGCAGTACTCATGGATGGCGATTTGCTGCACACGCTCCAAGGCTATTATGCTTTGGTCAAATTGAACCTGCGGATCGACACGATTGCAAATTGGTTCGTGTACCCCATGTCTTTTGCGTTGGGCTTCTTTTTCATGGTAATCGACCCTGGAGAAAGCGTATGGGGTATTCTCCAGAATCCCAGGTTATCCATTCCTCTTTCTTTGGGAATGCTGATCATTACACCTTTGTTGTGGTGGTTGAATCAGCGCATCAACCAAAAGGTTTTTGGCAACTTACTGGTGCAATTAGAGGAAAATATTGACGATTTAAATGAAAAGGAATTGTAGAAACCGCTTCAGTAAAACGCCTTTACCAACAGATACAAGACCGAAGGGCACATCAAACAACCCAAACCAGTATAAAACGTAGCTGTCATGGCGCCATAAGGCACCAGTTTGGGATCGGTAGCTGCCAAACCCGCCGCAGTGCCACTGGTGGTACCCATCAATCCTCCGTAAATCATGGCAGCCTGAGGAGTGTTTAAGCCAATGTACGGCGCAATCAAGGGCGTTCCGATGGTGACCAAAATGGACTTGACCACTCCCGCAGCGATGCTGATGGCGATGATTTCTGAACTCGCCCCAACCGCAGTACCCGTCACCGGCCCTACCACAAAAGTACAGGCACCTGCCCCGATGGTGGTAATGCTGGCTGCGTCATGATGGCCCATCGCTAAGGCAATAACTGCGCCCGCGACAAATGAAAAAACAACCCCTACAAAAAGGGACACAATCCCGGCCAAGCCCGTTTTTTTGATGATCCCAAAACTTGCCCCCATCGCGGTGGAAACAATGGCAAAATCGCGAAACATGTTGCCGCCCATCAGTTCAAACCCCGACAATTGAGGGATATCCGCAATGCCTTTTTTGCCACCGGTAACCATTCCACCGATGTAGGCCAACACCAGCCCGGTCACAATAGCCAAAGCCGAACCAGGGATTTTTTTGTTGGTCAGGGTTTTGGATAGCCATTCGGAGAAATACACAATGATTCCGGTCACCAAAAAAGCCACGATCAAGCCGTTTTTGACCAAAACTGTTGTCAAATAATCCATTTATTCGGCTTTTTTGTTGAGTTTGGAAATCAAGGGCATGGTGGCCAAACAGACCAGGACGGGAATAATACCCGCCAATAGTGCCAGCAAGCCGCTCGACAAGGCCACGCGCACATTTTGTACTGCCGACATGGCCACGATGATCGGGATGTACATTTTGCTCCAAAATTGAACACCGTCTTCGATGTCTTGCTGAAACCAGCCTCGTTTTTCCAACCAGTTTTGGGACAAAATCAGCAGCAACATGGCAAAACCTACTCCACCAACATTGGCATCAATGTGCAACAAACGCCCTAAGGTTTCGCCAGTAAGTTGCCCGCCGATGTAGCAAGCGGCCAGGAGCGCAACGCCTTTTATCAACATAAATTTATTTTTAAAGTAAATCATACTAAAGTAGAAAGAAAATTAGAAAAGGAACAAGCTCGCTTTGGTTTCTTTTTTTTCGTAATTTTAATCAATCATCATTTTTCAACTTAAATCATTGTCACTATGAGTATTATTTACATTCTAATCATTGGCGCAGTATCTGGTTGGCTGGCCGGTCAAATTATGAAAGGCGGTGGCTACGGTCTTTTGGGCAACATCATCCTCGGCATTGTTGGCTCCTTTGTAGGTGGCTGGGCATTGGGATTGCTGGGCGTATCCCTGCACATTGGCAGTGCATTGGTTAGCCTGATTATTCAATCGGTGATTGGTGCAGTTGTGGTGATCTTTGTGGCCGGGTTGTTTAAAGGAAGATAATCTGTTGGGGCGACCACGCAGGGTCGCCCCTTCTACATTTTGGCGAAAATACTTTCCGGTTTCCAGCTCGGCCGCTCCGTTGCCCTCGAGACCAGATAACTGATCAGGAAATTCAGCCGAACATAGGTACAGCCCGCTTCAAAGTTGAAAGAACCGTTGAGCTCATCCGAAGGCTTGTGGTAATTGTTTTTGGTAAAATCTACAATCAGCCCATTCAGGTCGAAGTTAGGATCTTGGGTTTTTAGCCCGTATTTGATGTGCAAAGCCGGAATCCCCTGCAATACAAAACTGTACTGATCACTGCGCACAAAGCGTACTTCCTGCGGCATGTGGTCTTGCATCACTTCCAGACCCAGGTAGCCTGCCGCCTGTTGCACAGTGGCCATTAACGTTGAATGCTCTGCGCCCAAGGGTACGACCCCTAGCAATGGAGCCAGGATTGTTGGCATATCCGTATTGATATCGGCTACGATTTTGTCTTTGGGTACGGTTGGGTTGTTGGCAAAATAAGTAGAACCCAGCAAGCCCATTTCTTCTCCGGTGACCATCACGATAAGCACCGAGCGCTTGGGGCGGTCTTTTTTCAGGTTTTGATACACCCGGGCAATCTCCAGCAAGCTGGCAACTCCCGAAGCGTTGTCATGTGCGCCATTGTAGATGGAATCGCCATTCACGGGGCGACCAATGCCCACGTGATCCAGGTGCGCGGTATGCACCACGTATTCTTCCTTGAGTACCGGATCGGATCCAGGAATTTTACCCACGAGGTTGAAGGTTTCCAGTTCTTCGTACAATGTACCTGTTTGGGTTTGTAAAGTACCTTGAATGTCGACTGGCGCAGAAGGCTTGTACAATAAAGCGGCCAATTCCTTGCTGCTCAGGTCGGTTTTGCCCAAAATCTTGCCCAGTCCAGTCCAGGTCAAGGCACCCACCAATTTAATGGAAGGGTACGGATTGACGCCCCAGCCTTCGGCTTTTCCGTTTGGAAATACCACGCCTTTTGCCGAACCGCCACCGCCTTGTGGGACGCCTACCGTGGGTGCTGGCATGATCAACACTCCCACTGCGCCGTGCTGGTACGCCATGTCCACTTTGGCGTTGGTGGTAGCCAGGTGGGCTGATTCGGTACTTCCAAATTTATTTTCAGGTACTCTGCTCAGCACAATCACGATCTTTCCTTGCGCATCGATGCCCTTGTAGTCGTCGTGATTGAGTTTGGGGGCAGTAATGCCATGTCCTACAAACACCAAAGATGCTTCAACCCGGTTTTGTGCCGCATTGAAATCCGGTTGGACACTGAAGTCTTTGCCGTACTCCAGATCCATGTGCTGACTGGTAGAGTGGTAATGAAACCGGCATTGCTCTGCTACGATTTTGGCGGTGCGCACCACTACTTTTTGGCGATAGCCACCGTTTTCGCCAGCGGGTTCCAAGCCGAGCTTTTGAAACTGTGTCTCCACATATTTTCCGGCCAAATCAAATTCCGGCGTGCCCGGCAAGCGGCCTTTCATGCGGTCGTCGGCCAAATAGGCAATGTGGGCTTTGATGGCCTCTGCTGATACTTGCGCCAGCGGTTTTTGAAGGGGTTTGGGTAAGCCGCTTTGGCTCCAACAGGCCGAGGCGATGGCACTCAGCCATAGCATGGTTAGGGTACGAAAGATCATAAAGTATGGTTTGCTGAAGAAGGTAGGAAAAAGTAACAGTTTAGCACCCACCTTCGGTGGAGTGTTTTTTAAAATCAGCCACAAATTTCACAAATTTTCACAAATTAAGGCACAAACTTGCGTTTGTGCTCCCTTTACGAACGAAGTTCGTGCCTTAATTTGTGAAAATTTGTGTCATTTGTGGCTAAAAATTTGTTTTGTCGCATCGCCGAAGGCAAGGAGCTAAATTTTTACGAAAAAAAATTAAACTACCCTTCATTCAGCACTTTTCGGCCCCAGAGCAAAATCTGGAAGCCGTAGACCCCTAGCCAAAACAAGATACCCGCAAAGGAAAGAATGCCCAGCGCCGCAAAAACCCTGACCGAACGCAAATTGATGTCCCAAAACTGATAGCTGAGAAAATCGCTGAGTACAAAAAACGTGTGGATGCAAAATACGTAAAAGGCCACTTGCAATAATTTTCGGGCGTAAAATACCCGCCGCAACTCGATTTTGTTGCGCAGGTTTTTGCGTTTTTGTACCACATACCGCCGCGCGAAATAGAGGTAGGCAAAAAAGGAGGTCAAAAACAAGCCTTGTTCAAGCGCTCCGTAGAATGGGTTAAAAAACTGGCGGCCATAATGCGCTTTAAAATCCATGGAGGAAAAAAACATGAACACAAAAAAAACGAATTGACCAATGGGGAGGATCATGTGCTTGAGGTCACTGCGCCGCAGCTGATACTGCGGGTACAAGCTCAACTTGACATGGTAAAAAAGCAACACCGGAATGGCCAGCGTATAATAGATCGGGATAAAATACAAACTTGGGTAGCGCTCGTACACACCAGCCAGCACCAGCCAATAGTGCAGCAAGGTGAGGCCAAAGGAGATCAGCAATGCGCCATAGCAATAGTTGGAGCGCTTGTCTCCGGAGCTTTTTCCAAAAAACAATACCCCAACACTTAGCGAATGTAGTATTTGAGCCGCCAATACCACCAACAATAGGTAGTAAAAGATGGTATGATCCCCCCGCAAGGGCAAGGGCAAATAATTGGAAAATTCCATGGCGTACGTTTGCGCCTACAAAGGTATTTCCTTTTTCATCACAGTGCAAAAGTCATTTAACTTTGAGGACAATTCTCATTTCAAGGTCACAAATAGACCCCTTATTTTGGGGTTCAAACCAAGTCATCAACAGTCATGAGTTCCAAAGCTTATTCACCCGTTTCCCCACAAGAAGCCGTTTCAGTTATTCGATCTGGCGATAAAGTATTCATCCACACTGGTGCTGCCGCTCCGCAGGTACTGGTGCATGCGCTGGCCGAACGCGGCGATGAGTTGCGCGACGTACAGATTTACCAAATGCATACCGAGGGGCCAGCCCCTTATGCGGCTGAACATTTGCAAGGCAGCTTTCATGTACACAGCCTATTCACTGGCGCCAATATGCGCCCTGCCGTGCAGGAAGGTCGGGCCGATTTTGTACCCGTATTTTTGAGCGATATTCCCCGTTTGTTTCGACGGGGTGTTATTCCACTGGATGTGGCCATTTTGCACGTGTCGCCCCCCGATGCACACGGTTACGTTACCCTGGGGGTTTCGGTGGATACTTCCTTGGCTGCTTCCGAAACAGCCAAAGTGCTGATTGCCGAAATCAATCCGCACATGCCACGCACTCAGGGAGATGGCAACATCCACATCAGTCGTTTTGACAAGGTCATTGAGGTCAATTATCCTTTGCCAACCTTGATTATTCCCGAACCAACAGAAATTGAACGGAAGATTGGCCAAAATATAGCCGGACTGGTAGAAAACGGCGCAACCCTGCAAATGGGCATCGGAGCGATTCCCAATGCCGCACTGGCCGCCATGATCCACCACCGCGAGTTGGGCATCCATACCGAGATGTTTTCTGATGGCATCATTCCCTTGGTGGAAAGGGGCGTCATCACCAATGAACACAAAGCCAAACACCGAGGGCATCTGGTGACCGGTTTTTTGATTGGTTCCCAAAAACTCTACGACTTTGTAGACGACAACCCGCTGGTGCGCGTATTGGATATTGAATACGTCAACGACACTTCCATCATCCGCAAAAACCCCAAAGCCACCGCCATCAACAGCGCCATCGAAGTGGACATTACCGGGCAGGTTTGTGCAGACTCCATCGGTACCCGCATTTTTTCAGGGGTAGGTGGGCAAATGGACTTTATTCGGGGGGCGGCTCTTTCCAAAGGTGGCAAGCCCATCATTGCACTCCCTTCCATGACCAACAAGGGCATTAGCCGGATTACGGCACTACTGCAGCCGGGTGCTGGGGTGGTGACTACCCGTGCCCACGTGCACTACATCGTAACGGAATACGGCGTGGCTGAAATGTGGGGAAGAAGCATCCAGGAGCGGGCGCGGGCGATGGTCAATATTGCGCACCCCGATCACCGCGAGCGCCTGATGAAAGAAGCGTTTGAGACCTGGCGAATCAGGATTTGACAAAACAACTCACCTTACTCAGTTTAAGGATCAGATGCTTTCTTTTCGCAAAAGCGAAGATTTTTTGATTTAGCTTTAGCTTCGAGTGGTAATTAGTAATAACCTAGTTCTGGTGAATAATGAGGTTGTTTACCTAAGAAAAAATCGTCTTTCGGCTGCTTGCCTAACCATTTTTCGATCTGCTCAGAATGATGAATGGAAGCTCCATCCCAAACGATTCGGTCTTCCGTACCCAAAATTCCTTTCATCCTCATGTGTAATCATTTTTTCAAAGAACTAAGTTATTATTTTTTACAGCTCGAAGCTAAAGCCAAAGCTTTTTAGACACGAAGGGCCGAAAACCCAAAATCGATTGAGCCTAAAAGGATTTCTTGGGGACTTTGTACCCATCACGCCGAAGGCGGAAAATCCGTTACCATTTCTTGGTGTAGCTCAATTGGTTAGCGCACTGACCTGATACGTCAGCGTGTGTTTGAAGGATTCATCAATAGGTAAATTCAAGTGCATAAATTGTTATTTCAAAGCTTTGACTCCTGCTTTCTTTTATTAAATTTGTCCTCACGAACGACCATACCATGAATGCTTACCGGTTAAGAGTAGCATATGGCGTTTTGTTGAACTAGATCAATGACTTGTGGAATGGTAGGGAAAGGAATAAGGTTCGTATCATCATTAAGTAAAGCATTGAAATGGCATTACACCTAAACATAGATGATTTGCTTTCTGCCCGAACGGTAGAATCAGATCGCATTGAGTACAAGCAAGGCTGGAATCCGGATGCCATTTACAGAAGTATTTGTGCCTTACGAAGTGCCCGAGAGTATCGTTGCAAAAAACAAAGTGTTCAAGTATTTCATCCGAAAATATGCTAATTCTATTGAAGCCAAAGGTGCAGAAAAAGAAGAGCTTATTTCCCTTACCAGCAATATCCCTTTCGATGACAGGAAGAATACACAAGCCAAAATGGAAAACATTTCCATGGTGCTGGTGAAAGATTATTTGAATAAAGTAAAAAGCCGCCTGGCAGAACAGGTAGGTAAAATTCCGGATCGGGATTTACTGGGTCAAATGGAGCTGGTATCGGGACCCAATGAGCATGTATTTCCAAGGAATGTAGCCTTGATGCTCTTCGCTGAACAACCAGACCAGTTCTTTCCCTATACCCGGGTCGAAATAGTGGAATTCCCCGATTGGAGAACGGATGACGCGGATTTGGGCGGATTAAAACGGATTTTGCTTTGCCTGCGGCAAAGCTTTTTAGACAAGAAGGGCCAAAAACCCAAAATCGGTTGAGCCCAAAAGAGTTCCTTGGGGACTTAGTACCCATCACGCCGAAGGCGGGAAATCCGTTCCAATCCGCCCAAATCCGGGTCATCCGTTCTCCCATTGACATCCCGCTACGCCGGAGGCGCAAAAGCACCGTCCTCAGGATAAAAAAATCCCCCCCCTCGGGAACTCTTCACCACCCCCCTTGGTTATTGGGGCATAACCTTTAAAAATGATGATTCTTCACAACATTCGCATCCAGATTCAACGACAACGCTAATCGCCACTTCTACAAGGCCCACGCCGCTGAAGTGAAGCAGTGGCGATTCAATTTCAATCCATTTCAATTTCTTGGTGTAGCTCAATTGGTTAGCGCACTGACCTGATACGTCAGGAGTCTTTCCAGCAAAATCACAATGCGCGGTAGTGTAATGGTCAGCACGTGGGACTCATGATCCCAAGTTAGGAGTTCGAATCTCCTCTGCGCGTCTATTTTGATTTTTTTTGACCAGTCGTCCAATGGTGAGGATACTTGAGTTTGAGTCAAGTGATGTAGGTTCGAATCCTGCCTGGTTAGCTGAGTTGTAGGCCTTTGCGGACACATTCGGTGTAATGGAGCCTAACTACAATGTCAAAGGGTTTTATTGCGAAGTCGGGGATGGAAAAATATTGGAGGTGCGGAGTATGAATTTTTTAGGTGAAGTTTTGGATTGTGTTAAAAAATATTAAATTGCAAAATGTTTTCAAACTATTCAATTATGGATATTCAATCTTTTCTGAATAAGGTTAGGTCTTTAATCTCACTTGGTGAACTACGAGAAACACTGACTATAATAAATACTCTTTTGCGAAATTGCCCTCACTTAAATGAAGTAATTGGCAAAGATGTGAAAGATGATGAAATCTTGGCACAAATACATATAGGTAGACTTGAAGTTGACAATGGGCATTTGTCAAAGAAAGAAGCAACAGCAAAGTTTCTTGCATTTGTTCAAATTATTGAAACTCTATCAGAAGAACACTCTGATCTACGAGATGAACTAAATAATGCTCTCAGTAAGGATTTGAAGCATATATTACAATATCATACTGGTACTGGAGATAATGTAATTGGCCAAAAAGTAGTAATGGACACTCTTCTTAGGGAAATATATAAAGAACTTGATAAAAAAACAAAAGGCTGACATCAGATGAATTATATTTTTGAATTTTTAACACAAAGCAACATCGTTGCAGGTATAATAGGAGCATTCATTGTCTGGATTATTGCCCAAGTAAAATCTGTAGCTGAAATCAATAAAATTGACAAGGAAGTTATTAATATTAGAATTTTTTTAAATAAAGAATTATATGTTTTAGAAGAGCAGAAGAAAGGTCACTTTCAAAAAATCCATCTTTACCTTAAAGAACTTCTTGATGCAATTAAAGAGGATAAGTCACCTAATTTACCTGAAATTTGGGATAAAATAAATAATTCTTTTTTTATTGATTATCTTGAATCAAGTTACCAGATAATAAGGACATCAAAGATATTGTTTAGTGGTAATAAAAAGGATATGAAAGATTTCATAGACGACGAGTTGTTTCCTTTATTAAAAACAAGTGTCGAAATCTTAGCCTTACTTAACGATTCTAGGTTTAAAGAATTAAATAGAGATAGAGAGACATTGATCAGTGATACCACTTTCAAGCTTGTATTCAGAACAATTAAAAGAAATATTACAATTATAGATTTTCATAGAAGAAAAAAAATTAAGCTATATGAGGAAGCACTTGAAAGATATAAGATTACTTAAATTATACCTCGCGGGGTGAGGTTTTTTGCAAATGGTTTCTGCGAAATCCTGTGAAATCAGGGTTTTTAAAAGCACATTTGCACAAAACCTGAGTCTGCACGCTATTATAGCTTTTTGAGTCTTCTAATGCAACAAAAAATAATTATCCTCACTGCATTAGATTTTGTGCATTTGAATTCAAGCAAAAGGATACAAGCCTCTATTGAATTCCTAGATTTCAACTTTATTTGCAAACTGAAATCTAGGGATTCAATAGAGGTTTTCGAATTGTCTTTACCAAGCGATACATCCTCATTACTTCCCGAGTAGCCCCCTTAGGTATCCACCTCCTAACAGCGTTCATTGGCAAGTGCAATGATACCCCTCTTATGCAACTCATCAAAAGGAAATTGAAATTTACCATCAACACTGTGGTTCACTTCAAAAAGTGAATTGAATACAGAACCACTTATAATGACAAAATCAATTTATTCCTACTCAAGAGATGATTTTTTTTGAAATTTGCACAAATTGCGACGAATTAGGTTTATCAGTATTGGAGCGTATTCTATAAATCAAAACTACACCAAGAAATGAAAAAAGACCAAGTAGAATAGGAAAGAAAGGAGAATAATTATTTTGAGGTATTGGGATCTCAGCTTTTCCCAGGGTACTATTGTCAGGTAAAACTTCTGAGTTTATTTCTAATTTATATAAATATGGATTATTTAATGTTGAATCCATTAATTCTTCTTCTAATGAGCTCATTTTGGCAGTAAGGTCGCCAGTTCTTAGGGCAACATCTGAATATTGCTGATTTAGTTCTATCGTTTTAACTACCGAATAAAGAACTATGCAAAGCAACACAATGGCTCCTATAGCCATGATTGAAGAAGCGGTACTTTTTTGTACATTCATCATGATGAGTATGAATTTAGCATATTAAAAACTAGCTTCCTGTTTGGAAGATTTATCAAGATTTAGAATCCTGTATTCTAAATCCTTTTGCTTTTTTATTAATCTGTTGGATTGAAACCTGATGGTCTTTTCTAAAGATTGAAACCTAGATTCAAGTTCTCTCAAATTATGAGATTGGATCATTAATCTCTTCTCAGTGTTGTAAGTAACGAACCAGAATGTATAAAGAGATACAAAAATTGATAGAACCATTAGAGTGATTATGACTCCGTAGGAAGAGCGTTCCTTTGATTTTGGCATGTTTTTGCTCATAATGCTATGGTGTTAAGCATTTCCTTTAATAGGGTCTCGTGTATTATAAAATACTAAAATACAAAAAAATAGAGAAACAAGCAATAGTGTTTGACTATTTAGAATCAATCCAGGGTTACAATAACGCCCAAAGGTAACTAAAAGTTTCGATTCGAAAAATTTTTAACGTATTTAAAAAGGGCTAATTAGATCATTATTGGGATTCTTTACATGAACTTGACTTTCAATTAGGTGGTCGATATTTGAATAAATTGGGCTTCTGGCTTCTTAATTCATTTTTTAGAGATACAGGAATACCTTTTGAATTGTAAAGTGAGTAACAGTATAGTAATATTTCCGATGAGAGCCCTTCGGCTCTGCTAAAATCCGCCCCTTGTAAATTTGCTCCTAGAAAGTTGGCTCCCTTGAGATTCGCTCCTCTAAACTTAGCTTTCCGTAAGTCAGCGCCAATAAAGTTTGTTTCCATAAGTATCGCTTTGCTAAAATCAGCACCAATTAGAACTGTATGAGACAGATTTGCTAAATAAAGGTTTCCATTGTTGAAGTAAGCGCCGTTCATTTTGTTGTCTGTCATTTTTGCTTGTTCAAGATTGGCACCATGTAGCTCTATTCTTTCCATTTGTGAATTTGTTAACCGAGCGGAAAATAAATTAACATTGCGCAAAATTGCATCCGAAAATTTAGCCTTTTGCAAATCAATCCCTGCAAGAAATGCCTCACTTAAATCTATTTTTCTTAAATAAGGATTGATCAGAGGCTCTTGCCCTAGATCAGCTTCCCGAAATCGGCATCTTGAATAAATTTCATCCAATGTATTGGTATCCAAATTATTACTAACCAGAACGCGCAATAGATTACCCTTTTCGGGACAAAGTGGCTCTGAAATCATAATACCATCATTGTCCAAATAATAGTATGGCCTACATGATTGGCATTGCCAGACTACCCTTGATACTAATTCTTCACTGAGACTATTTGTAGCATTCGAAGCATCTTTCAGTTCCGTTTCAATATCTCTGGAAAGTTCGATTGAAGAAAAAACACTTCGTCTGGAGGCCTCTTCTAATTTAATTTGTTGGTCTATTTTTCTATTTTGTTCTGTCAGTAGTAAATTTTGATTTGATAGCAAAAGAGTGCCCGCAATCCCTCCTATTGTGGCAATTAAAGTAAAGACAATCCGGAAAAGCCTATTTTTAAATTGAGATAGAAAAAGCATACTTATCGCACCTCCCACGAAGCTTTTTGCATATTCTTTAAAAGATGCACTTTGCCTATGAAAAATGGCGTCAACTACAATAGTAAGACCTTTTTCAATCCATTCTTCTATCTTCTTAATGATTTCTAATGGAGGTGTTATATTCCCAAACTCTTCGGAAAGCCGTCTTTCAACAAAACCCTGAATGATAGGGATTGCTATCAAAACAAGTACAATTCCAACACCTACTATTGTTGCAATAACCGTTAGTATCTTTATAGCATAAGCATGACCTATAAAGGTAGCAAAAATACATCCAATCCCAATCCCAAGTCCAAGCCATGACCATTTATGATTAAACCTTCTTTGTGATGGAGTTGATTGAGGTATCATCTCACTCATAAGTAATCTCTTTTGACTTCAAAGTTTATAATGTATAATCGGTAAAATTATAAAGACTTCATAATTAAAAAAATAAAACTATCGAAACAATGATGTTAGATGAAAATATTTTGTATTTTCTTTTTGTGAGATATGACAAGTCAATAGACACTTTGAATAGCCGAATACGTGCTACCTCTATTCCCCTCACCTATTCCGCTTAAAATTCTCCGCCTGCTCAAAAATCTCCACATAAACCTCATCCCTCTCCACCGGAGGATAACCAAACTCATCCAACAGCAAAATCAACCCAACTTTCAGCGCGGATTTGATATCATCCCTTTTATTCCAATCCGGGAATTTGGCTTGGGCGTCAACCAGGTCTTTAACCGCTTTGGCCAGTTCTATCAATTTGTCATCCGGGTATTTGAAGTCATACTTTACACAA
>Ga0247833_1005341_pt1 | contig 15055 bp, 12 predicted proteins | sample LaCruzMarch2015__7_FD_187117 | JGI IMG/M metagenome (GOLD analysis project Ga0247833, IMG submission 187117) | Freshwater microbial communities from meromictic Lake La Cruz, Castile-La Mancha, Spain - LaCruzMarch2015_8m | ecosystem: Environmental > Aquatic > Freshwater > Lake | place: Spain...
AACGATTCGCTAATGGGAGCGATTCCCGGCTATTGGAATTATTTCGGCGACGAGAGCTTTAAGTTTTCGAATGTTAAGATCCTCAGTGTCGCACTGTCTGATCAGAACGGTGATCAGGTATACGCGGAGGGAAAAGAGGGCCTGCCGGAAGAACTGGCCGCTTTGATTGGGGCCGACCTGCTGATGGACGAAGCATACATGGTGGACATCACCCCTTCGACCTCTTCATTTACACAGATTTTCTGTAAGTCGATGTCGCTTCAGAAGGATAAAGAAGTGTTTTTCAGTGGCACACCGCTGAAAGGCAACTTGCGCACCATCAACCTCAGTCGGATTGTAAATGAACAAATGCCGCAGAGCGGATCGGGCGATATTTTTACGGTGATCCCCATCAGCCAATTGGATGGAGCTAAGCACAGCCCGATTATTCGCTTGTTTGAGAAATTTGCCAATCCTTCACAAACCCTGAAGGGGGTATTTATTCGGTACAACCTCTTTGAAAATGAAGAAATCCGCCCTTTCGATTATTTGAAAAACGGAAAGGTGCCCAACCCAGCCCAACTCCAGGTAGCCGGCAGTATCAGCCCTTGGTACAAAGGAGAAATGAAATCGATAGGACTGGGCCGGCAACTGGTTTACCACCAAGCGCTGCTCGGTACAACTTTTGTGCCTCCGTTGATGGCGCGAATGGATTATGAGCAAAAACTTTTTCATGTGGACCTCTTCAACGGGGTGCCCGAACGCCACCAGGACGACGGCTCTTACGAAGTCGTTTCACTGGGAACGGTCGAGTTCAGATTGCAGTTGGACAATGGAGTCGAAAAGCCCCTTGGTCGCTTGAACATTGGCCCAAATGCGTTCAACCGCTCCGAAAATATCCAACGGAGCGGCATTATCGCTTTTCCGCTAAACATTTCGAGGGAGGAAGGCCAAAGCGGCCGCATCGGCCTTTACCTTATCAATGACGACGGTACTGCAACGCGCATCATGGACGAGGATGACTATACGCTTTTTACCGATCAGGCGGCGATTTATGCTGATGCCGGCGATGATCCTTACTACGGTTACCACAGCTATTCCGGCGAAAAGGAGCGCTGCCGCCTCCGGGTGATGTACCGCGGAGAACCTGTCCAAGAGCGCGTCCCCTTTACCCTGATAGAGTTCGCTGTCAAACAGCAAGCCTCAATAATGAGTAGTTCCATCTTCCGGCACACTTATTACAAGGACAAGGACATCGTCACTTTTCCGACGGATCAGGCCGCTAATGCAGTTTATCTTTTCCTGCCAGGCCACACCTGGCAGATACCGCAAATGAACTTTGCCGCTATCTTTATAACGGGTTACGTGGTTCACCTGCGGGTACTTCCCATGGGCGATTACGGCCGTTATCTCGATCCTCTGGATCCTCAATATCCCACCCCGGTCACTTTTGATGTGCTCTATGAGGAAATATTCAAAGCCTACGATTTTGCTTACCCGATTATGGGGAACATTATTCCTTTCACCAAAGAGAAATACGACAATGCGAAAATGGCAAAAATCCTGGTTGAACGGGTAGACCTAAATAATTGGGGCAACCACAAGTATATGCCCGTAACCCGGGAGTTATCGGATAACCAACGGGCGCTCATTCAGAAATGGGCGGAGCCGTTTTTAAACCCAGAATAAGTTTTGGATCAGACCATTGACCCGATCAAGGAGAAACAGCCTCGCTGACTTGGGAGGGGCTGTAATGTCCCTGTTTCTCAAAGTACCCGATGCCGTGCCCAATCTGCGCGAAACTGATTTCTGAAAAACCTGCATAGAAAAAAGGCTGGGTTCCGTTCATCTTCATCATCTCCATGTAGCGTTCAGGCTGCATGGAGGTCAGATGGAGAATGTCTTCAGGAACATGGCGCGCCGCTTCCATGTACTGTCGGAAACGTTCGGCAACACCCGCGTTGGTTGGAGCTTCCAGGCATTGCCGAAAATTATCAGTAGCAAAAGACCAGAAAGGGCTCTGAAAGCTCGAACCAGCGGCATAATGCCAACTGACAAAAAGTGCCGCTTCCATCGTGTATTCCCGCATTAGCTTGTTCAGACCGTTGATAAATGCAGGTGCTCGGCGGGCTTCACCGCGGGCATCGATCAGGGCATCGGCCAGCCACTTGGACGCTACATCGATCTGGAAGAGGGTGATGTGGATAGCCGTCGCTTCCAACGGCTCAATAAATGAAGCAGTATTTCCGATGTGGAATAGTGCGCCATCGAACAACTGTCGCCGCGTAAAGCTGGGGAAACGAAGCTGGCGTTCGGTCTCCTTTCTCAATTGAATACCAGAATGCTGGGATAAAAAGTCCAGTTCGGCAGAAATCTCCTCCTTACTGGTGATCTTTTCATTGTAGATATAACCGTACGTGGAATGTGAGACCAAGGGTATGACAAAAACCCAACCGTGGGGTCGCGCCACGCAGCGGGTCATGCGGTTGAACTCGGCGGGTGGTGCCTGGCGGATCAAGGCGGCGTTGGTAGGAATTTCCGGAATGGGAATATGATCGTCCGTTAGCTCACTGGGGAATCCGCGGGCGTCAAAGACAAAATCGAAGACCATCGGAGCATCTTTCTCGAAGCCAATGCTGACTTCCCTTCCGTTGCTGATTACGCTGGTAACCTGGCGATCCAGTACGGTGGCTTTTACATATGAACGAAGCAGTTCGACCAGATCGGAAGCGGAAATGTGGTAGGCGTAGCTGTTGAAGAAAAAATCTTCCTGAAAGGGTGTACGGTGCTTGCCCCAGTTTTCAAAATAAAGACCATGCTTCTGTGTCATCCGGCAGCGGCGGCGAATCTCTCGGTCATCCAGCCCCGTGATATCACGGATCCAGGCCGGAAAAAGGGGCGTGGTACCTTCACCGACGCCGATCGTGGGGATGCGGGTATCGTAAATATGAAACAGTTCAAAACCTGGAAAGCGCTTGGTCACATGGGCAGCGGCAACAAAACCAGCCGTACCCCCACCGAGTATGGCTACACGGTACTTCTGGGTGACCTGGGGTGTCATCCGGCTGGCCAATATCTTGAACCGTGCCGATTCCGAACGTGGCAGCAGTCCGCCGATCAGTTGAAGTTTCTGATCGTCTGACAGTTCTTGTACTTCTTCATGGTGTTGGGATAAAGGGCTCATGAGTGCATTGTTATATTGGCCAAAAAATCTTCTACATCTCGCTGTTTGATCCGGTATGGTGCCATGTCAGGTACTAAATCTCCAAATGCTTTACCACTGGCCGACTCAAGCAGTCGGGCAAAGGTTTCCAGCGTGCGTTCGCCGAAGTAAAGGGCTTTCAGCTGGTCAATGATCTCTTGTCCGGCTTTGGGCGTAATCTCCTGCTGGGTGCAGAGATCTGTGATGCAGACCCGGATGTGCACAAGCGGCTCGCTGAAGGGATGGTACGGCGGAGTGGGATTGTGAATTAAAGCAACTTCATCATCCTGGAAATCACCTTCCTGATCGAAATAACGGTACACCTTGCCTATGCCTTTCATGCCAAAAGTACGCAGCTCATAGGCCCGTATGGCGCCCATGGACGATATGCCGTATACCTCGCAGCCTGCGGCAATGGCGCCCAGGAGTTCTTTGTGTCCTACGGATATCACCTGGTGAAATACGCCATCGACAAGAGCGATGGTACCGCGATAGCCAGTTTCTACCAATTGCTGGATGTCATTGCGGCGCGCTGGCGGGCGGAGCTCTATACCCAATTCCCGACACCGCTGTAGCGCGAGTTCGCTAAGACTAGGCCCGCCAAAAAGAACCATGGGCAACGTTGGTGGCATAAGCATGTAATCTGGGTCCGATTCGAGGATTTTCCCGGGTGAAAAATTCCATTTTTGGAATGATGATTTTGACAACCTGCAGCGGTGCCTCCGCAGGCATCAACGCCACCGAAAGAACATGATCAATTCCCTGGGCATGCAGAAGATCAAGCAGGTGATGGCGATACTGCTCCAGGCTTTGAAAAGACCAGTCTGGATAAGGGATGGCCTCAAAATGAATGCTGCCGCTGCTGCTGGCTTTCACCTGCCGAATGGCACGCTCAAAGGTGTCGCGACGCTGCCGAAAGCTGAGACCGCTGAAACGCAGGTAATCCTGGATCAGATCATCTCGCCCTCCATGGATAAAGGTCAATCGACTCTGCAACGCCTCTGCAACGGCCCGGTTGAGCGCAATCTCCCGCAGGGAATGGCAGCCGAAGCCACCGTTGATGTACAGCGGATCTTCGGTTTGATGGTCAATGACCGTGGCTGCGAAAAAGGGAATGCCAAATGTGTTGGGGCCGTAGCGAACCATAAGCTCCAGCCCTGCCGAGGCCATACGGTCGGCAAGCGACTTTAGCGAGTCGGGATAGGAGGCTGGATCCAGGCGAAGGTATTGAGAATTTACCGTTTGAAAGGACATGATGTCTCGTTCGATGACTTCCAGCACGCCATGGATCTGCGCCTCACACTGCGAATTGCCCGAGCTCAGACCGTTGGTATGACTCCCGAAATACCGGACGTGCGGGGCAGGGTAGGGCATAAATGCCAGTTCGGCTGGGGCCAGAAAGGATTCGTTGCTGTACAGGTCTGTCGCCTGTACAGCCGTAATGGGCTCGTCGAGGGAAATACGGGTGTCCATGGTTGGACAAAAATCAAGGATAGCATCACTTCGCCGATTCCCGTCAAGGATATCGCGAGGGGTGACCCGGTAAATATCCAGCCCTGCCCGGTTGGGCTCCGCCATCGCAAATTCAATGGCTTCCATGTAGGCACCCACCTCAGCTTCCTGAGGCAAGATGCCTTTTCCTGAGTTGACGCAAAGAGAACCATCCAGGGCACCAGGCCGAATACTGGAATAAACGGGAAGCCCTACCCGATCCAGGCGGGTGACATCGGTGACTCGAGTGATACCCAAAACCGCGGCAAAGCTCCTGGCATATGTCAGGGTTTCCCCGAGGGGACGGCATCGAAGACTGGTATGGTTGATCTGAACCGTTGTATCGGCTGCATCATTCATCATCTTTTGCTCCTGCTTTTTCGCTATCGGGGTCTTTGGGCTGTTCAAAAGGGTTGGATTCCTGCGCCCATGCATTGATCTGCGTAGCCGGCGCTTCGTTAGCCCAGGCCTTGACCATATCCGCTGAAGGTTCGAGCGGGCTACCCAGGTCTCTGACGGACATTACCGACTGGTAGCCGGTATACCAGGCTTTAACCTGTTCAGGAGTGGTGTTTTGTGCCCAAGCCTTAACCTGGTCAGTGGAAGCCACGTCAGCCAAGGGGTGTTGATCGGAAGAAAGCCCGCTAGCCCATGCTTTGACCTGCTCAACGCTGGGGCTAGCACCCATCGCAGCATCAACTCCTCGTTCGCCGGAAGGATCTGTAGCCCAGGCTTTGTTCAACTCAGGACTGGCATTGTCCGCCCATGCTTTGACCTGCTCAGGTTGGACGTTATCCGCCCATGCCTTGACCTGCTCGGGCTGGATATTATCGGCCCATGCTTTGACTTGCTCAGGCTGAACGTTATCTGCCCAGGCTTTGACATTTTCTGGTATGGGAAGTCCGACCAAGCCGACAATATTATCTGCCGTGCCGACATTGGCCCATGCTTTGGGAAATTCTTCGGTATGATCCTTGTACCAGGCCTTCACCTGCTCAGGGACGTTGTGCATGGCCCAGGCCAGGTAATGTTGAGCAGGCGTTTGTCCTGCCCAGGCGGCGAGCTGCTCGGGAGCGGCATTCATTGCCCAGGCTTTTATTTGATCGGCTGCAACTTGCCCGGTTGACGGATCAGGCTGAGAGGCGGTTGTTGGACTGACAGTAGCCAGCGATTGCAACATATGACCGGGCTGTTGCTGGAACCACAGATGAACTACTTTTTCGGGATTGGCATCCACCCAGGCACTTACGGCCTGCTTTAGATTATCCTTTTCCCAGGCTTCAGCAATTTTTTCGGGATGTTCCTTAGCCCACTCAGCGATCACATGGTGAGGATTGGCTTGTACCCATTCTTTAGCGTATTGGAGCAAATTATGCCTGCCGGCGAGCACGCCGAGAAAGAAGGCGGTCTTGGAATCCAGCTCGATTCCGATGCTTGGTTGGTGAGGGTCAATTTTCATTGAGGTGTTTTTAACAGTGATCATTTAATCTGTTACAAGATAGTGAATTTTTATTTAGGAGGTATTTCGCCCGCAAGGATTGGAAAAAAAGAATTGAACAGTTGCGTTTCCATGGAATGTATTCAGTGCAACATTACGGCTTCTTCCACACCACCTTTTTCCACAAAGCCGAGTTCAACACTCCCTGATAAGCCCCTTGCGCAGCCTCCAATTTCTCCTTGGTCAACTGATGCACTTCCACTTGCTGATCGGTCGGCGGATGATCCCCACTAGATACCAACAGTTCTTTGCCGATCGCCAAAAAACGCTCCATCACCCCCACTGGATTGCGGAAATTGTCCTGCCGAGCCCCCGTTTGTTTCAGGTCAAGCAATCCACTTTCAATCTGGTACAATTGCTCCTCCAGGTCGATCAGGTCTTTTTTCACATTGGCTGATTTTTCTTTAGCCACAGCTTTTTGCAAATCAGCCCGTTGTTTTTCAATGTCTTCAATCAATTTGACGGTGGCCTTGAGGTCCTGGTTCAGTTTCAGGCCAAAGCTGTATTGCTTTTGGATGTCGGCGTCATTGCCCTTTACATTCGGGTCATTGCGCAGCTCCAGGATTTGCTCCTGTTTTTTGCCATTGGCAATGTACACCACGCGGTATTTGCCCGCTGGCACCAGCGGTGCATTCAGGCCAGGTTGCATGTCCAAATCCCAGGGGTAAATGCTGCGCTCGCCGTTTTTGTCCAATTCCACCCAGTCCTTGTCGCGGGGTTTGGTGCGCAATTTGGGCAAACGGGCGGGTTCTGGGCGCAAATCCCAACTGGTCCGCTGGATGCCCGCTTTATTCACCGTACGCAACTTGCGCAGTGTATCGCCCTGTAGGCTCAGCACCAGCAACTCTGCCGTTTTTTGCAGGCTGTCTTTTTGGTAATAATTGATCAATGCGCCATAAGTGGGGTTTTGCCCCGAAAAGGAGTCGCCATCCGCATGCGTGCCCAATACGCGCTGAAAACGATACGCTGGCCGCAAACTGAACAAGTGGCTTTCGGCCTTTTGCACCTCAGCGCTGAACTGGCGGATGGGGGTCAGGTCGTCTAGGATGTAAAAACCCCGACCATAGGTGCCAAGCACCAGATCGCCAAAGTGTTTTTGCACCGCGATGCCGTACACCGCCACGGGCGGCAGGTTGTTGCGCAGGCGTTGCCAGGTCTTGCCGTCGTTGGGCGAAAAGTAAAGGGCGTTGTCGGTGCCACAGTACAGTAGGCCTTTGAGGGCCGGGTCTTCGCGGATTTGAAACACGGTGCTGGATTGGTTTTGAGGCAAATCGCCGATGATCTTCGTCCAGGTTTTGCCGTAATCGCTGGTTTTGAAGATGTAGGACTGGGTATTGCCCACGTACAAAAAGCGGTAGGATACGTAGCAGGTACCGGCCTCAAAATTGGAGGGTTCGATGCAGGAAACGCTGCCGCCAGCGGGCAGACCGGGGAGGTTTTTGGTCAAATTTTCCCAGGTTTTGCCACCGTCGCGGGTGAGCTGCAACAAACCATCGTTGGTGCCCACCCAAAGGATGCCTTCCTTGACCGGAGATTCGGCCATGTTCAGCGTGGTGCAACCATCCCATGTGTATAGGTTGTCGTAGGCGATGCCGCCGGAATTGTCCATTTTTTTGGGGTCAGCGGTGGTCAGATCGGGGCTGATCACTTGCCAGGATTGGCCGCCATTAGTGGTTTGGTGGATGTATTGGCTACCCACCCATACCGTGTTCGGGCGGTGGCGGGAGAGCACCATGGGGAAGTTCCAGTGCCAGCGGTATTTTACGTTTTGGGGATTCCAGCCGTACTGGGTTTCGGGCCAGGGGCGTACGTCGCGGGCGATGCCCGTGCGCAGGTCGGTCACGTCCAGACCGCCGTCGTAACAGCCCGACCAAACGAGGTTGGGATTGAAGGGATCGACCTGGGCAAACCCCGACTCGCAGCCCCCCACAAATTTCCAGTCACTAATGGGAATCCCCCCACTGCGGCTGTTGCTGGGGCCATAGTAGGAATAGCCGTCCTGGCGGTTGCCGAGCACGTGGTAGGGGATCATACTATCCACTGCTACGTGGTAAAGCTGGGCGATGGGCAGGTTGACGTTTTTCCAGGTTTTGCCGCCGTTCAGGGTCATGTTCATACAACCATCGTGGGCCACCATCTGGCGTTGCGGATCTTTGGGATCAAGCCACATGTCGTGGCAGTCGCCGCCCATGGCCCAGGGGCTGCCTTCACCCGTTACCCAGGACTTGCCGCCATCCTTTGACTTGGAGATGTTGACGCAGATGGTGTACACCTCGTAGGCATTGCCAGTGGAGACCCGCACCCGGGTATAGTAGGGCGCACGCTGCGCCATGGAATGGTCTCTTCTTACTCGTGTCCACCCATTGCCCCCATTGTCGGAGCGGTAGAGGATGGGTTCTTTGTCTTCAACCAGGGCGTACACCACATTGGAATTGCTGGGGGCGATGCACACGGAGGTTTTGCCCACGGGGTTCTCAGCCCCAGAGGCTATGCCGCGGGTGCTCATGGGTTCCCAGGTTTTGCCCGCGTCGGTGGAGCGGTAAATGCCACTGGAGGGGCCGCCGGAGGTGAGCCCCCAGGTTTTGATGTCGACCTGCCACATGGCAGCAAAAAGGATATTGGGGTTGTTGGGATCGATCTCGATCTCGTTGCAACCCGTGGACTCGTTCAGGAAAAAGACCCGGGCCCAGGTTTTGCCGCCGTCGCTGGTTTTGTACACGCCGCGCTCCTGCTGGGGCGCATGGGTATTGCCCAGGGCGGCGACGTAGATGGTGTTGGTATCGCTGGGGTGTACCACGATGCGCCCGATGCGCCCGGTTTTTTCCAGCCCCAGGTGCCGCCAGGTTTTGCCCGCATCGGAAGACTTGTACACGCCATTGCCCAGCGGATGCGCGGGCCGAATGACAAAGGTTTCACCCGTGCCGCACCAGATTTGGTTGGGGTTGCTGGGGGCAATGGCCAGGGAACCAATGGCGGCAACGTCTTGATCGTCAAAAATGGGCCGCCAGTTGAGGCCGCCGTCTTCGGTTTTGAAGATGCCACCGGAGGCTGCTCCGACGTAGGCGACCATGGGGTTGCCGGGCTCGCCGACGACGGCGGAGGCGCGATTGCCGTCGACGCCGAGGAAGCGAAAATTGAGGTTGTTGAAGGTTTGGGCGGAGAGGGCGGTGGCCAGGATAAAGAAGATCAGGGTGAGGTTGTGGCGCATGGTTTTTTTGGTTTTTGTGGGTGGGAAAATAAGGAATTTTGGGGAATTGGTGTGTGGTTGATTGATGATGTCAAAGTTTAATAGATAATTAATTGTTAAATAAACTACCCCTTGCTATATTCGCAGACGAAGTAATTACTGTACTGCGTACATAAACCGCTTAGACGAAAGAAAATGATGTACGTACTTAACGGACTTACCCGCCACTAACGACTAATTAAAAGGTGCAATGCGGGTTTTGAAATAGTCGTCGGTTGTTGTAATACACTTGTTTTACAAATAAATTAGAAAAAATGAATTTGACATACAAAAGCATCTTACTTTTTGCTTTCTCGATATTCTCGATATCTACTTATACTCAGAATTGGCAAAATCCTGCCGAAAAGTATAAAGACGCTTATAAAAAATATGTAACTGCGACATGTCCTATTCCTAAAGACAGCATACGACATTTCGTATATTTTTCACGAGATAGAGACTCAATCATTGGCCATCCTTTACTTACACATCCTATGTTTAAAGGGGCTCAGATTATGTATTCATGGAAAGACCTTGAACCCCAAAAAGGGCTATACGATTTCTCAAAATTAAAAGAAGATTATGAGTATCTTAAAAAACACCAAAAAAAGCTATTTATACAATTACAAGATGTTACATTCAATCCAAAGTATAAAGCAATTCCAGTATACCTGCTTTCAGCCGAATATGATGGTGGTGCTGTATTGCAATACGATGATAATGGCAAGCCAGAGGGTTGGGTGGCAAAGCGTTGGAATGAAAAAGTCAGGGCGCGGTTTGCATTATTATTGACAGCATTGGGAAAGGAATTCGATGGAAAAATTGAAGGTATCAATCTCCAGGAAACATCAATCGGTGTAAGCCAAAAGACGGATTCCAATTTTTCTGAATTAACGTATGTAGCTGGGTTGAAAGCCAATATGCTTGCGTTGAAAAAAGCGTTTCCTGTTTCAATAACTATGATTTATGCGAATTTTATTCCTGGAGAATGGTTGCCTTGGGAAGATAAAGGTTACCTGCGCGGTATTTATCAATATGGAGAAGAAATAGGTGTTGGCCTTGGGGCTCCTGATTTGATGGTGACAAGAAAAGGCCAACTAAACAATCCTTTAGCATTAATGCACGAGGGAAATTACACTGTTCCTATTGGTATAGCTGTTCAAGATGGTAATTATGTTGGAAAAACAGGCGCTGATTTGGATTACAATGAAAACAAAGATAAGGGTGACAATGCCCGAAAAAATATAGTGCCGTTACTTCATGGATTTGCAAAAGATTTTTTAAGAGTAAGTTATTTGTTTTGGGTTAATCAGGTGCCTTATTTTGAAGAAGATGTTATGCCTTGTTTTGAGGATAAATGAATACCGGGTACAGCACCGGGAGAGTCTCCAATTGCTCTGTCGCAGCCTCAGCGAGCCGACAGTACCAATCATAGGGAATGCCCAATTCGCGGCCATCTTCCAGCAAGACATAAAAGCGCTCTGCGGCAATGCGCAGCTAGGTTGCTTTGATGGGTTTGTATTCAGATGAAGAGGCATATGTTTTTTTGAAATTGTCTTGTTTTTCCTGTAAAATAGGGGTTCTTTTCAATAAAATCAACCCTCACAGGATTTTGCATTCATGCTAAATCTCTTGACTAGGTAAAACCCATAACCACGATACCCATCTTCCGTCCCTACGGGACTCGGGTTGCATCTGGGGGCTTTACGTTACTACCCATCTTCCGTCCCTACGGGACTCGGGTTGCATCTGGGGGCTTTACGTTGCTACCCATATTTTGTCCCTAGCGGGACTCGGGTTGCATCTAGGGCTTCCCGTTACCGTGTTTCGTTCCTGTGGTTGCTACCCATGTTTGTCCCTACATTGCTTGGCTGTATCTGTAGGAATGTGAGGCTATTTCCTCAGATCAACATTGGGTTCAATGGACAATGATAATCTTGGGGGCAATTTGGTTATCATTTCTTTTTTTGTTACCTACTGATTCAAACCCAGCCCGAGTCCCGTAGGGACGAAATATGGGTAGCACCGGACAATCCCCCAGATGATTCCCGAGTCCCGCTAGGGACGAAATGTGGGTAGCCGTAGGGACGAAATATGGGTAGCAACCGATCACCCCAGATGATTCCCGAGTCCCGTAGGGACGAAACATGGGTAGAGCCGTAGGGACGAAACATGGGTATTCCTCGTGTAGCCGTTTCATTCCAACACCCTAAAAATGTACCGTTCATCGTATTCCACGCCAAATTTTTCCAGCATATCCACATATTCTTCCAAAAAGCTGGTCTTGGCGTGGTGGGTTTCCTGCTCCTGGATGTAGTGAATCACCCGTTGCACCTGGCTTTTGCTGTGTGAAAATGCGCCATAGCCTTCCTGCCACTTGAAATGGTGCCGCACCAAACGGTTTTCATTGATCCAGCCGGAGCTGTCTTCTTTGACTTCTTTGATCAGCTCGGCAATGGACTGGGAAGGGCGTAGGCCAATCAGCATATGTACATGATCGGCCATACCATCGATCTGGAGCATTTTATGTCCGTGGTTTTGCACAATACCGGTGATGTAGGAAAAAAGATCGGGTCGCCAGGACTTGTCCAGGGTCGCATTCCGGTATTTGGGCGCAAATACGTAGTGGATGTGAATTTGGGTGTAGGTGTTCGCCATAAGGATACAGGTATTGATAATGTTCTGGATAAAGATAAAAATTCATTCAAAAGCCCCAATCATACCCAAAAAAATTCAACACCTTGATTCTTTGTAAAAGCGAAGCCCAGTTCCTATTTTGCAATGAACCAAACTTCAACAACAGCGACCTCTGCGGCCTCTCCGCACCGAAGGTGCCTCTAAAAAAACTCCGCGAACCTCTGCGTCAACTTCGTTACTCTGCGGTTAAATGCGGAATGCGAGATCATCAGAACATACTTTTGCATCAAGCAGTTCAGCACTACTCCGCTCCATTCTCCACACTTTCTTGCACCGCCATCACCAGTGCGGCAACGTGCGCGCAAAGTCCCTTCACCGCGCAAGTGCAGCTTACGGCGATCACCTCAGTGCCCCGTAATTTCAGTGATACCTGCTCGATTTTTCTGGCGTATACCTTGGCCGTCCAGCGGTAGCGGTATTCTTCCAGTCCGGTCAAAGCGCCGTCCAGCCAAAGGTCTTCACCTTCCAACAAGGCTTCAGGTGGAAAAACCTCATCCATTTCTGCCAGATAAAAAGGGACACCCATGGAAAATGATTAAATTTAGGTCTCAATTAACTCAGCATTTGCTCGTCGAGCAACGCTAAATTACTCAATTCTAGATTGTATGCGCAACCAATTGATCTTCCTGTTATTAACCCTTTGCTTGCCCTTGCTGGTTCCCGCACAGAAAAAAAGATTCCGTTTGCCAGCAGATTTAATCGAGGTTTCAGGCTTACAAATCATGTCGCCCGACAGCATTTGGTGGCACAACGACAGTGGCGATCGGGCGCGCTTGATCCTTACCAATGGAAAAGGCAAAGCCATTCAACGCGTTTCGTTTCCTGGCATCCAAAGCCGCGATTGGGAAGACATCAGTGCTGATCCCAGGGGGCGTTTGTACATCGGCGACATGGGCAACAACCTCAATCGGCGTACCGATTTGTGCATCTACACTTATGAACCCAGTTCCCAAAAAATCGACTCCATCCTTTTTCGGTATCCCGATCAGCGCTCCTTTCCGCCGCCGCTTCCTCAGTGGAACTTCGATGCCGAAGGCTTTTTGTGGTTTCGGGATTCCCTGCATATTTTTTCCAAAAACCGGGTTGGTGCGGGCAATTATTACACCAAACACTACATCTTACCAGCGCGGCCTGGCAATTATACCGCTATTTTGCGTGACAGCTTTTTGCTTCCCAAAAGAGTGGTCACCGCTGCCGCAGTTAGTCCCGATGGGCATCAAATTGCTTTGCTTTCCTACTTTTACCGCATGACGTTCCTAGGCATTTTGCCCAAAACACGCACCACCATCTGGACATTCACGGATTTTCCAGGCTCGGATTTTTTTAAAGGCACTTTGGGCAAAACCCGTGTGCATAAGCCGCTCGTGGTGCCCACCCAATTCGAATCCCTGGATTATGTGAATCAAAACCGGGTGCTGATCGCCTCCGAACGCACGATCATGTACAAACAAAAAGCGAAGCAGGTGAAATTGAAAAAGGTAAGTCCGAAAAGTTGAAAAATTGTATTTTACCCCTCATATCAAAAACACCATCAACTCATGCAACCTATACCTATTCGCACCAATGTAGTGGGAAGTTATCCATTCCCAGGCTGGCTGGAATTTGCAACCCACCATTTGGAAAAATTTGGCCCGGTAGACATTGAAGAAATGATCGAAGACGCCGTCGTGGCTGCGGTGCACGATCAGGTCACCGCAGGTCTGGACGTGATCACCGATGGCGAACAGACCCGCCTCGACTTCAACCTTTCCTTTTACGGTTACCTCCAGGGCATCGAACCCAACGAATCCGAAACCCGCAAATTTGGCCCTGCCGCACACGACCAGCGCGGTAAGCACAGCATCGTTGCCCCGCTTACCGCTCCCCAAGGTCTGGGTGCTGTAAGTGAGTTTTTGCGCCTCAAGAAACTGGCCCCTGCTGGACCAACCCTCAAAGCCAGCATTCCAGGCCCTTACACCCTCAGCGGTCGCATGCTGCCCAACGCGCAATATGCAGATCGATACGCCATTACCGAAGCCCTGTTGCCCATTGTGAGCAAAGAGCTGGAAGACCTGGTTGCAGCAGGCTGCACCGAGATAACGGTAGATGAACCTTCGATGAGCTGTTACGCTTACAAAGAAGACACCAAGCGCTTTGTCGACATCTTCAACCGTACGGTAAAATCAGTACAAGGCAAATGCCGCCTTTCCACCCACATGTGTTTTGGCAATTTCAAAGGACGCCCAGTGGGGTACCGCAGCATCAAACCCATGGTGCCCGATTTCCTGGACTTGAGTGTGGACGAAATCCACATCGAAATGGCCAACCGCGAATTTGCTGAAATCGAACTGCTGGCACTTTTCGCCGAAAAAATGGACGTGGCCGTGGGCATCATCGATGTGAAAAATTACTACATCGAAACCGTAGCAGACGTAGCAGACCGCATTCGGCGCTGCCTAAGATACGTTCCTGCAGAAAAATTGGCGGTAGCGCCGGATTGTGGCCTCAGCCAAACGGCCCGCTGGGCTTCGCGGCAGAAGCTGGCCAATATGGTCAAAGGAGCAAAATTGGTACGCGAAGAATTGGGCAAATGACCAAATATTTCGAATGATTCGAGTGACGAGTGACGAATTTGGCACTTCGGCAATCCGGTCACTGAGCGAAGCCGAAGTGCCGGATTGCCGAAGTGCCAAATTCGTCACTCGTCACTCGAAAAACTCTTCACTCAAAAATCCCCTTCATGCTAAAGCCTGCATACCGCAAAGACGAGTCCCTCTGGGCCGACGTCCTCCAGCAATCCAGCGATCCTGGCCAGTTTCAGCTTTGGTGGTTGGGGCAAAGTGGGTATCTCTTGCAATGGCAAGGCCAGCGGGTACTTTTTGACCCCTATTTGTCGGATTCGCTGACCAAAAAGTACGCCACCACCACCAAGCCGCACGTGCGCATCAGCGAACGGGTGATCGATCCCCAATTGTTGCAAGGC